>Ga0209639_1001634_pt1 | contig 20957 bp, 16 predicted proteins | sample EPASupsiteHSE605_FD_187268 | JGI IMG/M metagenome (GOLD analysis project Ga0209639, IMG submission 187268) | Bioremediated contaminated groundwater from EPA Superfund site, New Mexico - Sample HSE6-05 (SPAdes) (version 2) | ecosystem: Environmental > Aquatic > Deep subsurface > Groundwater >...
TATCAAATCCAGCGAATACATATGTGCTTAAACTGGTGAAACTAAATCCGGCAAACGGTACGGTTATCTGGGATACAGCCTATAGCCTGGGTTCTGTAAGCAGTTACACCCGTGCTTTCAGAGTTACTTCTAAAGGAGATTTTTTAATCGCGGGAACAGCAAATTATGAAAATAATTTTTACTACCTGAAAATTTATGCAAACCGTGATACCGCATATTTTAAATACTCACCTCAATATCTTTTGGTTCGTTTGGATGATATTATAGAGTGTGGTGAAGGTCTTGCCTGCTGCGGAGAAATTAAACCCAACGCTTCTACCCCTGTTAAATCATGGTTTTTTACAACAGATGGTTTTGGGTGTATGACCCCTAACTGTAACGTGGGAATAGAAGAGTTTAAAGAACCTGTTCATATTAAAGAGCTTAAACTTAGCCCTAACCCTGCAAGCAGTGAGGTTATAGTAACAGCCTCCCAGCCTTACAGGGAAGGCACTTTGTTTATCTATGATTTTGGGGGTAAAACCGTGGCTGCCTATCCCTGGCCTTGCGGTGAAAGCACCCTGCATATTCCTTTACACAATGCCCCCCGTGGCATCTACCAGCTTATTTTAGTGACCAATACAACCAATAAAGAAGTTGGAAAGCTGGTGGTGGGAAGGTAAGGAAGTGAAACGTGAAATGAATTTAGGAGTTTGAAGTCAATCTTTGAAGTCCCTTTGCGCTCTTTGCGTAAATCCTTTACATAAAAAATATTTAAAGCCAGTCTGCCTGTAATTATATTGCCTCCATTGTATGGCTACAGATCTGGGCTTTAAACAGTATTTTGCATACTTTTGTATTATTATGAAATTTATCTATAATCGTTTTCCGGATGATCCGGAGTTTGAACCGGGTGGAAAGTGGGTGCCTTTGAAAGAGTCAGCAAATCTCTGGGTTATCCAGCTACAGGCATTGCCTTTTATGATTCTGAATGTCCTTGCCATGATCCTGTTGTTATGGGCAATCGGGATAAGCTTTGAGCTGGATTCTCTTTTAATTTTGCTCTCTTTTGTCATTTTTGCACCTGTTCATGAGTTTATTCATGCACTTTTCTTTCCGGAGAGCATTCTGTCGAAGAATATCTATTTTGGGTTTACAACGAAGGGTTTTGTGCCTTTCGCGGCCTACATCGGGGAGATGAAACGCAATACATTTATCCGGAGTTTACTGGCTCCGTTTGTCATTATTACGATTATAGGATTTGCCTGTCTTTTGTTGTTAGGAAGCAATAGCCTGATAGAACATATTATTGTGTTCAATGCACTGGGTGCCTGTGCCGATTGTTTAGGAGTGTATCTTTTATTGCGACAAGTCCCCAGGAACGCAATTGTACGCAATAAACTGATCCGAACATATTGGAAAACAGAGGAAAATACATTATCTTTGAAATCCTGAATCCTTTGTCAAATAAAACCAGATCCATTGATTCATTAAACATAAATACCATGGAAAATCAATCAAAACCAGAATGTTGTCCGCAGTTAAATCCTGAGCTTTGGGATGATAAAACCTTTGAATGGGAGAACAAGCTTTTTATAAAGGATAAGGTTTGTACCTTATTTTATATGCCAATGAATTTTGGCAAAGTTATACGAAGACTCGATGCTAAAGTAAGCAAAGCAGGTGCTCAGATGCCAGATTGGCTTTGTTTGTCTGACCATACCTCCAAATGGAATATGGATGTTTATCTGGCGGTGGACAAAGAGATTCCCGATGCTGAAAATACCAAACTGACGGGTAAGTTTTACAGCAGAGTGTATGAAGGTCCGTTTAAGGATACCGGGAAATGGTGTAAAGATTTTGAAACTCAGGCAAAAGCGAAAGGTTATACCATCTCAAAGTGGTATATGTGGTACACTACCTGTCCGAAATGTGCCAAAAAATATGGAAAAAACTACGTGGTAGTAATAGGGCAGGTGTAACTTATCAAAACGGTACTCTCCTGAAAGTTGGAAAAGAGCAAATTGAAAACCAATATTTCCATACTTTCCCGATTTTCGGGACTCATCTGACAATATTGTGTAGTCTGGGATTATTCAGAAATGGAATAATAAAATCCGGTTTTTTGGATGATTATCTTCCTGCCAGCCAAAGCTTAAAGTCGGAAGTACGTTCTGTGCTTACATAGGTTTCTACCGGGCATTTTACCGTAGGGTCAATCTTGATTCTGCCTTTAAAGTGGGTGTACATTTGTCCGATAGCATTATAGTTTATGATTACCCCGCGACTAATCCGGTAAAATATAGCCGGGTCAAGAATGTTTTCGAGTTTATCGAGGGTGAAATCGATGGGGAAGCTTTGATTGTCAAATGTCTGGAGAAGAACATTTTTGTCTTCTGCATAAAAAAGGGCGGCATCCGAGGCTTCAATGGCTTTCAGAAACTGTCCGTATTTAACAACAAACCTACGGGGTTGTTCTTTTGTTTTGCTCAGCATCTGCTCAATCAGGTATTGCAGATTGGGATTAGAGTCGCGATTCTTCCATTTTTTCAGGCTTTGCTCAAGTTCCTCTTTTTTAACTGGTTTCAGAAGATAATCGAGGCTGTTTACTTTGAAAGCCTGAATTGCGTACTGGTCGTAGGCAGTGATAAAAATCACGGGCGATTTTACTTCAATCTGTCTGAAAATTTCGAAACAGGAACCATCAGCAAGATGAATATCCATCAAAATTAAATCGGGAGAGGCGTTTATTTGCAGCCAGGTAACTGTATCCGAAATTGTTTCGAAAACATCTGAAATCTCGACAGCAGGTTCAAGTTCTTTTATGATTCTGATTAATCTTCGGGCTGCAGCCGCTTCGTCTTCAACGATCAATATTTTCATATTATCAGTGGTTTAAATATTACTCTGGCTTATTGAGTAAAGGGATTGCAACGGTGTATTTCATCGCGGAAATCATGATTTCCGGCTCTTTGTCTGACAAAAATTTATAGCGATTCCGGATATTCTGTAACCCTAAACCTGCCGAAGGCTCTTCTTCAGTACGCTTTTGAAGGTTATTTTGAACCACCAGGTAATTTCGTTCCGAAATACTTAGTTCAATCACCAGCGGTCGCCCGGTAGCAATTACATTATGTTTGATTGCATTTTCAATCAACATTTGAAGCGTTAAAGGAGCAATGCCATAGTCCATGGATGCTTCAGGAAGTTTATTGTTTAGCATCAGATTTTCACCATATCGCTTTTTTTGAATGAAAATGTAGGCGTTAATGAGTTCAATCTCTTCGCAGAGTGTGATAATGGTTTTATCGCGAAGCTGGAGAATAGTTCTGAAAAAGTCGGAAAGTTTCTGAACATAAGCTACTGCTGCTTCACGGTCTTCTTCAATCAGTGCAATCAATGTATTGAAACTGTTGAACAGAAAGTGAGGATTTACCTGGTTTTTCAGCGTTTCAAACTGAGAAAGCAGGCTCTCTTTTTCGAGACGTTCTGCTTTTTTGGACGAGGAAATCCAAAGCAGATAAAAAAATACTGCTTCGTGAAGAAATGAAATTACCAGCGAAATAACCAATGAACTTATATAAATAGCCAGGAAATCGTAATATTTCAAAAATGGTTTATCAATCATTAATTTCCCAAGTCCAAACTCTAAGGATACAACGATGAATGTATAGAGTGCGATGAATACAACTTCGAGAACCAGATGCTTTACAGGATGCTTTTCCCATGGAAAATGATACCACAATTTATTGATAATAAAGCGACATCCCAGCCACATGGCTGCCGTTCCGATTGCCGAAAAAAAGACATTGAGAAGGGTGAAACTCCATCCAAGCTTAAACATAAATCCACTGAGCATGGGAAGTAAAATTCCCAGTATGAAAATTCCTCCGATGACAATCCATTTGTCGGGAAATTTTTTTAGTGCCAGTACTTTGTTACTCATGATCTGTCTTTTTACAAAATTAAAATATAATACGATATTGAGGGATAATTAAAAGTCCGGTTTGGTATGTAAATGATTTTTCACCGGTTTTTTTATTGAGTTTTTCGGCATAGATATTTTTCTGATTAAAGATGTTTTGAATATCGAGGGCAAATTCCTGTGTTATCTTTTTACCGTTACGGCGATAGGTAAGTTTAAGATCGGTGCGTGAATAATCATCATATTGAAGCGAAAATGCTTTGGTGTTGTCGTATTTCAACATATAGGTTGTGCCTCCGGTTACAGGATCAGCAACAACGGTTGATGGTGTATATCGCTGTCCGCCTGCGTAGGTTGTTTTCAGATCGAAACCCAGTGTGGTTCTGGCTTTTTTTGTACTGCTTTTGGGGTCGAGTTCAAACTCTTTTCCGATAAGTATATTCACTACATAATTTCCATTAAAGGCTGTGTTTCGTTCAATATCGTCGCTTCCGGTATATTTTGATTCAAACAGAGAGGTTGTTACCAGAAAATAGAGTCCTCTATTGAGGAAGTGCTCCAGCGTGAGTTCAATTCCATAATTGGTTCCTTTTCCGCTTGCATTAATCGTATCGGGTGTTGAATATCCGAAGTTAGCTCCCTGATTCAGGATGGAGTATTCATCACGCTGACCTCCGTTTATCCCTGCATGATGAATCCATTGGTAATAAGCTTCCGCTTTTAGTCGCAGGTTGCTGTGGATGTTCCAGTCGTAACCCAATACAAGGTGCTGGCTTTTCGGCATATCCAAATTTTCGTTTAAACGTTGAAAAGTGCCGTCGGCCATACGTGTTTGACGGAAATAGATACTGATAGAGTTTATCTGACTATGTAAACCATAACCCAGGCTCAGCGTATGGGCAGGAGAGAAGTTCCAGCGGACTCCGGCTCTTGGCTCTATGGAATAATCTTTGTTTAAATCATAATATATCGCGTGCACTCCCGCATTCAAAATCAATTCTTCGGTAAATTTATACTGCATCTGAGCATAGGGTTGATATAGCCACGAACTACCGCTAAAATCGCTTACCGTGCGTAATCCGTTGTCTTCGTTAAACCATATTTTCTCCTTCAAATCGAACCCTAGCTTTTTAACAAAGATTCCCGCTTTCATGAAACTTCTGGAGTTGATTTTATGATTAATCAGGAAAGATGCCGTGAGGGAAGTCTCAATGAAATCGTTGTTGTATATAACTGTTTTAGAAGTGAATCCAGGTGTTAAGGAGTCAACAGTTGTGACAAAATTATGATAAGAGGCTGCAAGTGTAAGTTTTGTATATGTGTTAGAATTCCAGAAATAGGTATTTGTAATTCCTCCAGTGGCCATATCCGAACCATTGGTCAGATCGTAACCTTCACCACCGTAAAAGTCAACGGTTTCTTTGGTTGTATCTTTGCGTGAATCCCAGATTTCAATATCGCTGATGCCTCCCAAGGCAAAGATAGAAAAGTTGCCGAGCTTAGTATTGGGTAAATTGATTTTCATGGCAAAGTCTTTATACTTTGGAATTCCGGTACCGGTACCTAAATCGGCTCCCATTTTATCCATAAATTCGAGGGTAGAGTAGCGAGCATTGAGCAGATAAGAAGCACCTGTTTTACGGTTAATCGGACCTTCGGCTCCGGCTTCAAAACCGTTGAATCCTATCTGTCCCAGGAATTCATGCTTTTCGTTGTTGCCGTTACGCATTTTTAAATCGAATACTCCCGACATTCCATTACCATATTCGGCAGGAAATGCACCTGTAAGAAAGTCGGAGTTGGATAACAGATTGTTGTTGAGCATGCATACCGGACCTCCGGTTGCTGTGGATGAACCGTAATGATTAGGGTTAGGAATATCGATTCCTTCCAGTCGCCAGAGCAGCCCGGAAGGAGAGTTTCCCCGGATAATAATATCATTGCGGGCATCATTCGAGCCAATAACTCCGGCGTAGTTCGAAGCCATGCGGGCTACATCGTTGCGCGAACCGGCATAGCGCCCCGTTTCTTCAACCGTGAAACTTCGTGAACTCACGCTGTTCATGCGATTAATAGCATTTCCACGGTCGCGATCAGATTTTATTTCTACTCCTTTTTGTGAGATGATGTTTTCTTCCAACTCAATTTCCAACACAAGTTCTTTTCCGGTATTCAGATTCAGATTGTTGAGAACAACTTCATTGTAACCCATAAAGCTTACTTTCAGGCTTACTCTGCCAACCGGAATACCGACAATGCGGAATTTGCCGTTTTCATCGGTAGAAGTGCCTGTTACAGGCTGTACGTTAAGCAATACAATATTTGCTCCTGGCAAAGTGTTGCGGGTAACTTTGTCAACCACCGTACCACGAACTGTTCCGCTGGGCGTTTCTGCAGCAGTTAACAATCTCGGCACGAAAATCAAAAGAATAACTGAAATAAGTATTTGTTTCATTGTTGTCGGATTTTGGGTAATTTGATGCTGCAAAGAAAATACACCCTTCTTCATTTTTGATGATTAAATCTGACGAGTACCTCTAAATAGGGGATAAAACCGAAATTTTAACAGAAATTCCATAAGGGTGTAATTAAAAATCAGAAGAGAGCCTTCATTTGATATACTATTTCATGTAAAAGATTACAGCTATCGATTTTTGAGAATGATAAATATGTATATTTGAAACATTCCTTTTGCGTTAAACAACTTTAGCCTATTTGTAAGAATCAAATACAGAGGGTGTATACGTTTAAAAGGAATTCACGTAATAAATATGTTAGAGCACCCTTGACCATAAAAACAAATATGTATGAATATGATCCTCAGAAATATTTTAGCAGTAATAGTTGGAGCTTTTCTTGGAAGTGCCGTGAATATGGGAATCATCATGATCAGTGGTTTTATCATTCCTCCTCCGGAGGGTGTCGATGTTACCACGACGGAAGGTTTGAGAATGTCGATGCACTTATTCCAACCCCAACATTTTCTTTTTCCGTTTTTTGCCCATGCTTTGGGAACGTTTGCGGGTGCATTGCTGGCAGCTCTCATCGCCGTAAATCATAAAATGAAGTTTGCATTGGGAATTGGAGCTTTTTTTCTGGTGGGAGGAATCAGCAGTGTTTTGATGCTCCCTTCACCGCTATGGTTTTCTGTTTTGGATTTAGCAGTAGCATATATTCCAATGGGCTACTTAGCAGGAAAGATAGCTGCCAATCGAAAATGATCTGGAGGATATTCGATTAGGATAATCTCCCCGTATCATTCTTTCGGTAAGAAACGGTAATTTGGTTTGCTAAGATATAGAACTTAAAACAGTCGCTTCAAGCTTTATTCTGCATACATTCGTTCCCGTTGGGCTTTGATTTTTTCGTCCATGATATAATCGTCGTAATCCATCAGCTTGTCAATAATGCCATTAGGCGTAAGTTCAATAATGCGATTACAAACTGTTTGTATAAACTCATGGTCATGCGATGCCATAAAAATGTTTCCGGGGAATTTAATCAGGTTATTATTGAATGCCTGAATTGATTCCAGATCAAGGTGATTGGTTGGAGAATCTAAAACCAGTGCATTTGCATTGATTAGTTGCATTTTACAAATCATACAACGCATTTTTTCGCCACCTGACAGAACATCTACCCGTTTGCCGAGTTCATCGCCGCTAAACAACATTTTCCCTAAACATCCACGAATGTAGATTTCAGAAGTGTCAGTAGTAAATTGGGAAATCCAGTCGGAAAGACTCAGTTCACTTCTGAAAAATTCAGAATTGTTCAGTGGTAAATAGGAGTGTGTGATGGTTTGCCCCCACTGGTAAGAACCTGAATCTGGTTTTAAGTTCCCGCTAATGATTTCGAAAAAAGCAGTCATTGCTCTGGAATCTTTCGAAAGAAAAACGATTTTATCGCCTTTGTTGGCGTAAAATTCCACATCTTTAAAAAGAATTTTTCCGTCGATACTGGCACTTAAACCTGTTACTTCCAGAATTTTGTCGCCAGCTTCACGTTCAGGTGTAAAAATAATTCCCGGATATTTACGGGTGGAAGGTTTTATTTCTTCCCAGTTAAGCTTTTCAAGCATCTTTTTACGGCTGGTTGTCTGTTTTGATTTCGAGACGTTGGCACTGAAACGCTGGATAAATTCGAGAAGTTCTTTTCGTTTTTCTTCCGCTTTTTTATTTTGTTTCATCTGCTGGCGTAAGGCCAATTGGCTACTTTCGTACCAGTAACTATAATTTCCGGCAAACATTTGAATTTTACCGTAGTCGATATCAATGGTGTGAGTACTTACTGAGTCGAGAAAGTGTCGGTCGTGCGATACAACTAATACCGTGTTTTCGTAGTTTGAAAGGTAGTTTTCAAGCCACATTACGGTTTCAATGTCGAGGTCGTTGGTAGGCTCATCCAGCAACAGATTATCCGGTTTGCCAAAAAGGGCTTGTGCAAGCAATACACGAACCTTTTGCTTTCCACTCATATCTTTCATCAGAGTGTGATGAAATTCTTCTTTAATCCCTAAATCACTTAATAAATTGGCCGCATCACTTTCGGCATTCCAGCCATCCATATCTGCAAATTTTTCTTCAAGCTCGGCAGCTTTTATGCCGTCAGCATCTGTGAAGTCTGCTTTGGCGTATAACTCATTTTTCTGTTGAATAATATCCCAAAGTATTGAATGACCTTTAATTACAGTATCCAAAACCGTGAATTCATCAAAGGCAAAGTGATCTTGTTTTAACACAGAAAGACGTTCTCCCGGGCCTAATGAAATATTACCATGTTCGTAGTCAATTTCTCCGGATATAGCTCTCAGAAATGTTGATTTTCCGGCTCCATTAGCACCAATAACTCCATAACAGTTTCCTGCAGTGAACTTTAAATTGACATCCTGAAACAAAATTCTTTTTCCAAACTGAATTCGTAAATCGGAAACTGTAATCATTTGAATATAAATAAATTAGAATGATAATTAAAAATCGACTGCAAAGGTACATATAATAACAGGGCGAAAAAAGAAAGGCATATCCGGAATTGTTATACAATTATTAATTTTCCGGAAATGTTCTCAGATGGGGATCTTTATAACGAAAACGAGTGGAGGCTTTAGCGTATTCCGGAAATTCAATCGGTATTATTGCTAATTTTGTATGACATCACCGAATCTAAAATACAGAAGCATGGAACCACAACGACTACACGACGAAGAGAGTGCCCGCAATTATAAAGAACTTAAAAACAAGCTTGAGCAAACATTAGCAAAGATTTCTAAATCAATTGATTTACGGGAATCTAAAGCTTTGCTGATTGAGGTTCAAAACTGTTTTAAAGGTTTGAAACTTCTTCGGGAAGATCGTGAAGAGCTTTATACGCGTTTGCAAAATGCGTTTTCGGACTTGAACCATAAAATTAATGAGGAACGACTGAATTTTGAAAATGAAGCTGCATTAAACTATTTTTCGATCAAATCAAAAATAGAAGAGGCTGAAAAAATGCTTGAAGATTCTGTTAGCAAGCGTATTTTATGGGATTTTCTGATTGAGGTCCAGGGGATGTTTAAAGGAGTAAAGCTTCAGCGAGAACATCGGGAAAATCTGTATGGTCGTTTGCAAAAGGCTTTTGCAATAGTGAAAGATATGCAAACCATAGAAAGACAATTAGAAGAGGTTGAATCGAGCAGGGAATATGAGAATTTAAAAGAAGATGTAGACGCTGCATATAACTTTGCATTGAATTGCCAGGATACTCAGGCTTCGAAAGATATATTGATTAAAGTTCAGTCGTTGATTCGTGATGCAAATCTTGTAAGAACACACAAGGAGGAGCTGTATGCAAAAATACAGGAGGGATTTGTGACTATTCAACAACGAAAGGACGAAGAGATCTCTAAATTATCGTCATTATCTGATATTCAGTATGATGAATTAAATCCGGAAGTTTCCGGGCTTCTTACTGCATCGGAAGAGTCAACTGATTTTAAAATGCTGAGAGAACAGTTAAAAGAGTTGCAATCAAAGGTGCGGGAATCGGTAATTCAACGCGAGCAGAGGGTAGAATTACAAGAAAAGCTACAAAGTGTCTTCGAAAATATAAATGAACGACAGGATAGTGACAGAAGCGCATTTCAGAAAGAAGCTTCCGAAAATTACAAGCGGTTAAAAGCGTTGGTGAATAAAGGTCTTACGCAAGCAGAAGAAACACATGAATACAAGGATACCCGCGAGTTTCTGAAAAAGATTCAATCAGAGTTCAAGGGAATAAAAATGATCAAAGAAGAGCGTGAAGAACTATACAATCGGTTGCAGCTTGCTTTTGAAACGCTTAATACACGAGTAGATGAGTATTTTCGGTTTAAAAAGAAAAACTGGGAGGTGAAAATGCGGTATAAACTTGCCGAAATTGAAACCGAAATTCATCAGCTTCACAAGGATATTGAACGAGAACAGGAGAATCTTACGGAGCTTGAGGAACATCTGGAAATTCTGGATATGTCGGGAAAAGATTCGGCTACACGAGTAGGAGTGGAGGCCCGTATAATTACTTCCCGCAAAACCATCGAACAAAAATACGCTGAAATTGAGCAGTTCACTGAAGAGATGGAAGAACTTCGAAACCGGATTGATCCGGAAGAAGATGAGCAATAGAATTGTTTTTTTAGACAGTTTTTAATGTTAACCTTTATAATTCTGATTGCTTGAATACATGAGATTTATACCCCTTTGTTTATAATGAAAAACCTGCATGAAGACTGATTGCCTTAATGCTTTCGTTGCTTCTGAAATAATTTTGACTATTACTGCTAACTGCCTGAATTTCATAACCAATACCTAAATAAAGAGCATTTTGGTTACTAACTGCAATTTTTACACCTAAAGATGGATTTGCCAGAAATCCATACCCTCTGAACTCATCAGATGCAAAAAATGAATATCCCAGGTCTATGGATAAATAAGGACTGATTTTCTTTTGGGAAAACTGAAATTGTAAATCAAGGAAGAAGGGAACAAGCAATATATCTTTCTTAATGTAGTACCTGATTCCAAACCCAAGCCCTATTGCAAAATTAGGATCCGTTTTAATTCCGTTTATAATATTGATTTTAAGATTGTTGTTTTGATTTTGATTAGAACTTGAACTTAGTTCATGATTAATCCCGACCTCAATTATTCCATGATATTTGATTGTACAGTTTGTGTCAGAAAACTTTGTTGTGTTTGTTTTTAGCTCTTTTGAAATACTAGCGATTTCGTTATGATCAATATTAAGAATGCGGAATTTATTAACCCGGATCATTAGAGAACTGTCTCTATATTGTTTAAGGATTTTCCCTTTAACGATAGAACTGTCTTTCAAATGAACTACATCTTCATAGTTAAGCTGTGCAAACAGTACCGAATAAATAAAAATCAATACAATTGTTGTGAAAAAATACTTCATACTTTTTTACTTTTGCAAATTGATAAATACAAAGATAGTATTAGTATAAATATAATTTTAAAATATAGTCATAGATCATAAGAGGAACCTGAACTCCTAAATGCAGGAGAATAGCCTCTTTCCTGTTTTGAAATGAATTACAGTTCTTATTTTTAAAAAATTGCTCTAAAAAATAGTAAGGCTGCCTTCGTGTAAAGACAGCCTTGACTCTATAAAAAAGTGTTCTAAATCGGTTTCTGAGGTTAGAATTTCATGTTTAAGCCAATCATGAAATTACGGCCAGCCTGAGGAAAATACCCATCATAAGTAACTATTCCACCTCCTTCAATATCGCGACCAACCCATGCATTGGAAATATATTTTTTATCAAGTAGGTTGTTTACCCCAAAGATAAAATTGAGTTCCGGAAGTTTTTTAACATCCAAAGTATAATTCATTCTCAGGTTATTCACAAGGTAAGCATCCAGTTTACGATCGTTACTTGATGTATTATCTATATATTGCTTTCCAACGTATTTTGTTTGAAGTGTGAGTGTGAAGTTTTTCAGGGTTTTCCAGCTTAAATTACTATTTGCAACTACATTCGGTGAAAATGAGATGTCTGTTTTTCCCAATGAACGGGTTGTTGCTACATAGTTATCATAGTCAAAAATAGTTTCGGTAAAATCCTGAATTTTGTTTTTGCTTAGTGTTGTATTGAGCTCCCAGTTAATCTTTTTGCAAATTTTCCAGTTTACGGAAGCTTCGATACCCATGCGGTAGCTTTTGGCAACATTCATCATTACAGGATCGCCTACATCGTTAATATCACCGGTAAGTACCAGTTGGTCTTTATAATTCATATAAAACCCATTGATTGCCACTGCAATACTATTGCTGTTGAAATGGTAACCAGCTTCAATGTTTTGTAACCGTTCGGGATTTGGAACAACACCGGGGTTTGCATCTACAAAATTGCTGCGGTTAGGCTCGCGGTTGGCAATGGCAAAAGAAACATAAAACTGATTTTTATCGTTTAGTTTATAGCTTAAACCTGCTTTTGGATTAAAGAAATGATAGCTATGTTCCTGTGTAATTGTACGCAGATTATCATCAATGCCTTCAATGGTATGTTTAATGCCACGGAATTGAATGTCGCCATAAAGGCTTAATTTAGAGGTGAGTTTGTAATATGCTTTTGCATAAGCATTCCAGTCTGTTTTTACTCCGGTACTCCGGTACCACTCATAATTGTTGGGAATTACTCCGGCATACTGCATCCAGATAATATTTCCGAAATGATTACCGTCATACTTATTCCAGCCACCACCAAATGATGCCTGAAGCTTTTTACGACTGTCGTAGTTTGCCGAAAATGTAGTTCCGTAGAAATCATTATCGAGGTATTTACGGCGAATTAAATCTGTCTTTTTGAGAGTATCTCCATTATGTGTGTAGTTAGGAAGACCGTATTTACTATATTTGGTATCGTCTTTATACTGCTCATAGTAACCATAGCCTTTGGTTAAATGGAGTGCGGCATTTGCATTCCAGTTCTGATTAAATTCGTGAGAATAATGCAGTTGATAATGATCCTGTTGATAATTATCGGTTTCGTTGTCATAATAATGCAATTTTCCATAAGCATCGTAATATTTACCGGAAGGATTATATGTACGGTTTGTTTCCAGCAATGAAGAAGGGACTCCCGTCCATGCCTGGTAGGTTTTTTCTTTTCCAGAAAAGGTAATAAATTTGAGGATGTCTTTTTTCCCGTAGTATCCGGCCGAAAAATAGAATGATTGCAAATCACTGCTGGCACGGTCCATATATCCGTCACTGGAAATGCGGGAAAGACGGGCATCAATGGCAAATTTTCCACGCATCAAACCAGTTCCGGCCGAAACAGTATTTTTCCAGGTGTTGAATGAACCGTAGCTGTTGTTTACTTCGGCATAAGGTTCTGCCTTGAGCGATTGTGTTTGGAAATTAATGCTGGCGCCAAAAGCGGCCGCACCATTGGAAGAGGTTCCGACGCCACGCTGAATCTGAAGGTTTTCGACTGAAGAAGCAAAATCAGGCATATTCACAAACCACACACCGTGCGATTCCGCATCATTTACAGGAATTCCATTAGCCGTAACATTGATACGGGTAATATCTGTACCACGTACACGAATATTGGTATAGCCCACACCTGCACCGGCATCTGACGTTACTACTACCGAAGGGGTTGATTCTATCAGATAGGGGATGTCGCGTCCGGTATTTATTGTTGCTAACTCCTTCCGGCTGATGTTTTTGAATGTTGTGGGTGTTTCGTCACTGGCTCGGGTTGATGTAATAATCACGGTTTCCTCCATAATAGTACTGCGCTCGAGCTTAATGTCTGCTTTTTGATTTTCAGAAGTCAGATTCAGCGTTTCTTCGTACGTTTTATACCCCATGTAGCTTACTTTCAGCAGGTAAGTTCCTTTCTTTAGGTTGGAAATGGAGAAAAAACCCTGTTGGTTTGTAGCAACAACTTTGTAGTTGTTTTCAATAAAGACGTGTGCACCGGGAAGTGTTTCTCCTGATTTTGCATCGCGTACAGTTCCCGAAACCGTTACCTGAGCCCTGAGAACTCCGGGTAGCAGAAGGACCAATGTCCAGACAAGAAATTTAAAATTCATTTTTGATTAATAATTTTGGTGTTCGACAATCGGATAGCTAAAAAAGGAAAATCTATCCATTGACAATTGTCAACCCTAACTCCCTACGACGGCATTACCCGTATCAGGTTCAATGGGTATCATCTCAGCCCAAACGACATGGGCACCCCTTTTTTGAAATGTGTGGCAAAGTTATAGCGAAATATCGGTACAGAGGTTAAAAAATCTGCAAAAAATTAATCATTAAGGTATAAGTAATTGTTTATGAGGTATAAGGTAGCTGTAAAAGTATAGATACAACCGGGATAAATGAGTCATGAGAACAAGAAGGTGAATTAGTACTTCAGGAAGTGTTATGAATTTCCTCGTTTGAATTACTTTTGTTTAGTGAAACCCAAAATCAATTTATTCTATGATGACCTACATATCTCTGTTGAGAGGCATTAATGTGAACGGACAAAAGAAAGTCCTAATGGCCGAATTAAAAAAGCTGTATGAATCACTTGGATTTCAGGATGTACAAACGTATATTCAAAGTGGAAATGTGATTTTTAAGGCTGAAGAAGATAGGAATTTAGCACCTTTGATAGAAAAACGTATTCACGAACACTTTGGGTTTGAGGTTCCTGTACTGATTTTAACCCGAGGTGATTTGGTACAAATTCTTTCTGAAAATCCATTTGTAATATCACATTCTATAGATTCTTTGCATGTTACGATGTTATCGCAAATGTCAGATAATGAGTTGCTATCGCGAGTGGTCGCTGTTAATTCAGAAAAAGATGAGTATGTGATTGTTGGGAAAAATATCTATCTCAATTGTCCGGAAGGTTATGGGAGAACAAAACTGACCAATAATTTTTTTGAATCGAAACTTAAGTGCAAAGCCACCACCCGTAATTGGAAAACCATGCTGGCTTTAGATGCTTTAACGAAAGAATAAAGGGGCTGTTCAAAAGGAGGGAAAGTCTTTTTATCAAAAAAAGAACCTTTTGAACAACCCCGTATTGTATAGCTACGCTGCTAAATACTTCTTATTTGATTTTTGCCAGGGCCTGGTCTAAATCAGCAATAATATCTTCTACATTTTCGATACCTACTGAAAAACGAACCAAACCATCAGTAATGTTTGCTGACAGACGGCTTTCTTTGGTCATTTTTGAGTGAGTCATCGAAGCCGGATGCTGAATCAATGTTTCAACACCACCTAAAGATACTGCCAGAATTGCAAGGTGAACATTGTTCATCAGGATTTTACCTGCATCAAGTCCACCTTTTAACTCAAAACTGATCATAGTTCCCGGGCCATCCATTTGTTTTTGTCCCAGTTCATATTGTGGGTGAGATTTTAATCCTGGGTATTTTACCCATTCAACCTGAGGATGTTTTTCCAGATATTCTGCAACCTTCATTGCATTTTGCTGAGCGCGTTCAATGCGTAAGGAGAGCGTTTTTAAACCACGGATAACCATGTAAGCCTGGTGAGGATCCATGTTACAACCCATGCTAACCATTACCGGACGTACTTTTTTGTAATGTTCTTCGGTACGGGTAACAATCATCCCTGCAACGATATCAGCATGACCGTTGATAAATTTGGTCATAGAGTGGAATACTACATCTGCGCCTAAGTCTAGCGGACGTTGCAGGTAAGGACTGCAGAATGTATTGTCAACCACCATTACACAATTGTGCTTATGGGCTAAATCTGCAATTGCTTTCAGATCAGCGATGTCCATGGTTGGGTTAGCAGGTGTTTCCACATAAATCATTTTGGTATTGGGACGGATTGCGGCCTCAACTTCGTGAAGATTTGCTGTGTCAACGTAGGTTGACTCAACTCCAAAACGTTTGAAAATGGTTTCCATCACTACGCGAGAAGGACCGTAAACGGCTGCTGAGCTAACCATATGGTCGCCCTGACTCAGATAGGCTGTGTAAATTGTCGTTACAGCGCCCATTCCCGAACCTGTTCCGATACCACCAAATCCATTTTCGAGCTCAGCTACCTGATTTTCAAGAGTTGAAATGGTAGGGTTGTTGATACGTGTATAGATGTAACCTTTTTCTTCACCTGCAAAACATCTTGCACCATGATCCGCATCTTTAAAACGGAAGGTTGATGTTTGGTAGATAGGCATGGTTGCACTACCCAGTTCGTCTTCAAATCCACCACCATGGATAAGTTTGGTTTCGAAACCTTTGTCTTTTGTATTCATTTTATGTATATTTATAAAAAGTAGTTTGTATCGATATTTAGATTGCAAAGATAATCAATGTTATGAAATCACTTTTCCGTTTAAAATGGCAGTTTCAACTTTGTTGTTTCCGTAAGAGTAGGGCATGAATTCATAACTGGAGATAGGTTTGGTTACGAATATATTGGCGATTTTTCCACGGGCAATAGATCCTAGTTTGTCGCTTACTCCCATTGCGTATGCACTGTTAAGCGTAACCGCATGAATAGCCTCTTCGGGCAACATCCGGTATTTGATACATCCCATCGAAAGAATCAGCTGCATATTTCCAGAAGGAGAAGAACCCGGATTGAAATCACTGGCTAACGCAACAGGTAACCCTGCGTCAATCATTTTCCGAACCGGAGCATACACCATTCCCAAAAAGAAAGCTGCCCCCGGTAGTAAAGTAGGCATAGTTTCAGAATTGCGTAAACATTCAATCTCTTCGTCACCCGTAAATTCAAGATGATCAACCGAAAGCGCATTATATTTTACCCCAGCCTGAATTCCTCCGGAGTAGTCCAGTTCGTTGGCGTGGATTTTCGGACGGATACCATGTTTCTTGCCTGCTTCGAGCATTCGCTCGGTTTCTTCAACAGTGAAGAACCCTCTGTCACAAAATACATCAATGAAATCGGCCAGGTTTTCTTTAGCAACCAAAGGGATCATCTCATTCACAATTAAATCCACATATTCACCCTGACGACCTTTGTATTCGGACGGAACAGCGTGTGCTCCCAAAAATGTTGCCTTGATCGTTACAGGCAAAGTCTCTTTTAATCGACGAATTACACGAAGCATTTTAAGCTCTGTTTCGGTACTTAACCCGTATCCCGATTTTATTTCAATAGCTCCGGTACCGTATGTAATCATTTCGCGAATGCGTTCTGCAGCCGATTCGTACAAATCTTCTTCACTTGCTTCCGCCAGCCGTTTGGCCGAGTTCAGAATTCCTCCGCCACGCTTGGCGATTTCTTCGTACGACAAACCTTTAATTTTATCGATATACTCTTTTTCACGACTTCCGGCATAGACAAGATGTGTATGCGAATCGCAGAAGGAGGGGAAGACCATCTTTCCGGCAGCATCGAGAATTTGATTAGCTGAAATATTTTTTGAAAGTGTTTCCATACTTCCAAAATCTGCAATTTTATCATCTTCTATCAGTAGCCATGCATTGGAAATGGTTTGCAGCTCTTTCATTTCAGAACCGGAAACCTTTAGCCTCGGGTTTTCTTCAATCCCGATAAGTTCTTTAATGTTTTGTATTAGCAAGCGCATATAAATCTAATTTTTTCACTCTGCGAAAGTACCAAAATCTCAGAAGATGGAATTGAGATTTTCGTATTGCTGATTTTCTCTGGAATGAATGGAAAAATAGATATATGTTGTAGAGAAAATGATCTAAAAAAGTATAATTTTGCAAAATTGACAGGATATGAAATGTTTTCTGTCTGTTTGTATTGTATGTTTTTTAAATAGACTGAATCGAAAAAATGAAAAAAATCCTGATTTTTATAATTTTAGTGTTTCTTGTTTTCTCATTTGCGTTTGCACAAAATCTGAAATCATTGCGTCTTTATTCCAAAGGGTACGATGCGTATGAGAAGAAAGATTTTCAGAAGGCACGTGAAAATTTTCAAAAATCCCTGCAATACGATACTGTTCCTGAAGCACTTTATTATCTTGGTATAATAAATCTGGAAGAGAAAGATACCTGTGCAGCCTGTATGGAGTTTAAAAAAGCTTTACTATTTGATGTCCGGTCTAATATGACTTACTTCACTCTTTGTATTAAACATGCTGAAAAAAAGATTCCACTGGAAGTTTCACCAAATGTACAATTTTTATTTTGTACAGATACAAACATCTGCGAAAAAAGTATTGAATACAAGTATATTTTCGAAGATACAATAGTAAGAGCATACAGCGTAATCATTACTGATTCGGAAGGAAACGGAACTACGGAAGAAATTATGATGAAGATTATGGAAAACAAATCTAAATCGAGCAGTGAAGAACCTGATTTATTTTACTTCCCGCCAAAGTGTCCGGGAACAAATAATGAAGAACTGAAATATATCTACCAGAAGGTTGACTTTCCGGAATTTAAAAGATTTACAGGAAGTATTTCACTTTCAATTACAATAGAGGAGGATGGAGCTTTATCTGAAGTGAAAATAAATAGTGGTATCAGTGATGCGATAGATGAAGATATAATAAAAGCTTATAAAACTATGCCGCACTGGTATCCGGCTATGCGTTACGGTAAACCTATTCGCGTTACCGTTGAAAGAGTTTTAACTTTCAACGTGAATATGTTCTGACAATGAAAAGGTATTGTTTTTTAATTTTTCTTCTGCTTTGTTTTCAATTTGTTACAAAAGCACAAGCAATCGAAGATTTGCTTAAAGAGCAATTGTATCAAAAAGCAGATTATTATTTTGAACAAAATGATTTGTTCAAAGCAGATTCGCTTTATACAGGATTAGTGAAAAACTACCCTGATAGAAATGCATATTATAAACTTGGATTGATAAAATACAGAATGAATAATATTTGTGAAAGCTGCAAGTATTTTGAAATGAGTTCTGATTTCTTACATGAAAAACTATGTAAAAAGCTCGATTCAGTAATGTATGAAAAGCAATCCGATACATTGGTGAAGTATTATGGATTACAGTGGATTACAGCCTGTAATGCACGAAAGGTTCGATATTATAAATGCAACATGCTTACCCGTAAAGCAGTGGGGTATGAAATTATCAGTAAAAATTCTGTTGAAGGCAATTTGCCGTTAAGAAAAGATTCATTTCCTGATTTTGTAGCAATGAAGCCAGATTCATACCAAGTGTTTGATGAATTTAATCTAGATAGTATAATAGAATATCCCCTTTATTCTGGAGGTGATAAAGCAAGACTCAATTTTTTGAGAGAGAATATGAAGTATCCTGAAGGTACTAATAGTTCAGGTACTGTTTATATTACTTTTAAAATCAGTAAAGGAGGGCAAGTTAATTCAATAGAAATTTTACAAGGGGTGGATTGTTTTTTAGATGAAGAAGCCAAAAGAGTTGTTGGATTAATGCCAAAATGGATACCCGGTAAGATACGGGGCGAAATAAGTGAAATACAATTTAATATACCTCTTAAGTTTACATTAATCAGTCTGCAATAATTTTCTTTAAGGATAATTTTAATTGGAACCCTATGATGTGTTTATTATTTCCTTGAAATAAAGTTAATTGTCATAAAAAAATAAGAATGAAGACATATATAAAATTACTGACTGTATTGTTTCTGTATATATCTCTCTCTAGCTTTGCTCAAAAACCACAGGATTCGCTCGTTAGTGTGCTTTTTCAAAAGGCTACATTAAATTATGATAGAGGTGATTTACATGTTGCGGACTCATTATATTCAAGGCTATTGGAAATTATACCGAATATCAGAGCATTATATAATCAGGGAATGGTAAGGTATCAGTTGAATAATATTTGCGGAAGTTGTAGCTGTTTTAAGAAAGGAAGTGAAATGGGCGACAGGGAAGCCCTTAAGATGTACAATAAATTCTGTGTTATTGAAGACTCTGTTAGTTTTTACAGTAAGAGTAAAGAGTATCAGTACTATGGTATGCAGTGGATTACTGTCTGCAAAACTCAAAAGGTACGTTATTATAAACATAACCTCACAACAGGCATAGTTACAGGTTATGAAATTATCGGAAAGAATCAACAGTATGGTAATCAACCATTAAATAAAAATGTTTTTCCTGATTTTTCTTCAATGAACGCTACTGACTATAAACAATATGATGAATTTCTGTTTAATCAGATAGAAGAAAAACCGGAGTTTCCTGGTGGTGAATTTGCACTGCAGAATTATTTGGCAAAAATGATTCATTATCCTGTAGAGGCCAGAGAGATAGGCATTAGTGGAGTTGTTTATCTGCAATTTACAATAACATCGGAAGGTAAAATAAAGGATATTGTAACAATAAATAAACCCGGTTATGGACTGGAAGAAGAAGCCATTCGGATTGTTCAGTTAATGCCCACCTGGAAGCCGTGGAAGGTAAGAGGCGAAGCTATAAATGTAAGATTTGTGTTATCAATCAGGTTTACATTGAGTGATTAATTATCAGTATCAAAATCGGTTTAATTCTTAAATTGCTTAGCTTTGCATAAGCTTATTAAATAAAGGAATATGAAACGATTGGTATTTGTTTTATCTGGTATTTTATTATTTACTTCTGCATTCTCGCAAAATGTAACGGAAAATGAAGCAGCAATAGCCGCCCGCAATTTTTATATTCATCAGTCATCTGATGATTTGTCAATCGAGCAAATTAAAGTAAACAGTGTCCAATTATTGGCAAATAATACAATATACGCAGTAAATATTGATCGGGGAGGCTTTATTCTACTAGCAGCCGATAAACGTGTAAAACCCGTATTAGGTTATTCATTTGAAGGAACTTTCTTTTCAAATATGATTGTTGCACCAGTACAGTCGTGGATGAATAGATATGAATATCAGATCAGAATAATCCGTGAACAAAATATTCTTCCGGTACCCGAAGTTGTTGATGAATGGAATCAGTTGTTAAGCAATAGTATTTCAAAGTTAAGCGGAACCAAAAGCGTTGCCCCGTTGGTGAGATCAAAGTGGAATCAGGGGAAATATTATAACCAAATGTGCCCTGCTGATACTGCCGGGCCTGATGGGCATGCTTTAACAGGTTGTGTT
>Ga0209639_1001636_pt1 | contig 20879 bp, 16 predicted proteins | sample EPASupsiteHSE605_FD_187268 | JGI IMG/M metagenome (GOLD analysis project Ga0209639, IMG submission 187268) | Bioremediated contaminated groundwater from EPA Superfund site, New Mexico - Sample HSE6-05 (SPAdes) (version 2) | ecosystem: Environmental > Aquatic > Deep subsurface > Groundwater >...
GGAATCGTTTGAATGGACTTCTTGATTCGGGTACACTTTCACCTGATAAGCTTGATGAGTTCCAAATCCGAGTCAATATTTTAGGTGTCTTTGCTTCTTACCTTGAGAATAGCGAGTAAATGCCGGTTTTTCTGATTCTAATCCGTTAAAACAAAAATCATTTTGCCAGATGAAATTTTATATTTGTTCGACATTTGGACAAGTTAAAACAGTGGAAGGTCTAGAGCATGAAAGGCTAATCGATGTTTTATCTGCAAATGGGATCGAGTCAAATTTGGTTTCTCAGATTACAATTTTATTCAAAGGACGGGTTTTGGATGGAGATTTTAGCTTGTCATACCATGGAATAGAGGATGGGAGCAAGATATTTGTTGTTTATGTTCGAAAATCCAGGAAGATGAGACTTGAAACGAAGAATCATAAAAAATACAGGAAGAGTTTCGATGAGTTGATTACTGAAGAAATGTCAATGATAACAGATAGATTATTTATTACATGGGAAATGGCTAAAAACAGAAATCATGTTTTTCAAGAGTATCTGAATGATTATGATATGATTAATGCAAATTATAATACTACAAAAAATATGGAAACCAATATTAACTTCGAAAAGACAATTAATTGCGATCCTTTACCATTGCTGTTCAATATGAGTGAAAGAGGGTCATCAGAGAAAGGTGTCAACAATGATTCTAGCCGTGTTTCGTCAATAGAATCATCTAAAATAGAATATTTGCTTTAAATAAAAATGTTATTTGTCTTTTTATCCTTTTATACTTCTGTTTACTTCATTCAAAGTCAATAAAGTATCCAATATATATCCTCAATATTACACAATTCACAATGTGATCTATGGCCTTCTTGTCCAAACAATAATAAATATATATCATCATTAGCTATGGTAATATTGATGCAAAAAAATAGAAAAAAAAACAATATTTTTCGATACTATCTTGAACAATGAACCATTTTCAGTTCCAAAACTGAGGTGAGGTTTTGACTCAACGATTAAATAAATCATAATCTCAAAATTTAGTCAAAAATCATTTAACTCAATGAGTAGATCTTCAAGGATGGAGGATTTGTTTTCTTCTTTACTAAATGGGATTGTTTCAGATTCGAATGCAAGAAATATGGCTAGGGATTATGTAGAATTTGGGCCAAGCATTTGTACTCAGCATGGGAGTGGTGCAGGAGTTCCAACAATGTTATTAAGAAGGAATTTAATTCGTGACAATATGAGAGGTTTTGATGATTATTGTTGGCAGGTTGAAAGAGCTATTGAAAAACATATGAATGAGACCCCAACAATTATGAGACTAGTGAAAGAGAATCTTATTATGCTCGAAAACCTGGTTATTCAAAAGAATCTTCCTAATCGATATTTAGATACCATAAATAGATTGAAAACAAAGTACCAAACAGAATATCTGAATGAACAAATTTTTCGAAATCCAGAAAACTCCAATTACAATGAAGAACCAAGAGGACCTAGAACAATATACCATTCATCTGAGTGTTCAATATGCTACGAGAATATGTGTAATTCTAATGGAAATGTGAAAACACTTGAATGTGGTCATCAATTTCACCGTGAGTGTATCAATGAATGGTTTACTCACAGGAAAAATTGTCCAATTTGCAGACAACTAATAAACAATTAAAAATATAATATATCTTGTTCTAATTATATGGGGAAAATGCTAATCTCGAAAAAATTCATGCAAAATTTCCAAAATAATGTTAAAATCGGTAGTAAATAGATATAAATCTTCTACGAAATCTTAAAATAGCTACAATGTGTGAAGATTTGCTCGAAGTTGTTGACTTTATTTATCTAAACGGTCGCTACAATGAAGAACAATGATCCTATTGAGCAAATGGAATACTCATTCCAGCAGATGAATCTTGCCTTCGAGAATTTGAAAGCACAAAAGCTTAATGAGTCGCGTATTTGGCAAAAAAGGTCACAAGATTTGCAAACTCAAGTTGATTCTCTACGAAATCAGCTACAAGAAGCATTATCATCAAACGATAAGATGAGAAATGAGCTTAATGAGGCGATTTCGGAGTGTGAAGCTGTAAAAAGTCAAAATAGCATGTTATCTCGCACTTTAATGGAAAAGGAAAGAGAGATTTCTAATTTCCTGGCACTTAATCAGTCTCTTAAACAGCTTCTTGAACAACCTACAAATCGTACATATACATCACCATCTATACAGAAGGAAGAAATCCGAGTAAATGCTCCATCATTGAATGAAGTGTCTCCTCCTACAAAGCAAAGTAAGTTACATTCAGTATCAAACACATCACAACAAAGCGCACAGAGTACAACAGCTCCGTCTCTTTCAAAGAGTAGCCAGTTTATAAGAACTGCCAAAGAAGAATTAACATATAGCGATTTTAATCAAATGATATCTGAGATTAACAAGTTTAACAGGAGAACTCAAACGCGTGAGGAAACATTTGCTAATGTTAAGGCCATTCTTCTACCTTCTCACAAGGCATTGCATGATCAGTTCATATCAGTTCTCTCAGGTTTCTAAATCAGTTATAATATTTTATTTTAAACGTACAATGAATGAAGAGCAAAACGAAATATGCCGAGAAATAATGTCAATTCTATATAAAAGGCCAATATCCAAAATGTTTGACTCGTTTCAAATTGATTGTTACCAGAAAACGCCCACAGTTCCATTGACAATGCAATTAATTGAGGAAAAATTAGATAGGGGACTATATCCAACAGCAGAAAGCTGGGTGACTGATTTAAGGACGTTATTTTCTAATGCAATGCTTGTTAATGCTCCGATATCACTCAAGTATGCTGCAGCAAAACAATTAAGCGAAGATTTAAATGATCTTTTGTCAGTTCTTTCGCCTACAATATCTCCTCATACAATTGATTTTCAAATCACAGAGTTTCAGTTCCGACAACTTCTTCAACGCAGCTCAAAAGTCGGAAAGTTTATGATAGAAGCACCAAACAAACAACACCCAGTATCATATAGTATTAAATCATTATCAAAATTCTCGATAGTTGATAAAATTAGACTCATCAATAGCCCAAGTGCCTTGTTAAACATATGTAGTTTTATACATCAAATACAGCCAGAGTGCATTATTATAGAGAAAGCAGTATCACGTATAAGGTTTTCTCTTCTTGAACCAGGTAACAAGGCAAAAGTTGATGAGTATATCAACAATATTATATTAAAATGCGCAAAAGGGGAAATGGACGCGTTCCAGAGAGTGTTTGGATCGCATATTTCTCCTCTAAATTCATCAATAGAATAAAGTCTTACAGTTATCATGAGAAGAATTTTTATAAATCCAGGTAGTTATTTTGTTAATAATTCCCTATTTAAATCGCTTTTATCATCAACTGATGGTGGTGCGGTTTATGTGTCTAATTCTGATTGCAATTTTTTTGTTTTATTGTGTACTTTTATTGGATGCTTTTCCGATTCAATTGGTGGAGGAGTCTGTGTTCAGTCCGTCAACAATTTTCATATGTCTTATTCCTGTTTTTCGCACTGCTTTTCTCCAACATGCCCTAGTTATGTTGCAAGAGGAGGAAGTTTCAACGTTAACACAGTTGAAGTTAATAGCACAAACGAGAATCTGAATAGTACCAGCACAATATGTTCCCTGGTTGTATCACTACAAAAGCTAATATTCCAGAGAAATAATTGCTCAAATAGTATGACAAATGCCTATTCTGCAGGTGTTGAATGTGGCTGCAATGTCAATGGACAGATGTGTGGTTATTCTCAAATTGATTCAGCAATGGGGCCATCATTTTTTGGAGTGTTTGTTAAAGCAAATGGTGTTGCGAATGAGTTCAGAAATTTCAATTTCATTAATTGTTCATCAAGTATTGGATGGATTGAGATTGCATTGCTTACAGGGCCACCCCAGTTTTTAAACTGTGTTTTTCAGATCATTAGTTCAAGTTCAATAGTAGCATATAGGGCTGGAGGAGGAGGTCTTCCATCGTTTTCTATTTGTGTATTCAGTATTGATTATAATAGCAAAAATCACAGCAGCATCTCAACGGTACAAAACAGTTTTGGGATTAAATCACCAATCTATCCATCAATAAGCTTATTTTTAAATGAGCAATGTTTGTCCGAAGGTTTTAGCATTCCTTCCATTAGACCCAAAATGAATATGAAATACCAATACTATTTAATAATCTTACATCAAATTCTTTTATAAAATACTCGCATTGTATTATTTTTGATCACCGGCTCTTATTCGATTGATAATGTCATTTATGCTAAATTGGTTCTTCAGTTCTATAATAATCTGCTCATTATCTGGCCGTGGTATTTCTGGTACAACAATACCAGAAAATACTGGGATTTCTTTCTCGAATTCCTCACTCGCAACTTCTTCAGGATCATCTTCAACAACAACAGGATCAGGGATTCTTTTCACTTTTTGGGTTGTTCTATATTTAGGAACTCTTTCAGGAGGAGACTGCTGGTGAGTTCGTTGTTGGGAAGGGTTCCCTCTTTGAACTTCACTAATTATAAGTGCTAAATGCTCACTAATATTGTTCTTATCCCATTCAACTGTAAGAGGAGTGGATCTACCCCTAACATTAGAAAAAAACTCAAACCAACCATCTTTGCTACAATTCTTGAGTATTAATCTTTCAATTGAGCGGTTTTCACTTAAAGATTTAGCGAGTTGCAGCAAACCATTGCTTCCAATTTGATGTCCTGAGAGGTCAACAGATCTAATATATCGATTTTCTCCAAAGGACTTAAAAAGATTTTCATACTGAGGAGGAGTTAGGATTGAACCATCTTTTCCTTTAAATGATAAACGTGATATGGAATCAATTGTAGCAATAAAATCAAGAAAATCATCAAATGCATTATCACCACAAAACAAACAGTAATCGATTGATAAATACTCCAACAAAGTACATCTTTCAATGAAATCGAAGAAAAATCCATTAATCTGATTATCATTCCAATAAAAACTCTTAACTTTCGGCAAAGATGACTGAGTAAAATTCTCTAAAACATAATCCCAGTTAGAATGTGCTAATTGAATATTAGAAATAGATATTGTGCAAGGGTTTTGTATGCTAGATAGAACATTTATCAAAAGAGAAACATTTTGACCAGCCATTTTTGAATCATCCACAATCATTTCATTAATTGAAGGTGGCAGTTGCGAATTTTTAATTATGGGAGCAAATCCTTCATTTTGAGAAATATTAAATGATTCGATTTGGCATGGTGTAATCTTAAGAATGGACTTAATTATCGAAGATAATTCAATTTCACACCCAATAAAGCCCAAATGGCGTATACTTTTACATGTATGCATGGCTGTTAATACGGTCAAACCCGGACAGCCACTAATTGTTAAACTTTTAAGCATGGAAAAATTCTGATTTGTTTCTACCGAATTGAAAAATGACTTTAGCTGTTTTCTAGTAAGCGCATTTATGAATGATAAACTATTAATCCTCCTAGTCTCAAAAAGTTTAACAAGAGAAGCTAAATGTTCGGCATTCATTTTGGAATTGACGAATGAAAAATCACTTACAGGACAATTTGGATTAGCTATCAAAACATCAAATATCATGAAAAATTGATTGTTAGCCTTTTCTCCAGAAGAGAAACTTCTCAGGGTTTGATTCATCTCGAAGAATTTCGACACACTAAGCCAGTGAGATGGTCCTTCAGAACCAGGAATGGACAAAGATTGAATACTCTCATCAAGTTGCAAAGAAAACAACACATGAGGACAAAATTCTCCAAATGCTTCACCAACACTATTGAGATCGAAGTCGAGTGATTCTCCATCATAATAATCTCTGTAGCAATCAATCAACTCTTGGGTCGGAGGAAGCTGTGAAGAGAATAATTTTGCTCTTAACCTAAGAATAGGTCGGTAATTGCTTATTTCATTCTGATTAAGTTGGGCTTCAAAGTAATTTATCCTTATCATTGGTAATTCATTAGACATTAGTATATTATATATATGTTTCAGAATCTTTTTCGCAATATCTTGTGCTTTTTGGTGCTGAAAAGTAATCACACCTTTTGTAAAAGTCATTTCAATAATTTGAGGACTAGACATAGCTAATTTTGACATATCAAACCAATCAAAGGACCTAGAAAGGGCAGGAGTCCGAGAAAATGCTTTGCTCTTATACAAATATGCTCCACCTTCGCTAATCACTAGCATCCTTTTATCTTTGCCTCCTCTATGGTTTATTTTCTCTCCCCAAAGTTCGCAGAATCTAATTTCTTCGACGCTCCGCAAAAAATCAATCTTTGACTCATTTCCACCCAAATCATTCTCCATTCTTATCAAATCTAAAGTCAGAGGTTCGATTCAGGATTAACCAAAAAAATGTTGGGAGATTTCTCCAAAACATATAAGAGCTGCAAGTCTCGATGGGTTTCTATTGTTGATCAAGCCTCAAAGGGCGTTGTTAAGGATGCGCTGAACCACATTATATGGAGCCAGCATATTTTATCGCTCGATCCATCTGAATGGGGTGAACTCAGCGATTTAGCAGGATTAGACGACAAATTTTTAGCGATACATACTAAAGAATCCCAAAATTTTCAATCCGAATTCGAAAAAATCATCCAGTCGCTCGAAAGCACACTAAAAGATTTATATTCTGCTCATTCTCGAATCCCAAAAGATATCAAGCTGAAAACAACAACACCCGAAAAACTGAACGATTATTTACTCCCACTGATGCAATCATACGAAAAAGAACTCGAGTTCAGGAAAAAGCTCCTCCAAAATTTTAGCTCCTACATTGATGCACCATACGACGTAATTGCTACCGTCTCATCAGCATGGTCTGGAAGGCCTTACACAAGCGAAAGATTCATCGATCACTACGAAAAGTTCCTAGACTTCGAAACAGGCCAATAGGGTAACTGGTCGGGGACGATGAGGTGAAGTGTTGAAAAATCGTTTGAATTATTTGTGAAAGATTGAATGATGATTGGTCGCTTCACTTTATTATGTCTCAGCAAGACTTTCACGCTCAAATTCATGAGTTGATGGAACAAGCTTCAGGCTCTGAAGATTTCTTTGGTGTTCTTTCTCGCCTTATGAAGGCCAAAGCCCTCCCAGCTACAATCGATCACCTTGTTGGTCGCGAAGTTCTCGACTCCCGTGGTAACCCAACTGTTGAAGTTGATGTTTACGTAAAGTATCTTGGTCAAGTTGTATTCGCTGGCAGATCCTCTGCTCCATCTGGTGCTTCAACTGGTTCTGGTGAAGCCAGAGAACTCAGAGATGCCAAGTCCCCACGTTATGGTGGCAAGGGTACAGCAACAGCATCTAAGAATGTTGGTGAGAAACTTTCCCCAGCTCTTAAGGGAATGACTCTTGAAAGTTTGACAGCTTTAGATAACAAGATCTGCGAGACAGATGGTACAGAGCTCAAGGAAGTTGTTGGTGGCAATGCTTGCACTGCTGCCTCATTCGCTCTTGCTGAAGCTGCCGCTGCTCTTCAGGAAGAACAGTTATTCCTTTACTTTGCCAGAAACTACTTTGGTGCTGAGAACATGCCCAAGAAGTTCCGCCTTCCAGTTCCATTCTTCAACATCATCAATGGTGGTAAGCATGCTGGTGGCAAGCTCAAGATCCAAGAATTCATGGTTGCTGCAAAGAGAGAATTCCCATTCCCAGAGGGACTCAGAATGGTTGCTGAAGTTTACCAAAAGCTTGGTGGCCTCCTTGCTAAGGAATACGGCGTTTCTGCTAAGAACCTTGGTGATGAAGGTGGTTTCGCTCCACTTCTTGATACACCAGATCAAGCCCTCTCCATCATCGAGCGCGCTGTTGAAGCTGCTGGTTACAAGCCAGGAGTTGAAATTGTTTTCGGCCTTGATGCTGCTGCTTCTGAATTCTATGACCACAAGACAGGCAAGTATGAAGTTGAAGTCGGAATGTTCAAGACTGGCGAAGAGATGGTTACATATTGGGAAGAACTTATCAACAGGCATCCAGCCATCGTTTCCATCGAAGATGGTCTTGACGAACAAGACTTCCCAACATGGCAATTATTGACAGCTCGCCTTGGTGGCCGCATCCAACTTGTTGGTGATGATCTTTACACAACAAATCCAAAGACCATCGCTAAGGGTATCGAAGGAAAGTGGGCCAACGCTCTCCTCCTTAAGGTTAACCAAATTGGTACCATCACTGAAGCCATGCAAGCTGCTCGCCTTATCTTCAATGCTGGCCAAAATGTTATGGTTTCACACAGATCTGGTGAAACATGCAACTCTGTAATTGCTGATATTGCTGTTGGTATTGGCGCCCAATACCTTAAGACAGGTTCAACTGCTCGTGGAGAAAGAATTCAGAAGTACACTCGCCTTCTCCAAATCTATGAGTACCTTAAGGAGCGTGATATGCTTGAGTAAACTTTGCCAATTTAATACTATATTGTTGATTCCCACAAAGCTGTGTTATCTACACTGATTCTATCATATTCTATCCATCTCTCCTCCTTTCTTCCATTTATAAAATATAACAAACAAAAAATCATCACTAATACAGTGATAGCATAGTATGCACCATTTTTCTTTTCAGTTTCTCTATCAACAACACCTGAATCACAATACTGGGTGAAATATCCCTCTATATCATATGTATGAATGTCAACTCGATGTGTATAGAAACATTGGGTTATGTTGACTTGTCCAAATGTTAACCAATTGTTTTCATGTTCAATGATGCAGAATTCAACAAACAATGAACTATAACCAAAGACTCCGAAGAGGAATTCCATATTCTTACCAAAGGATGAATTGGTAATATTACATACAGATTGTCCATCTTGATAGTAAACATACCCCATTTTTTCCTTTAAAGAGTTATTTATCACATTAATGTTCCTTACATTAGCTTGATTTCCTTGAATACTAAGAAAAACGGATCCACTTGCAAAATTATCATTAAAACTACAATACGATATCTTAGACACTGATGGTAACACAAAAGTAATAGTCACATAGTATTTAAGATGGTTCTTTGAGAAATTTGAATTTTGAAAAAAAACATTCCCATGTTGAATATAATAATTATATGTTGAGTTTGAACCAAGATATCGGGACGAAACAGAGACTGATCTATGAGTATTATTACCATTTTTATCAACGTAGAAGTACCCAAATTGGAAACGATTATTGTCTCCAAAACAAAAGCACTGGCTGACACACATTTTATATATTTCAACTGAACCCCTTTCAAAACTATAGAAGTATATTCCACCTCCTTCTCTATAAGTAGTGCAATTAAAAAATGTACAACTATTAAGTTTAAGAGATATCTCATTCCTTGTACAAAATATTACACCACCATTTGAGAGTCCAGAAATAAAAAAATGGAATAAACAATCACTAAATATATACTCTCCAGCTGTATCAATGCTAAATTGCTCATTTGATGACATGCATTTTTCTTGATTAATTAGAAACAAGAGAGTTAACATAAAATATAAAATGATTTGACTTTTTGAGAGAGGGTTTTTATTCAAATATATCTCATAGAGAACCACCCATGATAAGAAATCGGTAATAGCAATCAATATCCAAAAAATCTATGAAGCATAGCTTGTGTACCGATAATTCTCATCTACACATCGTTCCATCTCAATGATTTAAATTATATAGAAGATTGCCATAAGAATGGAGATTCATTTATCAGATGTTCTTTGAGGGGTTGATGATCTGTATCTTCTTCCATGAAGTACATGTAATAAATGTATATACATGTACCAATTAAACATATCGAAACAATAGCATATATTGCATAATGATTGTTAGAAGATGTCGATTCTGATTGGGTTGCTGTTTGTGTAGATGCAATGGTTGATGATGGATTTGGTGTGCAGCCAATTGTGTTTGAAGGTGTTTCTTGAAAGGTATCACTAATCGTTGCCAATGGTGTTTGATCTGGTGTTCCTTCATCACAATAATATGTGTAATAAAGTGGAAACACACTTGTTGGAATATCAACCTGATATGTCACTTGGCACTGAGTAATAGTTGCACTTCCAGATATAATCCAAATTGATTGGTGCTCTATTGAACTGAACTCAACTAATAATGAACAACCAGTTGGAACAGAAAACAAGCTGTAGTTGTTTTTGCAAAATGATGAATAAGTTATCGTACAATTTGAACCTCCATATAGGTGAACAATCCCTTCTTTGTTTTCTGTTTGAGTGTTATTCACTACGTTTAAATAACTTATTTTGTTTTTATTCCCTAAAAAATACAGGAATCCACTCTTTGCCGCATAATTACCTACAAAATTGCTATAAGATATTATTGATGATGTTGGGTATACTGGGTTAATTGTAACTTGATAAGTAAGCATAATTTTAGAGAAATTAAGGTTTCCCATTTCAATTATTCCCTTTTTTACACAATAGCATATGCTTGTTAATGTATTGAGATATTTTGACGATGTCGAAATATAGTGATGCGAGTTATTCTTCTTTTCATCAACACTCATGTACCCAACAGGGTAGTTGTTATTTGTTCCAGTACAAAAGCATTGAAAAAAGCAGATCTTGTTAAATTGAATATCACCACCAATTGGGCTTTCAATATGAATTGCTCCTCCATTGTCAGAACTCGAGCAATTATAAAAAGAACACGAATATAAACTCAAACTAATATTATTTTTTTCCCCACAGATCGCTCCACCTTTGTATTTGCAAGACACTGTACAAACAAACAAACATCCCTCAAAATAATACTCACCTGTATTACTATAGAATCTTTCATCAGGGTTTAGACATCTTTCTTTCGCTAATAATATAATAAAAAAACAATAAAGCATTTTATAGAAACACTTCACATCGATACAGCTAAATTTACATATATTGTTTTTAATCTATATAGAAGATTGCCATAAGAATGGAGACTCATTTATCAGATGTTCTTTGAGGGGTTGATGATCTGTATCTTCTTCCATGAAGTACATGTAATAAATGTATATACATGTACCAATTAAACATATCGAAACAATAGCATATATTGCATAATGATTGTTAGAAGATGTCGATTCTGATTGGGTTGCTGTTTGTGTAGATGCAATGGTTGATGATGGATTTGGTGTGCAGCCAATTGTGTTTGAAGGTGTTTCTTGAAAGGTATCACTAATCGTTGCCAATGGTGTTTGATCTGGTGTTCCTTCATCACAATAATATGTGTAATAAAGTGGAAACACACTTGTTGGAATATCAACCTGATATGTCACTTGGCACTGAGTAATAGTTGCACTTCCAGATGTGATCCAAATTGATTGGTGCTCTATTGAACTGAACTCAACTAATAATGAACAGGATTGTTGGATTCCGAAGAGATAACAGGTGTTTTTGCAAAATGAAGAATTAGAAATATAGCATTTCACTTGATCTTCAAGATGGATCATATCTCCCATGTTTGCCTTTTGAGTATTATTTACTACATTAATATATTTAATGCTGTTTTGGTTTCCTTTGAAACAGAGGGCAGCATTATTTTGGGCAAAGTTACTTTCAAAATCGCAAAAAAGGATTCTGGATGATGTTGGGTGAAATATATTAATTGTAACATAATGAGTAAACATGTTTTTAGAGAAGTTGAGATTCTCACAAGTGATTAAACCTTGTTCAATACCATAACAGAACTCAGTTGTTGTGGTCAACATCTGAGATGATGCAGATATCATCTTATGAGAATTATTTTTATTTGGATCAACACAAACATATAAATTCGGGTAGATGTTATACTTACTTACACAAATGCATTGATATATGCACAATTTGTTAAAGTTAACCATTCCTCCATTATGACTATCAATATAAATAGCTCCTCCATTGTCAATACTCGAACAGTTAAAAAAAGAGCAAGAATTCAAACTCAAACTAATATTACTCACTTCTGATCCAATTGCACCTCCTTTGTTTTGATTGGATCTAGTACATGAAAACAAACAACTCTCAAAACTGAATGCTCCCATATTGACTATGTACCTCTCATCAGGATTACGGCATCTCTCTTTGATAAAAATGACTACAAATAGATGAATCATTCGATTTTTGAATCACTTCACCTCCCACAGTCCAATTACATCACCACCAGTTATCGACAAGAATTGTTACCTGAATGAGAAATGTTGTTTTTTCTGCAAACAGACCAATAAATTTTGTTGATACGAGTTTTCATCAAAACGGGGTTAATCCTAAGGTTTTGAAGTGGTGGCATTATTTTCCCTCCTTTTTTTCGATATTTTTTTCCCGATTTGCTCCTTTTTTTTTTGCCGGTGTTTTAATAATGAGGGCTTTTTATGAACCATCTTTAGGGGTAGGAATAGATGTTGTTCCACTTTCTTTGAGTTTTGTTTCAACAATTTTTTTAGATTTTGTTAGATTCTGGAGAAGGAGGAAGTTAGTTCATAAAATAGACAAAAAAACTGTTATTACTTTGCGAGATCATGGCTGGGCCGAAATATTGTGGCAAGATTTGTGTGTTGGTGATGTGATTCTATTAAAAAATGGTGATGTAGCTCCAAGTGATATTGTGATATTGTGTTCATCGAATAGCCAACCATGTGCTATTGATACTCACATTATTGATGGATCCAAACAACTTAAATCCAGGTCTCCAAATAAAGGAATCCAAGTAGTGGCCAAAGAGATACTTCTGACCGATGGCGAGATATGTTTGGAATATTGCCGAGAGTCCGTTCCATCTCCAATTGATGTATCAAGACCACCAGAGTTATATGCAAAGATTCAATTTCAAGCAAGAACCCAACTGAATGCTGAAGAATTTTCTCTTGGAAACAGTCAATACATTGAAAGATATAGTATTATTTATCATTCAGGAGAAATAATTGCTGGCGTTGTATATACGGGAACAGATTGTAGAGGTGTTCAGCACAATCATCATGCAATAGTTAAGTTTACTGGATTGGAGAAAATTCTTAACATTCAAAATAGTCTTCAAGTTTTATTATTGACCATTTCTGCTGTCTTTGCAGGATTATTTTCTTTGAATTATCAACCAATTTATGAAAGATGGCCTATTAATACAACAATCGATAGAGGTGATTTGTTTCTTCACACATTTTTCCAATATATGCATCTATTATTGCCTTTGGTTCCACTTGAGATTTACTTTTTTATAGATTTATTACTTTATATTCATTCCTTATTTATTGAGTCATCAGATAATGAAATGAGTGCACCATCAGTATCAGCAATTGATGAATTAACACAAATTGATACTATAATAGCCTCAAAATCATTACTTATCGATAAAAGTCCCAATGTATTACGAATCTATTCTGCTGAAACCTATTATGGTATGGGGCAGCTATCGAGTGACATTGCTCAGTGTTTGTTGAATGGACAACAAATTATTCCAACACCAACAAAGAAGTTTTTCGATAGTTCTTTTATTCCAAGTGGGGAGAATTCCATATTGCTCTTACATTTTGCTTTATGTCATTCTGCTTTGGTGATTTCTCGAGAAAATTACATTGATTATGTGTCTAGTTTTGCTGAAGATGAACCTTTATTACATTTATCATCTCATTATGGGATAAATCTCGTCAAAAGGACACCATCTGAAGCGATTGTATTAATGAATGAGAAACCATCAAGGTTTCGAATAATACAAAGTTTTCCTCCATCACCGCAACATCCAAGGGTTTCCATTCTTTTTATTGATATTGATGGATGTGTTAAACTTTTTATAAGGGGAGATTGCGATTCAATGAGAGATCATGTTGCCATCCCTGCTGATATTGAGAATCGCATGCGCTCACAAGGGCTTCAAGTAATATGTTGTTCATATAAGGTTCTTTCACCAGAAGACATTCATAGATTCCAAGAGAATATGTCAAAAGCAAAAACTCAAAATGCGGATTTTATATTTAATTTTATTAGTGAATTTGAGAAACAAGGTGTTTTTCTTGGTTTAATAGGGTTCGAGGAAGAACCTCGCGCCGGTTCTCTCTCTTTGATTAGCAGTTCCATCAATGCAGGAATCCAATTAGTTATGACATACTCATCAAAAGGTTCATCTTTGATTATCACTGCATTGTCTCTTGGATTAGTAACAAACCAGCAAACAGTGGGAATAATCACAGGTAATACACCACAAGATGTGGCGAATTGTATCAACTCTCTGGAAAACTCAAAAAAATTCGATATCTTATTGGTATCAGGGTCATCCATCGAACACTTATCTGCTTATTCAAGAACAGCGAGTTCAGCATCCGAATGCATAAGATCTGCGAAAGTGGTTCTTTTAGAACGTACAGACCCTTTTCAAGCAGCATTATTTGTAGATTTGCTTAGAAAGAAAGTTGGAATGACAGTAATGGGGGCAGGGCATTCTGTTTCTGACTCAATTTTTTTGCATCTAACTGATATTAGCATATCTGTTGACCTTGATCCTGTGTGCCCGTGTGATATTTCCAGTGATTTTGTAGTTTCAAAGCTTGATAGCTTGGTTGATGTGATTTTTGTTCAAGGGGGATGGATTAGAGAAAGAATATTCACATTTCTCAATTTTATATATCCAAGGAACATGATTTTCGGGTTTCTTCAACTTTGTTATGGGTTTGAGTGCGCTTTGTCAGGCACTCCGTTATTTGATGAAGGACAAGTTTTATCTGTTTTATTGTTTTTCGGTATTATTCCAATATTGTCGAGATCAATTTTCAACCAAAAGATGCCAAGATCATTATTGAAGGCATCGCCAAAGTATTATCAAAGATCAAGAGTTGAAAGACTCTCTCTTAAAAGGTTCCTCCTATCATCTTTGCTCTCTTTTATCGCAGCATATGTATTGCTTTTTTTATCCAAATTAATTGTCTCCAATGCAAGAAAACCATACGGAGAAAGTATCTCTAGAGCTCAGTTCTCATTTTATGTTTCATCAATGTTTATATCTTCAATAATTGGATTCTTAATACCACAATGTGAAACATGGAACACCCCCCACCATGTATTATTCTGGGGTTCATTCATTATGTATTTTGCTTTTTCGAAATCATCTACAGAGTCTACCTCTAGTGGTCAAATGAGAGGAGCAGTTTCATCAATGTCTGGAACTGTTATCTTTTCCATGTCATCTCTTTTGTGGATAGGGTTTACGTTTTTCCTTCAGTTTTCATATTCTTTGTGGAGAAAATCTGTCTCTTGCGAGTGCAAAAAATCAGAAAAAGATCTTTTACAGGATATTGATACAGAAGAGATACATCAGGGGTCGACTATAATCAAAAGGGTCTTCGACCTGTTCAAGCGGTAACGTCTTTAGTTTATTTTGTTTGTAAATTTCACTTCACGTTTTTATTGGATGCTTGATGAAGATTCATTTGGAGAATTCGAAAATGCGGGTCTTTATGAAAACGAAATAAAAATGCAAAATGAAGACAAAAACATCAACATTGGAATTATTTCGAAGACTTTTCAAACGAATCCCGAGGATACTCCGTATTTAAACGACAAAGATAACAATAGTGAAGTAGATTTTTGGGATAAGGTAAATAAGGATTCGTCAGAAGACATAGTTGATCACTCATCTCCAATTATTCCTCCTGCTTTGCCTCTTCCAAGTCTTAAAAATAACATAAATTCATCTCAAAAAATATCAAGCACAACAGGCTCAACATTTATTGCAAAACCTTTCAAAAATGATGGGAATTCCAGGAAATCAGTGGTTTTATCTAAAAAAAGACCCATTAACAACATTTCTCCGTTGCTTGTATCCAATTCCACATCACCAAGATCTTTGACAGTGCCATCATCCCCTCAAAATGTTATTACTATTGAGAGTTTTGACCCAAATGACCCCAAAACTATAACTGAATCCTTATCACTTCAAGCACTGAGTAATTTGGGGCTTTCTTTAAAAGAAATATCGTACCCTAAACTATCAGAAATGAAAAAATACACCCAAGACAAAGAACTATATGAAGTTATATTTGATAGACTGAAGCAAAGGGTAGACAAGACTATTACTTTCGTAAAAAATGAAAGGGAAAGGATTTTAAGGTCAAAGCAAACTCAGTCAAATCAAATTTCTTCAAGGAACTGCGAGCAGGATAATTCTAGCTACCTTGAGCTTGAAAGAAGGAGAATCCAGAGGCTTCAAGAAACCAAGAAAAAAGTTGCTGAACAAATGATTTACTCATTGCTTGTCGAGCACGAAAATCTTTTTGAGAACGAAGAAAGAAAGAAAATAGAGGAAGAAAAAAGGAGAATCCATGATGAGAAACTCAAACAAATGAGCTTATTTGAAACTCAGGTTGCCGAAGAAAAAAGGATTAGATTAGAGGAGAAAAGACTAGAACAATTTAAAAAGTCAGAAGAAGCTGCTCTTGCTGCTTTGAAATTCGAAGAAGATTTTAAAAAGAAACAAGAAGAAGAAGCTGCAAAGCGGAAATTAGAAGCTGAAGAAATAGAGAAGCTTCGAAAGACCAAATTAGAAGAACTGAGAAAGAAAAAGATTGAAGAGGAAGAAATTGCAAAAAGAGAATTCGAAGAAAAGAAAGCATTGATAGAAAAGAGAGAGAGAGATTATTTAGCCAAACTTGAAGAACAAAAGAAAGAAAGGATTGAGAAAGCAATTGAAACAGAGAACAGAATCAATGCGCAAGTTATAAAAGCTCAACAATTCCAAGAACTTGAAAGAACAAAGAAAACTGAAAATAGCCTTAAAAAAGTTATTAAGCATGAGGAGGAACTTCGAAAGCGCGAACACGAAAGAAAACAAAAGATTATTGAAATGGTTCTCAAAGAGAAAGCAAAAGAAGAAAAAGTCAAGAAGAATAGAGACAATCTTGAGATTACTGATCATGTCACTAAACTAATAATTGCTAAAGAGAAAGAGGAAAAAAGTGAAGCAGCCATCAAAGACCAAAGGGAGCTTATAGAGAAGAAGCGAAGCAAGTCTACCTTATTGAACCAAATCAAAATCGAAGATCACAAAGCCACAATAGAAATGAGTGAAAAGCAAAGAGAAACGATTGCAAAAGAGAGTGAGAACCACTATTGTATGACTCTCAAACGAATAGAAGCTATGGAATTGCTAAGAAAACAAAAGTTTAGGGAGTCAGAGGCCCTTAGATCACAATTAGAAGAGGAAAAAATGGAGATTCTTAAACAAAGTGCAATTGCCCAAAGAAATTTAAGGAATCAATCACCTGAAAAGATTAAACAAATTGCAGAAAAGATGGGTATTGACTTTGATTCATTACAAGCAAAAGCAAAGCAAAAAAGGAGATCCAAACATTCATCTACATTGCCTTCCATTATTCAAGAATAATAAATACTGTTTATATATTTAGCAACAATTGCTTTGTGTTTGAGGAATAGGTTGTGACCCGGTTTTGATAGATTTAGACGCTTGATAAAAATTAGCAGCTGATTGAAAGGCGTCTTTAACTCCCCTTTGGAGTACTGATGATGTTACAAAAAATCCTTTAATGCGGTATTCTTCCATTATACTGTTGATACTATTTGTTTCAGTTTCTATTAGTTCTGACGAATATAAATCCGATTTAGTTAAAATAACTAAAATATTAGCATCTGGCGATTCTTCTCTGACTGTGTTAATCCAATTCTTAACGGAGTCCAATGTATGATCCTTGCTTCCATCAAAGCAAACAAAAGCAACATCACAATCTCTATAAAAAAGCTTCCCAACAGACTGATAACGTTCTTGTCCAGCAGTATCCCATACTTGAAGCCAAACTTTCACACCATCTTTCCTATTTATCTCAATACAGCTGTATGAGGGAGCAACAGTTGGAACTGTCTGGCAATCGAATGGCTGAGAGTAGAAAGCAGTAAGCAAAGAGGATTTTCCAACTCCAGAGTTACCAACTAGAATAACTTTAAGATCAGATTTCATAATAAATTTTGAAAAAAAACGTGATCCACTTGAATCGAACTGTATATAATCAACTTCATTTTAACCACAAATATGGTTGAGTTAGTGCGTTGTATATTGTTCTGAATCGTTTTGAGTAGTTCAGTTTTTGAGAATATGATAATGAAAAGTCAGTATATCATTGAATTTTGTGAAGAAAAATTTTATCTGTTAATATGAAATCTGTACATCCGATTCCCAAATTCATTAATTCATATAATATATGCGAACCATTAGGGGAAGGGTCCTTTAGCCGGGTATATAGATGTGTTGATAAAACGGATAATAAAGTATATGCGATTAAAGTTTTTCCCAAGTCAAACCTTGAAGATCAAGGAGATCATGTCAGATTTCAGCGCGAAATCTTTGCAATGACTTACATGAGACATGATAATTTGGTATCTTTGTATGATTTTTTTTCTGATGATCTGAATTTCTATCTGGTTTTGGATTTATGCCCAGGCGGAGCTCTTTTTGACTACATAGCAGATAATGATAAGCTTCCTGAACCTATGGCTGCTTATATATTTCGTCAAATTGTGTCCGCTGTTGCATACTGCCATTCATATGGTGTGGCTCATCGTGATTTAAAGCCAGAAAACGTATTAATTGAGAAATTTCCTCATATAAGGGTTTCTGATTTTGGTCTATGCGGACATATTTGCAGTGGAAAGCTCATGAAAACATTTTGTGGATCACCATGCTACTGTTCCCCTGAGTGCTTGTGTAGAGTTCAGTACGATGGAAGATTAAGCGATGTATGGTCTCTAGGTGTGATTTTATATGCTATTGTTACAGGTGAGCATCCTTGGAATATATCAAATACTACATTAATGCTTAGGCAGATTTTGAAGGCAGAGTATACAATTCCTGCATATATATCTGCTGAATGCAAGGATTTGATTAAAGGAATGCTTTGCTTGAATACACTGAATCGATATAGCTTAGAAAAGATTTCAAATCATCCTTGGCTTAAATGTGCTAAATCCACTCTGGTTGGGCAGAATTTACCAGAAAAACTACCACTTCCTGCAAATCAACCAATAACACTGGCTGAATTGTCAGAGAGATCATCAAAGAGCTCCCAAAGATCAGATCATGGAATCATTTCTCCATTTGAAGATTTTAGTGCGACAGATGATAGTGTTGATCTTAGTCATTTGCCTGGTCTTCGGAATAGGAGCTCATCATTTACCCATTTGCAAACAACCAAAGAAATCGAAAAGAAACCAATTAGAAGAATAGCACCCATTGGCTTGTCTGTAGCAGCCAATAGGCAAAAATCTTCCACAATTTTAGTGTCAAAGAAAATCAATATCACTCCAAAGCTTCCTGCAATGATGACCATTGAAGAAGAAAGATAGAAAGACCAATGTTTATTATTCTTTTACACAATTTTTAGCTCATTTGGAAACTCAAATAAGCTAATACTATTCATATGAGATTGAGCATACTTTTTCCTGATTGCTTGAAAACGAGAAGCAGAAGAAGATACAATGGAAGAAAATACCTTATATAGAATGGGCTCAATTTCTTGAAGAGATCTTTCAACAATTGTCTCATATGATTTATTCCAAGAACCTGGTCCTCTAATTAGAATTGTTGATAGGCAAATTGTTAAACTTGCTAACAATGATGGTTGAAATCCAATGAAATCAGAATCGAGTAACAATGTTTCTAAAATGAAATTCGCCATCATTGTTTCTTGTATGCTTGAGTCAAGGGCTTTAAGATACCTCCTTAAAAACTGTGTTGGTAAAACTGGATTGAGAACAAAATCAAGTGCTGCAAAAACTGCTGTTTCCATTCTGTGGAGAGCAACATTGGTAAAGGAATCACAAGCATAGTGCACAAGATCATTAACAGAGGGAGGACTTATTTCTTCCATCTTAGCAGCCATTAATATTGTTGTGCACCCAAGGAGTTGATATTTGGATTTGTCTAAATCTTTAACAGATAAATATCTATCCATATAATTTATAGCATAAAACAATGTATCAGTATTCATACTCAGCTTACGATGTACATCAACTAACCAGTCAACCACTGTAGATCTCATTCTTGGGATAATATTTGTCTGATGGTGAAATAAAGATGCTGATGGTAGGCTATGTAACTCTTTTTTTTTCAATGATGAATGAATTTCAGTCTCATAATCGGTACAATCTTTGAGATCGTTAATGTCTCCAATATGTTCCTTTTTCGATGAAATAGTTTGAGTTGTAATTCTACTTGAGTTTATTACGGATTCTTTAGTATCTCCAAATATATTGGATCTTGTGCTTGCGTCTTTGAGAGCCTGCCTCGTTGGAATTAAGCTGGTATGTTCAGATGTGTTTCTACTTGATATTAAACTGACACGAGAGTTCGGCAACAATGATCCTCTTGTGTGCCTAACAGGTTGAACTAATCCATTGATTGCTGCTTTTGGTTTGTTCATTTATTATAAATCCTAAACGTATATATTTGTTATTCTCAATAAACCATGAATAATCACTTTTATATGTTACATGCTCCTGAATCAAGAATGTATAATGTAGGGATGTGAATTGTGGTATAAAAAACAATTTTGGGGACATTTTTAAAAATGGGGGTCAAGTTTCTGAAAGAAACAGAAACTGAAAAGTTGGGAACGTATTTAGGAAGTTTGGTACTCTTAACGAAAGCCCCATTTTTGTGAACATCCGACACAAAATATCCCTTTTCATATTAATCAGAGCACAACAGTCATGCCAAGATTTCCAAATGATCAGAATTCTTTGATCATTTCCTTTGTTCTTACCTTGTAGCCTCATTTATAGTGCTATATACAAATCTCAAACAAAATTAGATATTTTAGATGACTTGAAAAACACCAATAAAGATACCAGAATTCTGGCATCAGCAAACCTAATGATTTTTTGAAACTCTATTGACCTTTCTAATTTCATT
>Ga0209639_1001637_pt1 | contig 20877 bp, 16 predicted proteins | sample EPASupsiteHSE605_FD_187268 | JGI IMG/M metagenome (GOLD analysis project Ga0209639, IMG submission 187268) | Bioremediated contaminated groundwater from EPA Superfund site, New Mexico - Sample HSE6-05 (SPAdes) (version 2) | ecosystem: Environmental > Aquatic > Deep subsurface > Groundwater >...
CGAATGGTTTGTTTGCCAGAATCATTGGCAAAATTAGTGCACTTACCATTCTGCAATACGTAAACTTCATTAACGACAAGCCCATTGGCAGAATTAAGTATGCACTAAATTAATTCCGCCAACAGGTTAAGTTTGGAGAAGATCATTCTTTAAAGGTATTGATAGGAACCGAAGCTATCCGTGATGGTTTGGGACGTAGTTTAAGTGGGAAACGATTTGGTTATTTGTATGAAAGTAATACAAATACATGGGTATTAGATATGGGTACCAATGATAATACACGCGAAAACAACTCGTCTTATAATGGCGAATTTGCTTTGTTTGGTATGTTTGGACGTGCTGATTATGCGTTTCAGGACAAATATCTGGCAACTCTTATTGTACGTCGCGACGGTGTTTCCCGTTTCTCTGAATCTAATCGTTACGGAACATTCCCATCTGTTTCATTGGGATGGCGTATTTCGGAAGAAGACTTTATGGAAAATACGCACGAATGGTTGGACGATTTAAAATTGCGTGCAGGTTATGGAAAAACAGGAAATGCAGAGGTACCTCGAGCAACGAATTTTGCTTATGAATTCTCTACGGATCCAACATCTACCGGATATGACTTAGGAGGAACTAACTCTTCATCTAATACGGGATATAAGTTAAATAAATATGGTAACGAAAATACTAAATGGGAATCAACAGACATGGTTAACATAGGTTTGGACGCTACCTTTCTGAATGGAAAATTTGCTGCAGGAGTTGAATGGTACAGTAAAAAAACTTCAGATATGTTGGTTCAAGCGTCTTATTCGGCATTAGCTGGTGAAGCTGAAAAACCATATATTAATTTCGGTGATATGAAGAATACCGGTGTTGATGTTACTTTCAACTACAGAGATAATGCTGGAGATTGGAGTTGGGATCTTGGATTAAACCTTTCTCATTACAAAAACGAAGTTGTAAAATTAGCAGAAGCTGATGACGCATCATTTTGGGGTTCGGGAGCTCGTATTAGTGGTAATATAACGCGTACAACTAAAGGTCATCCTATTTCTGAATTTTATGGCTATAAAATAGACGGATTTTATGAAAGCGAAGCCGATCTTGCAGCTTCTCCAATTCCATTGGGCGTAGCAGACAGAGCATCTGTTAAATCAAATGCATGGATTGGTAAATACAAATTTGCTGATGTTAATGGAGATGGTAAGGTTACAACAGACGACCGTACATTTATCGGATCTCCACATCCTGATTTGATTGCCGGCTTAAATGCATCTATTACTTATAAGAACTTCGACTTTACCATGTTCTGGTATTCAACGATTGGAAACGATTTGTTTAACAATAACAAATATTTTACAGACTTCTGGCTGTTTGAAGGCAATCGTTCAACTACTATCCGTGACAAATCATGGAAAGAGGGAGCTGATAACAGTAAAGCTGTTCTTCCAATTTTGGATTATGGCGATAGCTACTCAGGTACTAACTCAAACTCATACTATGTTGAAGATGCTTCATTCTTAAAATTGAAAAATGTTGTTTTAGGTTATACATTCCCGAAAGCGATGTTGCAGAAAGCTACTATTTCTAATCTAAGAGTTTACCTTCAGGCAGAAAATATTCTTACCATTACCGGATATTCTGGTTTGGATCCTGAATATACCAATGCTAATTTGAATGCTGATAGCGGAAATGATTTGCAAAGAGGTATTGATATGGGAGGTTGGCCTAATACTATGCGTTTCTTAGTGGGTGTAAATTTTGCATTCTAAAAAACGCTAAAATCTAATAAATATAAAAATAAGACAATTATGAAACATAATCTTATAGCAGTAGTTGGTTTTACTGCCCTATTAACCTTAGGTTCTTGTGGTGAGGACTTCCTATATAAAGCACCGCAGGGGAGTATTGACCAAGATGCTTTGCAAAATCCGACAGGTGTAGAATTGCTTGTTGCAAATGCATATGCCAATTTAACTGAAAATGGATGGGGGGCCTCACCTTTTAACTGGACTTTTGGAGGTATGTACGGCGGAGATGCCAATAAAGGATCCGATCCTGGTGATCAGTCAGTATTGAATGAAATGGAGATGTATAACACGGCATCTACTAATGGTTACTTAGATGAAAAGTGGGTGTGGACGTATAAAGGATCAAAACGAGTCTCTGCTGCTATGCAAACTGCTGCAGCTGTAGCAGACATGGATCCTGCAATAAAAGAAGTACGCATGGGCGAACTCTATTTTCTGCGCGCTTTATTTTATTTTGAATCGGTAAAGGTGTTTGGCCCTTATATTCCATATATCGACGAAACCAACCTTGAAAATAATCCTAAAATTCATAATGACAAGGATATTTATGCTAATATATTGGCAGATGTGGATGCCGCTATTGCAAAGCTTCCAGCTACGCAACCGGAAGTTGGCCGTGCCAATAGCTGGGCTGCTAAAGCATTAAAGGCTAAAATCCTTATGCAAAAAGGAGATATGGCAGCAGCTAAACCAATTCTGAAGGATGTTATTGATAATGGTAAGACATCTAATGGATTGAAATATGCTTTGGAAGATAATCTGAATAACAATTGGAGTGCTTTAACAGAGAATGGTAAAGAATCTATTTATGCTGTTCAATTTTCAAATGACGCAGAGGATAATGGTAACTCAGGTATGTCATTGTGTTATCCGCATAATTCAGGCCCAGGTGGCTGCTGTGGTTTTTATCAGCCTTCATTCGAATTGGCAAACTCATTTAAAGTTGATGCGAATGGACTTCCCCTTTTAGATAATTCATATCGTAATGGAGAATCCGTTTCTTATAGAAATCCTAGTACTGTCAAAGATGCTGTGCTGGCACTAAATAACTCAATATCAGTTGATCCACGTTTGGATTTTGCCATTGGTCGTTACGGAATTCCGTATAAAGATTGGGGAACACCTAAAAATGACTGGATTCGTAACCCGGTAAATGGGGGTATTTTCTTACCCAAAAAGCATGTATATAGTTTGGCTGAAAAAGACGCAGGACATGTAGCTGTTCATGATGGTTGGGCTCCGGGATCAACAATGAATATTCAGTATCTGAGCTTACGTGATTGTATTTTGTTGTATGCTGAATGTTTGGCTAATGATGGTGATTTAAAAGGTGCTATGGATTTAGTAAATCAGATTCGTACCCGTGCAGCACTTCCTGTAAATGTTATTAAAAATACAGATGGAACACCTGCAGCACTTTATAAAATTTCCACCTATCCTCAAAGTCATGCTGCTTTTACAGATAAAGCAACGTGTATTAAGGCTGTTCGCATGGAACGTAAACTTGAATTGGCTATGGAAGGACAACGTTGGTTTGATCTTCAACGTTGGGGTGGTGATATAATGGCTACAGAAATAAAGGCATATGTTGATTTTGAAAAACAATATATTCCTAAGTTTGCTTCAGCATCATACATATCTTCTTCAAGAACTATGTTCCCTGTTCCTGATGGCCAAATCCAGACAATGGGTAACGACGAAAGTGGTGCACCTTATTTGGTTCAGCCAGCTCCTTGGAAATAAATTTATTTATTCATAACTGCAAGAGGGCATCTTCGGATGCCCTCTTTTTTTAATCTAAAATGTTTAACCATGTGATTGGTAGATATTACAGTTAGTCTGTATCTATTCTTAACCAAGGAATGTAGAAACTATTATACATGTTTTCTAAGCTATTTTTCATCTCTGCTACTTACTCTGGTTGCGAAATTTTTTTGATCAAAAATAAAGCAAGAAAGTAATTATAAATAACTGTAATTTTCGATCTTTGTAGATACCTTTTGTCCTTAAATCTTTTGTTAAAGTAAGATCTAATACGTAAAATGAATAATTTTAGAAATTTAGTACTGATTCCGTTGTTTTGTCTCCTTGTTTTACCTAATGTATGGGCACAGCAAAATGGAAAACTTAAAATGTGGTATGATAAACCTGCTAAAGTATGGAACGAAGCACTTCCGATTGGTAATGGTCGTCTGGCTGCGATGGTTTTCGGTGATCCTGTTAATGAAAAACTACAGTTAAATGAAAGCACTTTTTGGTCAGGAGGGCCATCCCGCAATGATAATCCGGATGGTTTATCCGTGCTTGACTCGGTGCGATATTATATTTTTAAAGAAGACTTCGGACGAGCTGATGTCCTGGCAAACAGAGGACTTAGTGCAAAACAATTACATGGTTCCATGTTTCAGGTGATTGGAAACCTCAATCTTGCGTTTAATGGTATTGATAGCTATACAGATTATTACAGGGAACTCGATCTTGAAAAGGCTGTTTTTACTACTTCATATAAAGTGGATGGGGTAACTTATAAAAGAGAAATTTTTGCATCGAAGCCCGATCAGGTAATTGTCGTAAAACTTTCGGCTGATAAACCTGGGCAAATCTCTTTTGCGGCAAGTTTTGATGGACCTTTGCAGAAATCGGTAAGGGTATTGGATACTAATACTCTCGAAATGACTGGAGTATCGGGAACTCATGAAGGAGTAACCGGACAGGTAAAATTCGATGCTCGTGCGAAAATCCTAAATTCGGGTGGGACTACTACTATTGAGGCAAATAAAATTAATGTAAATAAGGCTAATGAGGTTGTTATATTGATTTCTATTGCAACCAATTTTACTGATTATAAAACTTTATCGGCAGATGAAACTAAGCAATGTGCCAACTATCTTGCAGTAGCAGAGAAAAAGCCTTATTCGGCAATGCTTAAGAACCATATAGCCGCATTTCAGAACTATTTTAATCGCGTAAGTTTTGATTTAGGAACTTCATCGGCTGCAAAGCTCCCAACAGATGTAAGAATTAAGGATTTCTCAAAGTCATTTGATCCTGAATTGATTTCCATGTATTATCAATTTGGCCGTTATTTGCTGATCTCATCTTCTCAACCGGGAGGGCAACCTGCCAATCTTCAGGGAATATGGAATGATAGCACAAATCCGGCATGGGATAGTAAGTATACGATCAATATCAATACGGAAATGAATTATTGGCCTGCCGAAAAATGCAACTTGCCCGAAATGCATGAACCATTGATTCAATTGATAAAAGAACTGTCAGAAACAGGAAAACAAACTGCTGAAACAATGTATGGATGCAAGGGCTGGGTGGCTCACCACAATACGGATATCTGGCGTATATCTGGTGTGGTAGATTTTGCAAATGCCGGATTATGGCCGATGGGAGGTGCATGGCTGTCGCAGCATTTATGGGAAAAATACCTGTACAGCGGTGATTTAAAATATTTGGAATCGGTTTATCCTGTATTAAGATCGGCTTGCGAATTTTACAAAGACTTTCTTGTAGAAGAACCTACTCATAAATGGTTGGTCGTATCTCCCTCTGTTTCACCGGAAAATACTCCTTCCGGACATAACGGAAGTGCACTTGCATACGGAACGACAATGGATAATCAGATTCTTTTCGATTTGTTCACCAAAACGATTAAGGCTGCCAAGCTGCTTAAAAAAGACGAATCATTGATGGCCGATTTTCAAAGGATACTAACTAAACTTCCTCCGATGCAGATTGGCCGTTTCGGTCAGCTGCAGGAATGGATAGGAGACTGGGATAATCCGGATGACCAACACAGGCATGTGTCGCACTTATACGGTTTGTACCCCAGTAATCAGATTTCACCCTATACAACACCCGATTTATTTGATGCTGCACGTACATCGCTTACTCATCGTGGTGATGTGTCAACCGGATGGTCTATGGGCTGGAAAGTGAATCTCTGGGCTCGTTTGCTTGATGGCAACCATGCACGAAAACTGATTGCAGATCAGCTAACACTTGTCGATCCGGTGAAAAGTACCAGTGGGGGCACTTATCCAAACTTCTTCGATGCGCATCCGCCCTTTCAGATAGACGGCAATTTTGGCTGCACTTCCGGTATTACAGAAATGCTTTTGCAAAGTCAGGACGGCGCTATTGATATTTTACCGGCATTGCCGGATGACTGGAAAAAGGGACGCATCAGCGGCTTGAGAACTTACGGAGGTTTTGATGTGAGTATCACTTGGGAAAATAATCAGGTACAGAAGATTCTCATCAAATCTCATTTAGGCGGAAACTGCCGTATTCGTGTTCCGAATGAGGTGACTATAGCTGATGGCAAAGCATTAAAAGTAGCATCCGGCGAAAATTCAAATCCTTTCTTTGAAACGGATCAAGTAAAGAATCCTGTGATAGCTGCTTCTGCCAATTTGAATGCGGTGAATCTTAAATCAACCTGGTTATACGATTTGCCTACAGAAGCCGGCAAAACATATACGATTATTTGTAAAAAATAGACACTTCAATCATTCTGTAATTTAATATAAAACATAAAATGAATCTAATAAAATCGACTCTTGCCATTGTACTGTTTTCAGCTGCATCATATACTCATGCACAAAACCCGATAATTACAAATGTGTTTACTGCAGATCCGGCCCCATTGGTTTATAATAATACAGTGTATTTATATACAGGGCATGATACAGCTTCGGTAAATGACACAAATTACAAAATGCCCGATTGGCGTATTTTTTCTTCAACAGATATGGTTACATGGAAAGATCACGGGACTTGTCTTTCTCCGGAAACATTTTCATGGTCATCTGGTGATGCATATGCAGCCCAGTGTGTTCAGAGAAATGGTAAATTCTATTGGTATGTATCCGTCGGACATAAAAGTGATGAAAACAGTAAAGGAGGATTTTCAATTGGCGTCGCTGTTTCCGATAAACCTACCGGACCTTTTAAGGATGCCATAGGAAAAGCGCTTATCACCAACGAAATGACAACGGATATGAAGCATGGTTGGGATGACATAGACCCCACCGTTTTTGTTGACGATAACGGTCAGGCATATCTATATTGGGGAAATGGAAGCTGTAAGTATGTGAAGCTGAAAGAAAATATGACTGAAATGGATGGACCTATTACAAGTTTCAAACCCAAAAACTATATAGAAGGTCCCTGGGTTTATAAACGGAAAGGATTGTATTACCTTATATATGCGAGCGAAGGCACCAAGCCGGAGATGATAGAATACTGCACGGCTAAAAGTCCCGAAGGTCCATGGGAATATAAAGGTATCATTGAAGAAAATGTTCCCAATAGTTTTACTACACACCCTGGGATAATAGATTTTAAAGGGAAAACATATTTTTTCTATCATAACGGAGCACTCCCAACAGGAGGCAGCTACCGCCGTTCCATATGTGTTGATTATATGTATTATAATCCCGATGGTACCATTAAAAAAGTAGTACAGACAGCGAAAGGAGTAAGTCCCGTTAGAAAGTAGGTCATCTATTTATTTGAATGAAATTAGTAAAACCATGAGAAAAAGAACTATTTTATGCATTGTGACAATGCTGGTTTCGGGATATTTCATGAATTTGTCGGCACAGGAGAATAAAGCTCAGAACCCGATTATTTTTTCTGATGTACCCGATATGTCCATGCTTCGGGTTGGAGATACTTATTATATGAGCAGCACGACCATGCATATGAGTCCGGGTGTTCCAATCATGAAATCTAAAGATTTGGTAAACTGGGAATTAGTAAATTATGCATATGATACGTTAGACGATGATGATGCACTCAGTCTTACTAATGGCAAAAGTACCTATGGAAGAGGTTCATGGGCAAGTAGTATCCGTTATAACAAAGGAACGTACTATGTCACTACATTTGCTCAAACAACCGAAAAAACGTATATTTTTACAACAAAAGATATAGAGAAAGGGCCATGGGTAAAACATTCTTTTTCCCCGTCATTGCATGATCATTCCTTGTTTTTCGATGAAGATGGACGCATTTATTTGATTTATGGAAATGGGAAACTTCATTTAGTTGAGCTAAAAGAAGACCTTTCAGGAATTAAATCCGAAACAGATCGCGTGCTCATCGAAAATGCCAGTGCTCCATCTGGTAATGGAGGGCTTGGAGCAGAAGGTTCTCAGCTTTTCAAAGTAAATGGGAAATATTATCTTTTTAATATAACCTGGCCCGGTGGTGGCATGCGTACCGTAAATATCCACAGAGCTGATAAAATTACCGGCCCGTACGAGGGGCGAGTTGGATTTCAGGATCTGGGGGTAGCTCAGGGAGGACTTATTGACACGCCAGAAGGAAAATGGTATGCTTATCTGTTCCGCGATTTTGGATCGGTAGGACGTATTCCTTATTTGGTTCCGGTTAAATGGGAAGATGGATGGCCTGTACTTGGTGTGAATGGAAAGGTTCCTGATACATTGGATTTGCCTGTAAGCAAAGGTTTGATTCCAGGCATAGTTGCTTCCGACGAATTTACTCGTAAACCGGGTGCCAACACTTTACCATTGGTGTGGCAATGGAATCATAATCCGGACAATAAAAATTGGTCCGTTACCCAAAGAAAAGGTTATCTGCGTCTTACAACAAGCCGAATAGATTCAACGCTGCTGATGGCAAGAAATACCTTGACTCAACGGACCATCGGACCTGTATGTACTGGCTCTACATCCATTGATGTGTCTCATATGAAGGATGGCGATTTTGCAGGATTGTGTTTGTTACAACAGAATTTCGGCCAGTTAGGTGTCCGGATTAGTAAAGGGACCAAATCTATAGTTATGATTAGTGCCGGAACAGGCAAGCCTGTCGAAATACAAAGTGTGCCGCTTTCGCATGATATTGTTTACTTTAAAGCCGAATGCGACTTCAAAAACCGCACAGATAGAGCTAAATTCTTTTATAGCTATGATGGCAAAGTGTGGAACTTCATTGGTGAACCATTAAAAATGGCATACACCATGCCTCATTTTATGGGATATCGCTTTGGCCTGTTTAATTACGCCACTAAAAATACTGGAGGATATGCTGATTTTGATTATTTCCGTATTTCAGATTCAGAATAATAGTCTTCGAAACTAATTGATAAATAGATTGAGCAAGGAGAAAATTGACATTTGTCAAAGAATTATCTATCTTTGTGCATATGCCTTGGTCAATCTATTAATTAAAATATTGTGGAAATGAACTCTGAACTGAAAAAACTAAATCCATTAACTGCTATTGTGCTGGGTGCGAGTGGGAGAGGGAAGCTTTATGGTGATTATTCGCTGGAGCATCCCGCCGATTTATCTATTGTCGGTATCGCCGAACTGGTGCCGCTGAGGAGGGATATGTATGGGGACAAATACAATGTCCCCATCGCTAACCGGGTGGCTACCTGGGAGGAATTGCTTGCGAGGCCTAAGTTTGCCGATGCCGTGATTATCGCTACTCCCGATCATCTTCATTATACGCCTTGCATGAAAGCGTTGGAGCTGGGGTATGATATTTTGCTGGAGAAACCCATAGCGCAGACCGAAAAGCAATGCCGCGATCTGGTGGCTTATGCGCGTAAGACCGGCAAGATCGTGGGACTTACCCACGTTTTAAGATATTCTCCTTATTTTCTTATGCTAAAAGAGCTTGTGGATAGTAAGAAGATTGGCGAATTGGTTAGCATACAGCATTTCGAACCGGTGGACCATGTACATATGAGTCATTCGTACGTAAGGGGAAGCTGGCGCGATTCCAAAGCAAGTACACCCCTGGTGTTGGCAAAATCGAGTCACGATCTGGATATTCTTCATTGGATTATCGGAAAACTATGTAAGAAAGTGGTCGCCTTTGGCGATTTGTCTCATTTCAAAGCATCCAATGCACCCAAGGGAGCTCCCGAACGATGCACCGATGGTTGCCCGGTGGAAGCTACTTGTCCCTTCTCTGCTTTAAAGATCTATTATCGCGACAGAACGTGGCTGTATGTATTCGACTTGCCGGAAAACCCCGAAGAACAAGGACCCGTAATTCTGGAAAATCTGAAAAGCGGAAACTACGGAAAGTGCGTGTACCATTGTAACAACAATCAGCCCGACCATTACACGATGCTTATGGAATTTGAAGGAGGCGTTACGGTCAACTTCTCCATCGAAGCCTTTACATCCTATAGCGGTCGACGTACCCGGATTATGGGAACCCGTGGAGATATTGTTGGCGATATGGAACAATTTGTACATACCGACTTTGCTACTGGTAAGGCCGTTACCTATGATGCCCATACGATCGACGCGTTGAATTACGAAGGCGTTGGCCATGGAGGAGGAGATACCGGTATGATACGCGACTGGATCGAAGCCGTAAGAAAGCAGGATGCCAGCCTGATGTCTACTCCGCTGAACGATTCTTTGGAGAGTCACCTTATCGCTTTTGCTGCCGAACGAAGCCGCGAACAAGATGGAGTCGTTTACCTGCATAGAGAAAACTATATCTAAAAAGGGTGCTAAATAGCCTTTTAAAGTGAAATAAAGTTAAATACAACAATATTTTTGCTTTAAGTGTATGTTGTATAACATAAACACCTTATATTTGCACTGTGTTTTTCATGGTATTAGATTTAAGGTTAGCAATGAGGTTGGGGTTGTCGGGAGACAACCTTTTCTTTTTTTATACAGTTTTCTATCCTATTTTACCCCTTTTTAATCGAACGTTTAAAATTATCGTAAATTATTATTACTTTTGTAAATATTTTATAGAAATTAAACGATACAGCTGTGGAAAATAAAATCAAATTACGAGTTCAGGGTTTAACAAATAGTCAGGTACAATCAGGAGCTTACGCGTTGATACTTGCAGAAGAAGAAGGCCATCGCCGTATTCCTGTGATAGTAGGCACTCCCGAAGCTCAATCCATTGCGATTGCACTTGAGTATATTACACCACCTCGTCCGTTAACGCACGATCTGTTTGTAAGCTTTGCTACTGCATTTGATATAAAACTCAAGGAAGTATACATATATAAATTCGAAGAAGGAATTTTCTATTCAGAATTGCTGTTTACCGACGGAAAACGCGAGATTCCTGTTGATTCGCGTACATCGGATGCCATTGCCATTGCTTTGCGAGCCAAATGCGATATCTATGTTTCCGAATCAATCATGATTGAAGCCGGTGTTGTGCTGGACGAAGAACCGGAGGAGGACGAGGACGACGAAACAAAAGAGGAGGACTTGTCGGACGACCTTTTGTTGGATTATGAGCCGGACGAAATAAAGAGCGAAGAAACGCTTGCCAGATGGCTTGGACTGTTGGATGATCATGAGCTGCATGAACGTTTGGAGGAATCTGTGCTGGAAGAAAACTACGAGCATGCCAAAATGTATCAGGATGAGATAAGGCGAAGACAAAAAGCAAATGATTCCCTTTTGGAGTCCGAAGACGAATAATACGTAATTTTATGGTAGCATCTACAGGGGGATTTGGTCTCGACTCGCTATGGCGGGGAGGTTTAGGCATTCTTACAATTTTGGCAGTATCCTATTTAATGAGCTACGACCGTAAGAGGATCGACTGGAAACTGGTTTTCAGTGGTCTTTTTATTCAGCTTGTTTTGGCTCTTTCTGTTTTGTACGTTCCCTTTGTAGGTACATTGTTCGAAATGCTTGGAAAGGCATTTATTAAACTGATGGACTTTACTCAGGCTGGCGTTGGCTTCTTATTAGGTCCTTATGCCTCCAAAAGCGGCGGATTTATCTTCTTGATTCATTCCATGCCTGTGATCATATTTTTTACTGCATTGGTTTCCATCTTTTATCACTGGGGGATCATTCAGCGTGTGGTAGGAGCCTTTTCGTGGGTATTGCGACGGTTCATGAACATATCAGGTGCCGAAGGACTGGTTGTTTCGGGCAATATTTTCATGGGGATGACCGAATCGCCGGTGTTGATCAAGAATTATCTTCCCACGATGAACCGTTCCGAAATTTTTCTGGTAATGGTTGCCGGAATGGGAACCATCGCGGGGTCGGTAATGGCAACTTACATTGGGATGCTTTCGGGTGGAGACCCGGTTGCACGTCTGCTGTTTGCCAAACACCTGTTGTCGGCGTCCGTAATGGCTGCACCCGGATCTATCGTAATTGCTAAAATGCTATGTCCTCAAACCGAACCGGTTACCGAACAGGATGTAAAGGTTACGCTCGAAAATCAGCACCACAATGTACTCGAAGCACTCGCAGCCGGAACATCCATCGGTATTAAACTGGTGGTGAATATCGCCGCCATGTTGTTGGTTTTTATCTCGATGGTGGCACTGCTTAACTATCTATCCGAAGGAATTATAGGACGCTATACCGGATTGAACGACTGGGTAGTTTCCATAACAGATGGAAAAGTGCAGGGCTTTACCTTTCAGTTTGTAGTAGGAATGATACTTTCGCCGTTTATGTGGCTGATTGGAGTTCCTTTCGACGACATGATGCTGGTGGGCTCGTTACTGGGACAGAAAACAATCCTCAATGAGTTTGTTGCTTATTTTCAGATGCAGCAATGGAAAGATGCGGGACTGTTCATGTATGAAAAGTCAGTGATTATGTCTACCTATATTTTATGTGGTTTTGCCAATATCTCTTCCATAGGAATCCTGTTAGGAGGATTGGGAGTACTTGCCCCCAATAAGCAAAGCATGATTATAAAACTTGGAATTCCAACTATGATAGGAGGGGCGCTGGTCTCTATCCTGTCGGCAACGATGGTGGGAATGATTTTAGGATAATAAATTTACTATGCAAATATTTTATACCCCAGATATAGCTGTTAATCCAGAGTTGCCAGACGAAGAAGGGCAACATGCCATCCGTGTGCTCCGACTTACCGAAGGAACCGAAATTTTACTAACCGATGGCAAGGGTACATTTTATAAGGCTGTGATCTCCGTGGCAAATGCCAAACATTGCCGTGTGGAAATAGTCGAACAGTGGCAACCGGGTAACCTCTGGAACTTTAAGTTGCACCTGGCAGTAGCACCAACCAAAAACATGGACCGTCTGGAATGGTTCACCGAAAAGGCGACAGAAATAGGCATCGATGCCATTACCTGTCTGAATTGCCGCTATTCCGAACGCAAAGAGGTAAAGCCTGCCCGTTTGGAAAAGATATTGGTTAGCGCCATGAAGCAATCGCAAAAAGCCACTTTGCCCGCCTTAAACGGCATGACCGACTTCAAAGCCTTTGTTTCGCAACCCTTCGACGGACGTAAATTCATCGCCCATTGCAACGAAGGCGAAAAACCTTTGTTGAAAAAGATATACCATCCCGGCGAATCCGCATTGATATTGATAGGTCCCGAAGGCGATTTTAGTCCCGAAGAAGTCACCTTGGCCATATCAAAAGGCTTCGAACCTATCTCGCTGGGCGAAAGCCGTCTGCGGACAGAAACAGCCTCCCTGGTAGCCTGCCACACCATCCACGTGCTCAATCAGTAACAGCTTTATTGATTTAGCGGGTAATGAGTTACAATAGCTTATAAGGGATTTAACTTTAAATACTAGTATGATTACACGTAGGGATTTCTTGAAGATGGCTGGAGCAGCCTCAGTTGTGGGTGCTCTTAAGCCCGATTTTGTTATGGCCGAAGCGATGAATAATCTTTCGGGAACGAATAAATTGCCCCGATGGAGAGGTTTCAATCTGCTTGATTTCTTTTCGCCTGTAAAGCGGGGAGTAACTGATTTAAGTCCCTCATTAACCACCGAAAATGATTTTAAATGGATGGCCGATTGGGGATTTGATTTTGTGCGTATACCGATGGCCTATCCATCGTATCTGCAGTTTGATCCCAAAGGCGATCCCGGCAAACGAATAACCAAAGACGAAGTGCTCCTGTTTGACGAAGCGGCCATCGAAAGAGTCGACAAGCTGATAACGAAAGCAAACCAGCATGGACTGCATGTAAGTTTGAATCTGCATCGCGCTCCCGGATTTTGTATCAACGCCGGCTTCCACGAACCCTATAATCTATGGCGAGACAATGAAGCACAAGAGGCGTTGTACGCGCACTGGGAAATGTGGGCAAAACGTTATAAAGGTATTTCTTCCAAACTGCTTAGCTTCGATTTATTAAATGAACCTTGCGCTCCGGTGGATATGAACGATCAGTACACCCAAAAGCCCCCTGTGGATGGAGCTATCTATAAACAAGTAGCCGAAGGTTGTCTGCGCGTTATCAAAGAGCAGAACAAGAGTCGCCTCGTTATAGCAGATGGTAATGGCGGAGGCTCGTTAGTTGTGCCGGAACTCACCGATCTTCCTTTGGCACAGAGCTGCAGAGGGTATTACCCGCATTATATATCCCATTACCGGGCTTCGTGGGTCTGGAAAAATCTGGACGATTCGCCCGCGGTGGAGTGGCCCGGTGTAATCAATGGCGAAACTTTCAATCGTGAGGTATTGCAAACATTCTATAAACCCTGGTTAGATTTGGTTAAAAGCGGCGTTGGCGTACATTGCGGCGAGTGTGGCTGTTTCCGCGAAACACCCCACGACGTATTCCTCCGCTGGTTCGAAGATCAGCTAAGTATCTTTACCGAGCATCAGATTGGCTACGCGTTATGGAATTTCCGTGGAGATTTTGGTGTGCTCGATTCCAAAAGAAAGGATGTAAAATATAAAGAGTGGTACGGTCATCAGTTAGATGAAAAAATGCTTCAGTTATTGCAGAAGTATTAATCCAATATTGCTTTCAGTAAGGCATATGGTATTTTATGTGTTTAAAATACCATGTGCTATTTTTATATCATTGATTCTGCAAATAAATTCGTAGATGCGCAATTATTTTTATTAGATATGGAAATAAGGCCTTGCGTAATCCGGATCCAAATCTCTGTCTAAGTATATTGTAACCGTGTTTCGGGAGGAAGAGAGGAGATGTAATCATTCAATGAACTAGGTTAAATGATTTTAAAAATACATATTAAATCATATTCTCAGGTTGTTGTGTTTATCAATTTGTTATATTTGACAAATTAGTAACACAATCATTAGCTTATGAATCCGAAATGTGTCGTTTATGTATTATTTCTTTTGTATAGCACTGTTATAAATGCTGGAATAGAGTCTTCATTCACTATAAACGGGTATGCAGGCAACCAGTTTGATAATCAGACGGTAAGACTAAATCTTGTAAATCAAGACAGTTTGATTACTTTGTCTGTCGATACGATAAAGGATGGTAAGTTTGTTTTTAATGGGATTGAAAACTTAAATAATATCGCATTTATTGTGTTGGACGATTCCAACCGTAAATTTACATGTGATGTTTTTTTAGAACGTGGAAATATTAATGTATCTCTTGATACAATAAGCTTTGTAACAGGAACCCCGCTAAATGATTTGTATCAGAACTATATGAATTATTCCCGAATGATAGATCAAAATGCCATAAAGGAATATAGCGAAAATATTGAAAATAAAGAAGACCCTCAAACCGATCGCTTTGATCTGTTAATGGCCAACAGGACCAAATTCAAAATCCAGTTTCAGGCCAATAATATAAATAATATTGTTGGTAAAACAATCTATATAAGGGAAATTGGCACTTTTTGGGATCCTTTATTCTTTCAGACTTATAATTCGCTGCCTTCTGATATTAAAGAAAACGAAACCGTATTGAATTATGTATCCGTTAGAAGAAAAATGGATGAAGCACAAGAAAAGATGTCTCTCGAGATAGGTTCAAAACTAAAAGATACCGAATTAACTAACGAAAAAGGAGATAAAGCCATGATTTCGGATTATGTTAAGAATTCGAAATATCTATATGTTGATATATGGGCCTCTTGGTGTGTGCCCTGTATTCGTGAGTTACCTAACCTTAAATCGATAGCTGAAAAGTATAAAGACCAGGGATTAAATGTATTGTTAATTTCAGTTGATAAAGATTTTGAACCTTGGATTAATGCTATTAATAAAAATCAAGTAAACTTTGGTAATCTTATCGATCAAACAGAAGGAGAGTTGTTGCATAAAGTATTTGCATATACTACAATTCCTCACGGCATTTTGTTGGATAGTAATGGAACTATTCTTGCAAATCAATTAAGAACGGAATCATTAAAAAAGAAGTTGATAGAGATATACGGTAAATAATAGGCAGGCCTTTTTATTTTATACCATGTGCTTGCAACGTTTTTGCTTTAATATGCATCTGAAAGGATGTATGTTTAATTAAAACGCAAAAAGATGAAAGTAATAGTATCGGTTATTCTATTAAGTCTGGGCTCACTGTTTTTGTTTCCCTCTTGTTCTGTATCTGCTTCAGCTAAAGGCAAGGGAGATATAACGGCAAAAGAATGGATTCTTGTTTCTGTAAAATCGAAAGATGGTTTATCAAACCTTACACCTTCAAATGACAGTTATCCAACGTTGCTGATTTCCGAAGGACGGGCAAGTGGTTCCGCAGGATGCAACCGATTTATGGGCTCGGTAACCGTCGATGGAAATTCGCTCAAATTTGACAAGATGGCAACTACAATGATGCTTTGCCAGGACGGTATGGATTTGGAAGAAGCCGTACTAAACATATTTGGACAAGCCAACAGTTACACCGTGGAAAAAGGCAATCTACTACTTAAAAAGGATGCCGAGGTTTTAGCCGTCTTTAAATCAAACAAAACAAAATAAATAGAGACTACCCCTCACAACTAGATAAAGATGATTTTTGTTTTGTTGTAGTGCTTAATATGTATTTCTATTTTTCGTTTATATGAATAATATTGCTAACAAAAATACATTTAACGAATAAAACGCAAAAATATATTGCGTTTTATTCGTTAAATGTATTTTATAGTGATATATTTGTTGTCGATAAGTTTATTTAATAAATTAAATTTATGAAAATAGATAGATTGACTATAGAAGGCTTTACAAATATTGAAAAAATAGAACTAAAGCTAACGCATATTAATGCGCTGATTGCATTTAATAATTATGGCAAATCAAATGTGATGCGTGCTATCGACTTTGGGGTGTCTTTTATCAAAGCAAGTCCTGAGCAAAAAATGAGACAAATGGGATACCAGTCGGCAATTCCTATAAATAAATCTATATCAGATAAAGAGTTTTCATTAGAAATAGACGGTAGCATCATATCGGGAGACGAAGAAGTTGGTTTTGTTTATAAATACTCTTTCGAATGGCTTAGAACAGGACGTTCTAGTGGTAGAAAGATAAAAAGTGAAATCCTAAAAATCAAAAAAGGAGAAAATCCTAAATACACAACTTATATACAGCGAAGCTCTAAAGGCTCATTCTATCTTTCCAGTCCAACAGGAAGATGTGATAAGCCTATATCTATAGAAGATAACAATCTGATTGTTAATAAGATTGCTAATTTTGACGAACTTTTTTATGTCGACATCATAAAGCAGTTGATCTCATTTGATGTTATGATGATCGATACAATGCAGAAACCAAGTTCATTATTTCGTACTGTATCAGACAAATCTGATTATTCGCTTTCGATCGACGAGGATTCTGAAGTGGGATTCTTTGTGTATAGTTTAATGAAGTTGCTGCCTGATACGTATGAATTGTTTAAGGATACTGTAAAATCACTTTTGCCAACGATCGAAGATTTTAACCCGATCGAAATAAACTTAAAAGAGCACTCTATTAATAAAAGTGATTCAACTGATATTCCATTTAGTTTGCCAGAAAAGTTTTATGATATACGAGTAAAAGAATCTTATAATAATCAAGAGACGAGCATTAACTCTATTTCGGATGGTTCGAAAAAGATCTTTTATGTTCTGGCAATGAGTATCGGTGCAGATATTAATAAAATTCCGTTGGTTATGTTTGAGGAATTGGAGAACTCTATACATCCTGCTCTATTCCAGAAGCTATTAATTACATTGAATGCTTTATGCGAGAATACAAAGATGGTCATATCAAGCCATTCTCCCTATCTTATTAAGTATCTGCATGCAGAGAAATTGAAGATTGGAATTCCGAATAATGATGGAATAGCGATGTTTAAAAGTATAAAAGCATCAAAAATTAGTAGAATATCTAAAATGGCATCTGAAGAGGGTGTTTCGATAGGCGATTATGTATTTTCATTAATGCTTGACGCTTCACTTGGAGATAGCGAATCCTTAAACGAAATCTGTTCATGAAAAAATGTGTAGTTATTTTCGTTGAAGGAGCAACAGACAAAGAGTTTTTTAATAAGTTACTACAGTTTTATCGGGCGGAATCTTCTACAGAGATGAATCCTGCTATGGTATACAATATGGAAGGGTTCGGCAGATTTCAAAGCAAGGCTGTTTCTAAACTCAAAAATGGGCTTAAACCCCAAATAGAAAAGTCGGGGGATGTCTTGTATGCAGTCTGTTGCTGCTACGATACAGATGTATTTGAATTTGGAAGTACTCCACCTATTGATTGGAATAAAGTCAAACTAGAAGTGAAAGGACTAGGCATAAAACATTTTGTTGAGGTTAAAGCACGAAAGATGATTGAAGATTGGTTTTTGAAAGATGTCAATGGATTATGCTCATTTCTTAAAATCAAAAAGCCAACTAGTGAGATAAGAGGTAAAGATGGTAACGAAAAAATGAAAAAACTATTTAAGCTAGGCAATAAATTGTATCTCAAAGGGTCTTATTGTCATAAGTTTATGGACAACTTAGATATCTCGAAAATAAGAAATGAATCTAAATCTGAGCTGAAAGAGTTTGAAAAGATATTGAATGTAACTATTCCTTAAAACCTCCGGCAGTATACCGATTACGGATATGTATACCATTTTTACGGATTTGGGGGATGGGGGAGGACAAGGTGTTGGGAAAAGCATTAACTTTGTGATAGTTAATTCATAAGGATATGGAAGAGATGTTTAAAATAGATTCTGTAAGTCAGTATAATTCGATAGTTGGAGTCGAAACGCTACATCCCATGATAAGTGTTATAGACGTTTCCAAGTCTAATTCGATAGCCAAAAAGTATAAGGGACGCATGTACTTTGGTATTTATGCTATTTACCTGAAAGATGTGAAATGCGGCGATTTAAAATATGGCCGTCACAATTACGATTACCAGGAAGGAACCATTGTCTGCATTTCGCCGGGGCAGGTGCTCACCATCGAAGAAACAAAGGAAGAATACCAACCCAAAGGATGGGCATTGTTGTTTCATCCTGACTTTATTCACGGCACTTCTCTTGGCCATCAAATGAAGAACTATGGCTTCTTTTCCTACGAATCAAACGAAGCCCTTCACATCTCCGAGCAAGAGAGAGCCACCGTGATGGACTGCTTGCTTAAAATAGAGAAGGAGCTGAATCACGCCATCGACAAACATACCCGGACGCTGATTACCACCAATATACAACTGTTGCTGGACTATTGCTTGCGCTACTACGAGCGTCAGTTTATTACCCGTGTGAATGTAAACAAGGATATTCTTGTGAGGTTCGAAAAACAGTTGAGCGCCTATTTCCAATCCGATAAACCCGAAACATTGGGATTACCTTCGGTTCGGTACTTCGCCGACCAGCTCAATCTGTCGGCCAACTACTTTGGCGATCTGATTAAAAAGGAAACCGGAAAGTCAGCCCAGGAGTACATACAGCTCAACCTGATCGAAATAGCCAAGGAAAGAGTCTTTGACACAAGCAAGTCGGTAAGCGAAATTGCCTACGAACTCGGATTCAAATACCCCCAGCACTTCAGCCGGCTGTTTAAAAAATGTGTAGGCTATTCGCCCAACGAATACAGAGAGCACCACGTATAAAGGTTACAGGTTATTTCTCTCGGACTATAATTAATTGCAAAATATACGTTATTGTTAATTGTTTTTCCCTTTACAATTAGTATCTTTGACTTAAGTATTTTGTTGGTCACACGTACGTGGGATGCACATCCCACGTACGTGTGACGGCCGTTTTACGACTGTGTGACGACCGTCACACACATGTGGGATCAACTAAACACTTAACTCAAATTTGTTAATCCCGGTATCAAAACAAGTAATTGATCTTGAAGAGATGCTATAATACGAATAAACTTAGTATGTCTGTACAGTATGATTTCAGAGAAAGCCTTAACTCCGACAATGAAGACGAGAACCAACTCCTTTATCCGCGCTTTGTTTCGCGCGGAACGATTGATGCCCAAACTGTTTATGAAGCAATTACGAGCTGTTCTTCATTTACCATTGGAGATGTGGAGGGCATGATGGCGCAGCTAACCCAAACAATACGGAATTATCTTGCCGAAGGGTATGCGGTTGAATTGGGAAAGATGGCAATAGTAAAACCTAAAGTAAGTGGACGGAAAGTAGCAAACAAGAAAGAGATTCGATCACCTTCCATCGAGATCGAAAATGTAAATTTCACCTCTACGTCCTGGTTTAGCGTTGAATTGAAAAAGAAAGCAAAACTTTCGAGGGCTAAAAACGGATTTCAATCGTCGCGACTGGTCGGGGAGGAAGAGTTGCTACAGATTCTGGATAAGTACCTGATTGATAATGTATTTATTACACGCACAAAATTTTCCGAACTTTCGGGCTTGCTCAAGAATAAGTCGCTGACGTTTCTGAAGGATCTTGTTAGTAAGGGCGTTTTGCATACCGAGGGGCGTGGATCTCACCTGATTTTTTTACGATCAAAACAAAAAAATACGACTTCCGCAGAGTAACAATTGATAAATGAGTGAGAGATGATTTTTGAATCTGTCATCTTTTATTAATTTGATATTTAGTTTGTTAGGGGGTAAAAGTGGAAGGTGATGGATGATTTGCATAAAATTATGGTTCTTCGTCACTTTTGGTGCAAGATATTAGGTTTTAAACGCAATGAGTTTGACATTAAGTAGTCTATAGCTTGCCCTATTAAACATCTGCCTCTTGATGGCCTTTATTTTATTGACAGTTCCTTCCAATAGCCCGTTATTCAAATAAATATCCATTGCATTTTGCACGGCTTGTTGGTCTGCTTTTATTCCACAAGCAAATGCCCTCATAGCTTTTGAATCAGATTCCATAGCCTGTTTTA
>Ga0209639_1001642_pt1 | contig 20819 bp, 19 predicted proteins | sample EPASupsiteHSE605_FD_187268 | JGI IMG/M metagenome (GOLD analysis project Ga0209639, IMG submission 187268) | Bioremediated contaminated groundwater from EPA Superfund site, New Mexico - Sample HSE6-05 (SPAdes) (version 2) | ecosystem: Environmental > Aquatic > Deep subsurface > Groundwater >...
GGAGCCAGTCTATGTAGAAACGCAAGAAGAAACATCCGCTGCGGAAAGAATCTCCCAGGAAAGATACTTCCTTACCCGACAGGATAAAATAAAGCTTCTTAAAGATCTTTCAGTCACTGAGAACCCCGATAGCTGCCTGATTTTCTGCAATACCAAACATCAGGTGGATGAGGTCTATGCGGAATTGAAACTGCTTGATTATCCCTGCGCCAAAATTCATGGCGGAATGGAACAAGGGCACCGTCTGAGTGTCATGGATGATTTTAAACGGGGTTATTTTCGGTACCTGATTGCAACAGATGTGGCAGCCCGGGGGATTGACATCGAAGATATTTCACTTGTCATCAACTTTGATCTGCCGCAGGAAAAGGAAAGCTATGTACACCGGATTGGCAGAACAGGGCGTTTGAATAAAAACGGCAAAGCAATCTCCTTTGTGACCGAAGAAGATGACAGTTACCTGCAGGATATACAGAAATATATTGGACAGCAGATTCCACTGAAACAAAGACCGTCTCAGGATACTGTCCGCAATGCAGAAGTCGGCTTTCAGGAGAAAATAACCGTTTTGCCGGATAATAAAGCCATGAAAGGCACCCGGATCAATTTGGAAATCATGAAGCTCCAGATCAATGCCGGAAAGAAATCCAAGATCCGGCCGGCGGATATTGTGGGCGCACTGACGAACATTGCGGGTATGACTGCAGCTGACATCGGGATTATCAATATTTTGGATGAGTTGAGTTATGTGGAAATCCTAAACTTTAAAGGGCCACTTGTCCTTGAAGCCTTGCAAACAACGCCGCTCAAAGGTAAACTGCGGAAAGTAAGAAAAGTGAATCGCTGAATGCTCAAATGTCACAATAAAACTGTATTTATTGAAATAAACCGAAATAATTAATTGTAAAAAAGACGAATTCTGAAGGATTTTGGAACTTCTTTAGCGAAAAATACAAAATATAAATACTCCAGGGAAGAGGAGACAGACGATGCAGGACGATAAAGGAATTTTGCTGGAATCCGGAACCAATGAGTTTGAAATTATCGAGTTTACCGTAGACGGGAAATTCTATGGGATTAACGTCGCCAAAGTAAGGGAAATTATCAACAATGTCAAGGTGACACACCTGGTAGGTTCACATCCATATATAGAGGGACTATTTACTTTACGGGATAAGATCATTCCGCTTGTTGATCTGACGCGATGCCTAACCGGCGTTAAGCAGGCCACAGATAACCAGCAGATCATTGTCTGTGAAATCAATGGCGAAATGATCAGCTTCAGAGTTGATGAAGTCACGAGGATCTACCGCGTATCCTGGACCCAGATGGAACCTTTGTCGGATATTGCCGGTTCGGACTTTGCAGTCGGTGTCGTTAAGCTGGAAGAAAAAATCATCGTTCTGATTGATTTTGAAAAGATTATTTCTGAGATTGATCCGACCATGAACAAAAGGTTATCAACGATACCCGCGGTAGCTGAAGAAATGGACGACCTCAGAAAGACAAAAACAATATTAATCGCAGAGGATTCCCGCGTTCTTAGGGAACTGTTAATCAGAACACTTAGCGCTGCAGGTTATCATGTGGTTCCCAATGATAATGGTCTGGAAGCATGGGATAGTCTGAACAAAATGATTGCTGACGGCAGCTCGATCGAAGATAAAGTGCAGCTGGTCATTACAGACATTGAAATGCCCCAAATGGATGGTCATCATTTGATCAAAAAAATAAAAGAGGATGACAAGCTTAAAGAGCTGCCCGTCATTATCTTCTCCTCGATGATCAGTGAAGAGCTAAGAAGGAAAGGGCAGTCGCTCGGTGCCTATGCCCAAATCACGAAGCCAGAAATCGAACAGTTGATCGTGTTAGTTGATAAAATACTGCTTTCTTAACAACAAAAGATGCATGTCTACGGTTTGATTACATTCCGTTAATAGAATGCACACGCATGATGTAAATTAGAAGTGGTGCTTCCTGGTGAACTTTTCGTCCGCCGGGAAGCACCACTAAATATTAGACATATGATTTATTCTTCACTGCATTTTTGATCTTTGACTTTATTCACGATCTCGGGAACCATATCGATTAGTTTTTCGAGCCCTCCTGATTTTTCAATCGGCAGCAGTTCGACCTGATCGCCTCTGATAACCAGAACTGCTGTTGGCGAAATACGGCCGCCACTACAGGCGCCGCCACCCGAACCCTGGTTGCTTTTCTGTTCAATGCCGCTTCCGCCGCTCGTACCCAGACCGAATGTAAAATCGATGAATGGAACAAGAATGATTTCTCCGACCTGCATAGGTTCGCCGACGACGGTCTTGGTCTTCAGAAAGCTTTCCAGTTTTTCAAAGATGTTGGTGATATTTTCGCCAATGTTAAAACTATCCGACATAGGGGGATCCTCCTTTAAATTTGATTTTTAAGTTCGTTAGCATGATATTGCGAATTGGTTTCGTGACCAGAAGCCCGATGATTACAGAGAGCAAATAGGGCAGCCAGATCCTTCCGCCAATGAAAAACCTTCCTTCCAACATTTCCTGACCAAATACAAGTTCGACAGCGATATCAAATCTGTCATACCAAAGGTATCCCTGAGTCAGCAGTACCGACAGGAAAACGGTATACATTGGATCAGAAAAGCCTATTTTGGCGTTCACGATCAGCTGATCCGGTAGGATATGCCTGGCGATTTTCCTCAGGGATTCCAGGATTTTCTTCAAAACATCGGTCCGCAGGAATTGACGAATACCAAATTCATTTTGATGTCTTTTTTGGGCAGATCTTGAGTCTTTTACAGAATCAGTGTGCAGATTTTTTTTGGCATTGTTCTTAGACTCTATTCCGGATTTCTTTTGATCTTCTTTCTTAGAGTCTGACCGTTCCTGGAATTTTTTAGTCAGACCCAAAATCATCAACGTCGTTTCAGCCTTGCGTTTAGGATATTTGATAAACTCCATCCTGATTCCGCCAAAGAGCCAGGAAACGGACCCCTTCATTTGAGAATGGCCAAGATTCTCCGCAACAGCCTGATAATGGTACGGGATAAAGATCATAGCTGCCAGAATCATCACGAGACCCAGCAAAATATAGCCAACGATTGTTAACAAGAACATAGCACCTGACCATCCCTTTTCTTATTCACATTTATTAATACACATGAAATAATAAAAAGTTTCAGCTTTCAATAGAAAAGTTGACATTTTCTATTTCAAAGTACCGGTTAATTTTATGCTATACTGAGTATTATGGAAAATTAAGCTAAACTTTTTCTCAGTGTTACATGCATTTTAGAGCTAATAGGGTACTTGATGTCTGTAAGATTCACATGCAAAAAAAATTATATGGAAAGAAGATCCTATGGAAAGAATACTGATTATTGCTGAAAAACCGGCTCAGGCCCGGGAATATGCTGCAGCCCTGGGGGTAAAAGGTAAAGGACAAGGCTGGCTCGAAAATGACCAGTATGTGATAACTTGGTGTATCGGTCATCTTCTGGAGCTGGAAAGGCCGGAAGGCTATATGGATCTGGAACGCGTCGGGAAGCGCTGGAGTCTGAAACGTCTGCCCGTTCTGCCAGCTGTCGATTCGTTCCGGCGTACAATCAAATCCCAAACGCGCCAACAATTTCAAGTTTTACAAAAATGGCTGAAATCTTCTGAAATCAAACAGGTTATTTGCGGAACGGACGCCGACAGGGAAGGGCAGCTTCTCTTTCAGGAAGTCTGGGATTTAGTGGGATGTACAAAACCGCTCTCCCGGCTCTGGATCTCTTCGCTGACGCGAGAGGCTATCCTGGAAGGAATGAATCAGTTAAGGCCGGGTCAGGCCGTGGAAGGTCTGTCTGCGGCAGGCAACGGCAGAGCCTTTGCGGACTGGGACTTTGGGATGAATCTGACCGAAGGCTTCACCTCTTTGTTTGGCAGCTTCGATACAATCCGCAAAAAGCCGAATGTGATTTCCATCGGCAGGGTACAGACACCGACACTGGCGCTGATCGTCCACAGAGAGTGGGAAATTGAGCAATTTGTTGCTGAAGCCTATTTTGAAATCAGTGCAGCCTTCTCTGCGGAGCAGGGACAATACACCGGACGCTGGTTTGATCCCGCTCAGGAGAATAGACGCCTGACCGACAGGGAAACTGCCGAACACATTGCTGCGAGAACACAGGGGCAGCCAGGGAAAATCATCCGGGCTGAACAAAGAAAGGTTTCCGAAGCTCCGCCCTTGCTTTTCGATTTGACAAGTCTGACTGTCACAGCTTCCAGACGATTCGGATTTAGTGCCGAAAAAGTCCTGGAACTAGCCCAGTCTCTTTATGATAAAAAGGCCATCACCTACCCGCGTACGGATTGTGCTTATTTGCCCGCGGATATGATTCCAAAGCTGCCAGCCCACCTGAAAGCCCTGCGTCAGGAGCCTTATCAGGAAAATGTAGATGAAGCAATGACCTATAGTGTGCCTCAAAACAAACGGGTCATCAACACGATTACGGCTCACCATGCGATCATTCCAACGACAGAAACTGTTCATTTGAATAAGTTGCCGGAAGCCGAACGTCAGCTTTTTGACCTGATCGCACGGCGTTTTCTGGCTGTCTGGTTTCCTCCTGCCTGGTATCAGCAGACGGAAATCGTTACGGAAGCGGCCCAGGAACATTTTCGCTCCAAAGGCAGGATTCTGCTCAGCTCAGGCTGGAAAATGGTCTACGATTTCGAAGACGCTCAGGATCCTCAGGCTGAAAGCAGCGGAACAACAGGAAAGACCAGGAGAAAAAATAAGAATCGCGAGAACCAGCAAGAAGAAAACACAGAACTTCCGGCGGTCAGTCAGGGTGACTCTGTTCAGACGACCGAAGTCCGGATCGACGAAAAGAGTACCAAACCCCCGAAACGTTTTACCCAGGGAGACCTGCTTAAAGCGATGGAGAGTGCGGGCAAACAAATTGAAGACGATGTTCTGCGCCAACAGCTGAAAGGGAAGGGCCTCGGGACAGTGGCTACCCGGCCTGCGATCATTGAAAATCTGCTTCAGCGTGGCTATATCAGACAGGAGCAAAAAACGCTGCGGCCGACAGAAAAGGGGACCCAGCTGATTTCTTTAATTCAAAACAGGCTTCCGCATGCCGCCCTGCTGATCAGCGCGGAAATGACCGGTCAGCTGGAATATGACCTGGCGCAGGTTGAAAAAGGCGAACTGGCGCTGGAAAAATACATGTCTGAGGTCGAGGAAGCGGTGATACGAATCATTAATGAACTTCGGGCCTATGAACAAAAATATGGAAAAACGCCGTTGGCCCAGGCTCCGGCCAGATCTGCCGAATCTGCCAAATCTGGGAAATCTTCCAAGAAAGTTCACACACCTTCGGAAGATCAATCAGATCAAACAGACAAGTCGGCTAAAAAAACAAAGGGCGCCAAAGAAGAAAATGGTTCTTCGGCAGCCCGGGAAAGCGGACCTGAAAAACTGGGTCCCTGTCCGCGGTGCGGGGAAGGTGTTATTGAAGGCAATAAAGGTTACGGCTGCTCCAACTGGAAAAGCGGCTGTGGATTTGTGGTCTGGAAAACACCGATTTGCGGTAAAACACTTAGCCAGGCCCAGATGAAAAGCCTGCTGAAGAAAGGTAAAACACCCTTGATCAAAGGATTCAAATCCAAAAGTGGGAAATCTTTCAACGCCTGTCTGGTCTGGGAAGACGCCGCGAATGGAAAACTCAAATTCACGTTTGATCATGATTGACAGGCCGTTTCTTTAAAAAAATCCTTATAAAATTATGCTATAATGATACATAGGATCTTAAATCGGAGGAATATAAATGAAATCGTTGATCCTGGCTGAAAAGCCGAGTGTGGCCCGGGAAATTGCCCGGGTTCTTAAATGCAATATCAAAAACAAGGGTTTTATCGAAGGACCACAATACGTCGTTACTTGGGCTTTGGGACACCTGGTCACTTTAGCTGAACCGGAGGATTATGACCAGAAATATAAAGAATGGCGAATGGAAGATCTGCCAATGCTTCCGGAACAGTTAAAGCTCAAGGTGATCCGCCAGACTTCCCAGCAATATCAGACGGTAAGCAAACTGATGAAACGAAACGATATCAACGAACTGATTATAGCCACCGACGCCGGACGAGAAGGCGAACTGGTCGCGCGCTGGATCATGAAACTGAGCAATTGGAAGAAACCTTTCAAACGTCTCTGGATTTCTTCCCAGACCGATGCCGCCATCCTGGAAGGCTTCGCGAAATTAAAGCCCGGACCCGAATATAATGATCTTTACGATGCCGCTGTTTGCAGGGCCGAAGCGGATTGGCTGATCGGCCTGAATGTGACCAGGGCTTTAACCTGTAAGTATAATGCCCAGCTGAATTCCGGAAGAGTGCAGACCCCGACGCTTGCCATGATTGTTCAGCGGGAGGACGAGATCAGAAAATTTGTTCCGGTTGATTACTGGACAATCCGAGCGGACTTCGGCGACTTTTTTGCTGACTGGCGTGGCAAAGACGGCAGCCGGATTTATGATTACCAGCAGGTTGAAGCCCTGCTGGGTAAGCTGGAAAAACAATCTGCAAAAATTACGCAGGTCAAGCGCGAGAGCAAAAGCGAACCAGCCCCACTGGCTTATGATCTTACTGAACTGCAGCGTGATGCGAATCGCAAACTTAGCTTTTCCGCCCAGAAAACTTCCAGTACGCTGCAGAATTTATACGAACGGCATAAACTGGTTACCTACCCGCGTACAGATTCGCGCTATCTCTCTGCCGATATTGTACCGACTCTGCCGTCCAGGCTCAAAGGGCTGGCCGCAGGGCCTTATGCCGAAACGGCCAAAAAGCTGTTGGCACAGCCTTACAAGCCGACGAAACGACTGGTGGACGACAGTAAAGTAACGGATCATCATGCGATCATTCCGACTGAGCAGCCTTTGAAGCTCGGGGATCTGACCCATGATGAAAAATCTTTGTATGACCTGATCGTACGGCGTTTTCTAGCCGTCCTCTCTCCGCCGTACCGCTATGACCAACTGACGGTTATCGCTGGTATTAATGGCGAAATGTTTTATGCAACGGGAAAAGTGATGAAAGACCAGGGCTGGCGCTCTATCACTTCCCATCAGACGGAATCGGAAGAAAGCAGGGAGGATGCTTTGCCTGAACAAACGCTCGGGAAACTGGAGCAGAGCGAGGAACGGACGATCAAAAGCCTGAAGCCTCAAAAAGGGAAGACGAAACCACCAGCACGCTATTCGGAAGCCACCCTGCTCACGGCAATGGAAAACCCGGGGAAATTCATTGAAGATGAAGAGCTCCGGGAAAAGATGAAGGGGAGCGGTCTCGGTACTCCGGCTACAAGAGCGGAAATTATTGAAAAACTGCTGCATACCAGTTATATTGAACGCAGCGGGAAAGAATTGGTGCCTACATCCAAAGGCCGTCAGCTGATCAGCCTTGTGGCTCCTGAGCTTCGGAGTCCTGAGCTGACTGCCCAGTGGGAACAAGCTTTAACAGACATTGCTAAAGGGAACGGAAGCAAGACTGAATTCATTAAAGGGATCCGGACCAAAGCCAGTGAACTGGTTCACAGTGTCGCCTCGGACAGTGCCACATACCATGCTGACAATATGACGAAAACCAGGTGTCCGGTCTGCAAAAAATACATGCTGCTGGTCAACGGTAAACGCGGCAAAATGCTGGTTTGTCAGGACCGGGCCTGCGGCCACCGTCAGCCGGAAAAAGAACGTGACACCGGCTTTACCAGTTCCAAGCGAGCAAGCCAGGTCAACCAAAAACTGATTGCCCAATACAGTGACCAGCAAAATATTGGCAGCAATCTTGGTGATTTGCTTAAAGAGGCTCTGAATAAACAGAACAAAGATTAATAAATAAAAAGGAAAGAATAGGAGAATGCATATGGAAAATGATAAAAAGATTGCCGTGCTAATTGACGCAGACAATGTCTCAGAAAAATATATCAAATACATCTTCGATGAAATTGCGAATCACGGCACCCCAACCTATAAACGGATCTACGGAGACTGGACAAAGCCGAACCTCGCATCCTGGAAAACAGTGCTTCTAAACTATTCGATCACACCGATACAGCAATACAGCTACACAACAGGAAAGAATGCTACCGACGCTGCCTTGATCATTGATGCGATGGACATTTTATATTCCAAAAGCGTTGATGGCTTTTGCATCGTCTCCAGCGACAGCGATTTTACCAAACTAGCCTCCAGGCTCAGGGAAGCCGGCATGTATGTGATGGGTATGGGCGAGAAGAAAACGCCGCAGCCGTTTATCGCTGCCTGTGAAAAGTTTAAATACCTTGAGGTTCTAGGTGTCATTCCGGCAAGTCCTTATGAGACAAACGAACAGGTTAAAACGCGGGTGCAGGGGACACCTCAGGAAGGAATGGCCAGCATTGATGAACTTATTGAAGCAATCAAAATTATCGTCACTGAAAGTTCCGATGAAGATGGCTGGGCATTTTTAGGTGAAGTCGGCATCAAGCTGAATAAGCGCTATCCTGATTTTGATACCAGAAACTACGGTCACGTTAAGCTGACACCACTGATTGCTTCCTTAAAACAATTTGAGATTCAATCCCGCAGAACCAGCAATCCCAACATCAGCCATAAATATATCCGTAACAAGGCTGAGGCTGAAACAGGTAATAAAAAAACACGAACGCCCGAAGCAATCGTGTCTCCTGAAGACTATCGCGTCAAACCAAATGTCCGCTCCCGCATGAAGTCCATCAAACGTTAACCTGAATATTTTTTCTCCCTATACATGCGGAGATCAGCTGTTTTCAAAAGTTCGTCAGGGGTCATTCCATCCTCCGGACATATACTAATCCCAAACGACATTCCAACCCGGCAAATCTTATTGTTTATCATGATGGGTTTTACAAGTTTTTCCTGCATTCTCTGCATAATTCCGTCAAGCTCTGTCTTATTCTGCAATCTGGAAAACAATAGAACAAATTCGTCGCCGCCCAGACGCGCTATCACATCCTGCCGTCTGACCACCCCGGCCAGGAGCGACGAAACCTTCATCAGCATTTGGTCACCGATGTCGTGGCCAAAGGTATCGTTAATGACCTTAAACCCATCTAAATCGATAAATACCAGCGCAAATTGCTGATCATGCTTATGGTATTTCTCAATGGCCTTCTCCAATTTGTTGTAAAACATTCTGCGGTTCGGAAGATTGGTCAGTTTATCGTAATTGGCCATCTTTTCCAGTGTCTTAGACATAGCTTTGTATTCCGTAATATTATGAAGATTGCCAACAACGCCGACAATACCGTCAAGCTCGGTTTCGGCCACCGAGAATGATGCCATAATGCTGATAACTTTTCCCGTCGAATCAACCATATCAAACTCAATATTGCGCAGAGACTTGTTTTTAAACAAAAAATCTGTTCTTTGCGGGTTATACTTTTGAGCTTTAAAAAAATCTGAGAATCTCCTGCCGAGCATTTCACTGGCATCATATTTCAGCAGGTCAAATGTCGCCTGGTTGCATTTACGGATAATTCCTTTATTATCAAGCAGAACGATCGGATCCATCACTGTCTCCAAAATAATGTCCGGTGTCACCGCTATATTTACATCCATCAGTTTATACCTTCGGATCATATAAATGCCGCCAAATCCCCAGAAGATCGAGAATAAATGAAATAAAGGCGGAATAAACGGGGCGATCAAAGGGAGGATCAAATCGGTGCTGATCCCGATCAGCATCATGACGCCGGCCAGAATCGAAATGCTTTTGGCTTGTTTAATGAACCTCCGTCTTTGGCTGTTTTTGCCCCACCTTATGGTAAAGAACAGCGCAACGCCTAAGTAAGCGAAAAGCATAAACCAATACAGCCAAAACCAGACTGAACCCGTATTGGGTTGATACGTCCAGCCCAGGCCGCTCGTACTCTGGACCAGGCCTTTGACGATCGGTGATTCATTTGTCAACAGTGTTTTAAACAGTAAAATTGCCGGTAGGCCATACAAGGAGATATACCAGTGGATACCATGAATATTTTTTGTTTTTTCCGATAGAACCAGAAAAAAGTGAGTGACCAGCGGACAGAACATCACCCAACCAATCGCCGCGATCCGATGCCAGAATAAAGCACTCTCGGGACTTGGGGCGAGATAAAAGAATGAATACATGAACGACCAGTATGCAAAACAGAAATTCAGAGAGGCTGATAATCTGTTTAAGGTTTCCTTATGATTCAATTTTAAAATATAGAAACCAAATAAGACAAAGGTATACGCCACAATCATCGATATATAAGACATGGCCAGCATAAATCTCACCTGCGCTCTCACCTGAATGCAATAATTCGACTAATTCCAGGATATTTCAACATTATACTGCTGTCAAGTAGATTTCATTTTCCTGAATATATTAAAAACACGATTGCCTGAATGCAATCGTATTTTTTCAATAATCATGTTTTCTCAGATCAATTCAATTTTCTTATTATTCTGCAACAGGATACTTACGAAGAAGGAAGATCTCGACGCGCCTGTTTTCTGCCCGGCCTTCCTCAATCGTATTATCGGAAATAGGGGAGTACTGCCCGTAGCCCTGGACTGAAAATCTTTCAGGATTCATTCCTCCCTGATCAACCAGGAAATTCATGACGTTGATCGCGCGAATTACGCTTAATTCCCAGTTGGAACGAAACTTCTCAGTATGGATGGGCCGGTCGTCCGTATGGCCTACGACTTTTATATCGTTGTCCATACCATTTAACATTTTCCCGATCTGCAGAAGGAGAGGGGAGAACGCATCGAGGATTTCCGCGTCACCCGACGCAAACAGCATCACATCCTGAATAACGATCTGCAAACCTTCCTTATCCAGATTTACTTTGACGTTATTATAATAACCGCTTTCATAGATTTCCTTTTCGAGTTGTTTCTTTATATCCGCCATCTTATCCTGTTCAAGAGCAGAAGCAGAAACATTCTCAGAACTGGATGGTTCAAGTTCTACCACTTGGTCGCTTTCCTTTTCTAAAAAGCTGGCTCCGCCTGCAAAAATTTCTTTGAAAGACTCGCTCAACTGCTGCAGTTTTACTTTATCAACTTGACTAATGGCAAACATAACGATAAAAAGCGCAAGCAGAAGCGTCAGTAGGTCGGAATAAGGCAGCAGCCAGGATTCATCAACATGTTCTTCATGGTGTTGCTTTTTCTTCGACATCCTTATTCACCGCTGCCTTGTTTATTTTTTTCCTTTTCCTCTAGGATTTTTCTTTCTTTCGGATCGAGCATGCCAGTCAATCTTACTTTAATACTGCTGGGGTTCTCTCCGGCCTGAAGGGCCAGAACTCCTTCGACAATAATGCGCATATTCTTAGTTTCGGCAGCTGATTTTCTTTTTAAGCGGGAAGCCATCGGGTGACAGACAACATAGCCGAGAAAAATCCCGAACAATGTTGCGACGAATGCGGCGGCGATCATATGGCCAAGTTTTTCCGTATCATTTAAATTGCCGAGCGCTCCGATTAGACCCACGACTGCGCCTAATACTCCCAGCGTCGGAGCATAGCTGCCTGCCGCGGAAAATATCGAGGCATTGGCACGGTGACGATCCTCCATATTATCAATTTCCATTTCCATGATCTCTTGAATATAGTCGTGCTCCAATCCGTCAACTACCAGGCTTAGCCCTTTTTGCAAATAACGGTCTTCAATTTCCATAATCGTCTGTTCAAGAGACAATAAGCCGTCTTTACGGGCTGTCATCGCCATATCGGTGATAAGTTCAATCAACGACACCGCATCATACGGTTGTTTTTCTCGAAAAAGGGCAGCTAATACTTTGGGAATGTTCAAGAATTCTTTTCTTGGAAATGAGTTCATCACGGCTGCAGTTGTCCCGATCAGAATAATAATGGCCGCAGCTGGATTCAATAGCACAGCTACATTGGCTCCTTTGACAATCATGCCTACGACTACGGCAAGAGCACCTACAACGATTCCAATAATTAAAAAAATGTCCATTCTTACACCCTTTATCAAATTTTTATCTACAAATAATCTGCGAAGGATAAAAATATTGTAACATTATGCGGATTTTTTAACCAGATAAATAATTAAAATTTTTCATAAACCCGTCATCAGATCAACACAACAAAATGCGTCTAATTAAAAAATATCCTTAAAAATATAGCAAAACTATTCTTCTATTAAAAAGAATATATTATGGAGAGAATATATATAAGAATATATGAACGGTGAATGAAGAAATTTATTGTATTTCGCGAAAGGGGATTGAGGTGTCCAGGAAATAAATATATGGGAAGGGGTGGGCATCATGTTTATGAGAGGAGGTTTTATTTGCCGTTTATCCGTTATCATCCCTCTCGTTATCCTTGTATCCGTTTGTGTTCATTCCGTTCAACAAACAGAAGGTAAGTCTGCTGCCGTTCAGGAGATTCCCGCGAGTCAGGGCATCCTGCCGGAAGACCCGCAGGGCACGATCCGGAATATTTGTGAGGAAAACGATTTATCGTATGCGTTGGTCTTAGCAGTTTATCAGGCAGAAGGAATTGATAATATCCCAATTGACACCACCGCAAAGTCAGATATTGAAAAATTGGCATACTACAGGAATTACTGGGCTGCTCGGGGCTATGCCGATGAGTTCGTCTTTGATCTGATGCTGCTGTCTAATCACTACGGCCTTGAAGGCTGTCAAAAGCAGATGGAAGACGGCGGCTCAGCTGATCCAGATAGTTATGTCCAGCGCGTCGCAGATTTCAAATATAATCTTGAGCAAAACCAAGGTGTGCAATAATAAATAGCATAATATCGAAGATTAACGCCGCGTAAAAAATACGAGGCGTTTTTCATATCCGCATTTCATGTAGGACTATTATGTAATTTCAACAAACAATTTAGCAGGAAATACCAAAGGTACATAGAATTATATTTAGATGGCTATATTTTCTACATTATCCACAGAAAGGTAATTGATCTTATCATTTTCCAAAACAAAGACTGGAGGATGGGTGAACAATTGTTTGATCTCGAGGGTGTTGCACATCATTTGACAAATCGTATGGTAAAAGGTCAAGAAATGGACGCCGTCCATAAAGTGAAAATAGAATATGGTTTAGCCTTGCTTCTTGGGGTAATGATTGAATTAGTTCTAACCGTAGGGGTATCTGCAATATTCGGTACCATTGTGTATACGCTCGTGATAATGTTTTCTGCTTTGGCTTTACGGGTGTTTACCGGCGGTTCTCATTGTTCCAGCTACCGGCGCTGTCTGTTTTTTTCCATGGTTTTCTTTACCGGGTTGTCATTGGCTGCCAGATGGATCGCATCTCAAATTAACGTATATCCGTTGATCGAAGTGATCCTTATCCCTGCAAACCTCGGAATTCTTTTTCAGGCGTTTATGCAGACAGCTATCGGCAAGAATTTTGTATTAGCAAGTGACAAGCTGATGCAAAAGATTGGGATCTAATTAAACTATCAAGAGTTTCCATTATCGATGATTATGCAAAAAAGACATGCACGGATTATTTAGTACATGTCTTTTTTATCTTTCTTTGCAGATTTTAGAAGTCTCCGGTGGTAACTGCAGCTTGTTCAAATGTGGCCATTTCATCAGCGACTTTAAGGGCTGCCTCGACCATCGGGAACATCAGGGCGGCACCTGTGCCTTCTCCAAGTCTCATATGGAAGTCAAGTTTGGGTTTAAGCCCAAGCTGATGAAGCGCTAGATGCTGTCCAAGCTCTTCTGAACTATGAGAAGCAATCATATAGGAAGTGGACAGGGGTGCCAGTTTTGCTGCGGTTATTGCTGCAGCAGATGAAATGATGCCGTCGAGAATAATAGGTACACGTTGATAGGAAGCTTCGAGGATTGCTCCAACGAGCGCAGCAATTTCGAGTCCGCCGATTTTAGCCAGGGTGTCAATTGGCGTGGCAGGGTCACACTGATTAATTTCGATTGCGCTTTTAATCACGTTTTGCTTATTAATCAGGGCATCATCTTTTAAGCCTGTTCCGCGGCCGGTAACATCCTCAACAGAGTGACCGGTAAACACAGAGATCAAGGCGGCGCTCGGTGTTGTATTGCCAATACCGACTTCACCTGTTGCTAACAGATTAACACCAGAGTCAATCGCATTGGCGGCAATTCTTGCACCTGTCAGTATTGCAAGCATGGCCTCTTGACGACTCATTGCCGGTCCTTTCGCCATATTGTCTGTTCCATTTTTAACCCGGTAGGCCATAAGCTCAGGAGCATCCAACGGGGTGGCAATGCCGATGTCCGTACTGATAACATCTGCTCCGGCATTCCGGGCGAGGACATTGATACCTGCACCGCCATTCAGGTAACTATAGAACATTTGTTTCGTGATTTCCTGAGGTGCAGCACTGACGCCTTCGACGACAACACCATGATCTCCGGCCATAAGCAGGACTGCTTTTTTATTGATTTTTGGATGCGTGGTGCCAAATATGCCTGCGAGCTGTTGTGCTATATCCTCTAAGACACCTAAGCTTCCGAGGGGCTTGATTTTCGCGTCTACACGGCTTTTCATGCCTGCCAAGGCTTCCTGATTGAGCGCTTTGATTCCACCCATCAGTTCTTGCAAGGCAATTTCAAGTTCCTGCTCAGTCGCATTTTTCAGATTTTCCAAACCATGAAATTTTGTAAGGCTGCTCATTTAAAAACCTCCAATTAAATATTTAAAAATAAATAAAACCCCACCACAAATATTCTTGTGGTCGGGATTTTGCCGTCATCACCGCCGCTTTCCATTACCCAGGAAAGACTTTTACCTCTTAGGCAGGCCTCCTGACTCAGACTCAAACGTCCTGAACGCACCTTCCCAGCATACGCCAGTGGATCAGCGGGGACTCGTCTATACAGTGGTGGGTCCGTATCGGATTAGACCGATTTTCCTATTCTCCCCTTAGTGGGGCACCTAAGATTGTATAAATATATTCAACTTCTATTAAGATAACGAAAATCATAAATAAAGTCAAGTCAAATTAATTTTTAAATAATCACTCAATCTGGCAATCGCTGTTAATTAATGGTTATTTGTAATGATCTATGGTATAATACGATTTGCTAAATCATCCAAAGAGATATCGGAGAAAAAATGTTTAAATATGACTTAACACCAAAAGTTTGCCGTATCTGTGACATGATTATCGGTGGCCAACCTGGAGATAATCCGCCTCTGCTGATATCCTCAATGTTTCATAATGGAGACCGTATTCTGGAAAGCCGCCGTGACAGGAAATTTGATCGTGAAAAAGCCCGTTCATACATTCTCAGGCAGGAAGAGCTGTCCGATCAGACAGGGATACCTGCCATAGTAGCTATGACAGCGGTTTCCGCAGATGAGATGAAGGAATATATTGATTTTTACCTTACAATCAGCAACCGCCCTTTTGCTATTGACATTTGGGGCGAAAAAGCGCGTCTTGATGCGGCAGAATATGCTGCCGGTCTTGGTATTCAGGACAAAATTTTATATAACAGCATTACACCCTGGGATAAAGACATGATCGGCCAGGCAGCGGCATTAAAAGAATTGGGAATCAAACACGCGGTCCTGCAGGTCTTTGATGAAACGAACCAGACTCCTTCCGGCAGGGTACAGGCATGCCGTGAAATGCTGACAGCCATTGGAGCGAAAGATTTTGCCTCGGTCTTGATCGATACGACAGTCATGAATCTTCCGTCCATTTCTTTTTCAGCCCTGGCAGGCAAACAAATCAAAGCGGAAACCGGTTGGCCGGTTGGATCAGCTCCTGCTAATGGGACGTATATGTGGAAAGAAAGCCGGGAGATATGGGGTGGGGAAGGCTTTTCTGCCATGAATGCTGCAGTGCATGCAGTATCGGCCGTCCTGTGGAGCGATTTCTTATTTTATGGTCCGATCAAAGCGGCTCCAAGCGTACTGCCTGCTGTAGCGGCAGCTTCAATGATAGTTTCAACTTTGGCTTATGACGAAAGCCAGGAGCTGCCGGCTAATCCTACTCATCCGTTGAATAAATATTTTTATGATTTTGCACAGAAACTGGTAGAATTCGATAAAACCAAATAAAAAACAATTGTCGTAATTTTGTAAGTGAATGTATAGGACAAACAGCTCCTTTCTGAAGTGGATCCTGTTGAGGATACTGCCTGGAAGGAGCTGTTTATATATTTATATATTAGAAATTATTTCTACTTTTTCACAAGGAGTTATTTTTAACTATACCTTACCATATATTGGTACTGTTGCTGTAATCGGATAAAAGTGAGGGCAATAATTTGATTATAAAAGACATATTTGAAACGTTTTTGTCTAAAACACTTTATCAGCTAAAACGGTTAAATGCCAGACAAATATGGGGGATATTCATCGCACTGATCGCAGTATTCATTGGCCTTTATTTCTGTGAGGAGTTATTTCTAAGCAATCCTGTAGGGATAAATATAGATCATCTAGGTGTCTTTGCCCAAATTCTTCAAGCACCCGTATTTCAAGCGATAAGAATCGTCTTATATATTTTATTATGGTTATTAATGATTAAGCTGCCGTTTCTAAGTTTTAAAACGATTGGCATTAAAACACCTTACGGAGAGCTTAGCATGGAGGCTATATTGTCTGAGTCTGCCGTTATTAAAAATGCCATGCTGAATGAAGTCAGTGTTGCCTTGATGGGGATATTAAGAATCTTAAATAACGCATCGATAATGGAAATGATTGAAGATATCAAAAACATTGGAAAAGAAATTACGGATCCATATTTTATTAAAAGTATAACAAAGGTAATCAATATCCAATTTAAACTATATACTATTAGAAAGACACACTGCAATTATCTGATTGTATCTGAAGAGATTGCCTCATATAATAAAGTACCGATTGTGAATAGAGCCACATTAAAGGAGCTGGCTCAGGAATCGATTATTAATAAGGACTTTAGGATCAGCGACGACGCATCAATCATGGCTGTTCCCTTATTCTTTAGAAGTGAGATATGCGCTATCATCTACGTTCAAAGCGAAAAGTATCTGTTTCAGCAGGTCGATGCTATGATCATCGATAGTATCTGGAACAACATCTGTCATAACAACGAAGCCTATGAGGAATTGGTAATTAATCGTGAACGAGATATTTAAGAGGGGGAGGGGATTAATGAATATGCGAAAATCTTATAAGGTAAAGGAAATTATTGAAACAGCTGAAAAAGAAGACTACGGGTTCCTCAAGATTCTGCCTCAATTGCGTGAAAATAAGGTAACCGTGAAGCCGAATCTACAGTTTAAGAAACAGTTAAAAGAAGAATTCAGGCAAATTCTAGGTTTATAATTAAACTAATATGCTCTTTTTACCCCTGTTAATTCAGCAGAGAACGTATCAAGCGCCACTAAGTCGCTAGGGTTTAGCTCTTTGACAGAAGCTTTCCCCAAGCCACGAATGGCTTGTTCCATTTCAACAGCCATAGAACGTAAGACATTGGATACTCTTTCAGCGCTTAAGTTTATGTTCAGCTTTTTGTTATATTTCGATGCATAGCTAACAAGGACTGTAGGAGGTTCCCAGGGGATTACTTTTTGATGCTGCTTGTTGGCTAAGGCATATAAGGGGACGGTACCCAGATAAATAGCATCGGCACCAAGCGCTAGTGCTTTTAAACAGTTTCCGGGATTAAAATAGCCGCCAGAGACAATCAGACTTATCTGCTCTCGAACTCCGCGGTTTTGTAAGTAACGGACCGCGCGAACTAACGCATGGAGACTGGGAATTCCAAAGTCATCCTGCATTGTGGGGTTGGAGACAAGAGATCCGCCTTGCGTTCCGTCGACGGCAATGACATCAAACCCTGCATCTACAGCTAAACCTAAATCTTCTTCAATTTTATCTGTGGCCATCAATTTCAGAGCAATAGGTATTCCATTCGCTTTATTACGCAGGTTATTGACCAGTATGGGCCAATCTGCGGCACTTTGTACACCGGGAGGAGCAGGTAGACCCGATATCCCTTGATTGCGGGATAAACCCATCAGTTTACGTGCTTTGCCTTTAATTTCATCCGGAGCTACATAGAAGACGCCTTTCTGCCCTCCTTGCGAAATATGTACTTCCAGCATGTCCGCAGAGGCAATCTCTTGATCCGTGCGTAAGCCCCATGGCCAATTGGCAATTTGCAAAATATATTTATCCGCTTCGTCGCGTTCTTCTTTCAGATAGGGGCCTTCACCGGAGTTTGTAGCTGTCCCTGCTAGCTTTGCTCCCCTGGCTAAAGCTATTTTTGCGGGCTCACTTAGAGCGATTCCATAAGCCATTCCAGAAATAAGAAGAGGTATATTGACTGTAAGAGGCTTGGCTGCCTTAGGGCCCAGTGTCACTTTCATATCAACTGCGGTCTCGCCTGATTTAGAGAGCATCGTCATTTGAGGTGGAACAAACATAAGGTTATCGAACCCGTCAAACCTTTTTGAACTGCCAATTGGCCTGTTAATCGTTGTCCCTTGTGTTGCCCTTAAGTTGTTTTCAACAATGTTTTGAACGCCGGCCCGATGAATGGCAGTCCATAGCTCCATGACGTTTTTGCCGTATTCATCTGTTGTTAAAATAGTAATTGCTTTTGCTACATTTTTTTGAATTAACTTACGCGTTAGTGGTCCGGTAGTTAATAAAGCTAGCGGTAAAGATGCCAGCATTATTTTTCGATTTTTTGCCCGGCGGATTTTTAGGGACTTTTGTTCTTTGTGATGGCCAATTGCATAACCAGCTGTTAAAATGGCTGCAATGGAGCAGAGACTCTTAAATGAAAAATTGAAATCTCGCGAATCTTTATTCATGTAATGTTACCTCACGCGTAATGCTTAGTTCGAAGAGTTCGAATACCTTTTTTATAATTTTTGATGAACAGTATTATTCTTTTCATAAATTTAAAAAAAATACCTTTTTATTATGTTTCATTGATTGATGAGAGCCCGGCTGTTATAGTAAAGAAAGTATTTTTATGTTATAATGAACTTAGTTTAATAAAGCAAAACTAAGAGGTTCGATTCCGAACCCTTTTTCTTTTCCCTTATTAAAGAGCTTGGATTTTGGATAAAATAACATTAACTTTTTTTGTGGAAGTGAAAAAAATGAGACATCAAAAATTAAGACGACGTAATGCTCAAGGCTATCTTAAAGGTCATCAGGATGCTGAATTTCAACGATGTGAATTATGTAATGTACCGATATTCCGTAACGCTTGCAGTGATGAAAGAAGTATTCGTGCTTTTCAAGGTAAAGGAAAGATACTATGTAACAAATGTGCTTCCTTAATTGGAAATATGCCTGAAAAACAAGCACTTCAGGCTTTGAATAACGCATCTGAGACCTACCCCAAAAGCGTACCAGAACCAAAATAATAGCACCGTATAAAAATAAACAGTGCTATCGTAAAGATATTCTTTTAAGAAAGCGTTACATTTGTTGCCTGGAGTCCGCGTTGTCCTTTTTCTACATCAAATTGTACTTTTTGACCTTCATTGAGTGATTTATATCCTTGGGATTTAATAGATGAAAAATGAACAAACACATCCTGTCCGCCATCTCCTTCGATAAATCCAAATCCCTTTTCAGAGTTGAACCACTTAACAGTCCCATACATGGAACACACCTCCAAATTGTTTTTGTTTCATTATTATTATGTTGATCATTGTAGTAAGTTATTCTAGGGATAATTAAGACATTTAAAAAAAATATAGAAAGGCAGACTCTAAATGAGAAATTTAAGAATGACAATCGCCTATGATGGAACCAAATATAAAGGTTGGCAAAAACAGAAAGATACCGACCTGACGATTCAAGGTAAAATTGAAACTGTCTTAGCAAAAATGGCCGTGGAAGAGATTCATGTTATCGGTTGTGGAAGGACAGATGCCGGGGTACACGCCGAAAATTACATCGCTAATTTTCATACAACATCTACCTTCAAGACCAAGAAGATCTTAGCCTATTTGTATGAATTTTTACCGGAAGATATTGTTGTGAAATCAATGGAAGAAGTATCTGAAAGATTTCATGCCAGATATAACGTCAAAGCAAAAACGTATGTTTATACCATCAATAATAATAAATTCAGGGATGTATTTAACAGAAAATATACCTATCACTTAGCGGATAAGCTGGATCTCGAACAAATGAGGACTGCTGCAGAACTGCTCATTGGAACGCATGATTTTCAGAGCTTTACAAATGAGCGCAGTGCTAAATCCACTGTTAAAACGATCAATTCTATTTTGATTAACGAAAATAAAGGCCTTATTAAAATTGAATTTAACGGCAATAGCTTTCTATGGAATATGCTAAGAATTATCGTTGGAACGCTGCTCGAAGTAGGAAAAGGCACGCTGCAGCCGAACGATGTCAAAAAAATTTTACAGGAAAAGAAACGTTGGGAAGCAGGGCCCTTGGCACAAGCCAAAGGTTTATGCTTAGTCGATGTACAGTACTAACCATTATTATAGCAAAGAGGATAAAATTGAAGATTTACAAATATAAACTGAGGAAACAAATATAAACCGAGTAAGCAAAAGGCAAGAATCAACTGTATGGTTCTTGCCTTTTTTATTTGCCTACAGATGGCCTTTACCTCACAGCCATGGATGGTAAGGAGCGGCGATTATGTAATCATAATGGATAAGGTATCATTAATTTCGCAAATTCATAAATTGTCCTAAAAATAAGGACATAAACGCAACTGCTTGGTAAAATAAGGTTACCACACACAAAATCTACCAAGGAGGAGCTGCGAATATGTCTGA
>Ga0209639_1001643_pt1 | contig 20819 bp, 17 predicted proteins | sample EPASupsiteHSE605_FD_187268 | JGI IMG/M metagenome (GOLD analysis project Ga0209639, IMG submission 187268) | Bioremediated contaminated groundwater from EPA Superfund site, New Mexico - Sample HSE6-05 (SPAdes) (version 2) | ecosystem: Environmental > Aquatic > Deep subsurface > Groundwater >...
CTCTCAACAAATTAATTACTCCAATCTGATCATTTCTATCACTAGGAATATGTCCTGACTCAAGAAAATCAATGAAATGACAAAAAACTCCAAAATCACACAAATCACTCAAAACAATTCGATTTTGACATGAATAATCATACCTATATCTCTTCAAACACGACAAAACATCTTGTTCAACATGTTTTGTCTGATCTTTATATTGAAAAACAACTTCTGGCATTAGCTAAATTTGCCGAGAGATTAAAGCAATTTTCCAATAGGATTTCGAGTAATTGTGGATATCACAGAAGTACCATAGACTGATCAAAAAAAGTTAATGAAAGATTTTATAGATTTTGAAAAATCTCTTTTTGGTGACAATCCAGTCTTTTTGAAGGGAGATATCAATAATTTGGATTTTTGGGTTGATAGAATAGTACATTTTCCATCTATTAGGCCATTTTATCTTGATCATTTACTTGGCTATTGTCAAGAGTGGTGCCAGATCGAAATTTTTAGAGCAAGACTTTTGGAAAGGGCTATTATAAAGTGTCCTGTTCTCATTTATAGACTTTATCAAAATTGGGTTTTTCATTTTAATGAAATCGAACCTCATTTACGGGTTTGTAGCTCATGTATCCCAAACTATTATTTCTGGAGAGAAATACCTGATTTTAAAAACTATATAATAATAAAAAGGAGACCTAGGGGATATAATGGTGGTTTTTTTAACCTAGATAATGTCGATTTAATGATTCAGTTTGGTTTTTTGCCATCTTCAATTGAGTATTGCCTGAAGTATGACGACTTTGAAGTTTTGCAAGTTCTTTTATCTCAAAACATAGACAAAGAATCGGCAAAATGGAGTCCTTTTGAGTGGAGCAAAGAACCAAAGTCTCTTGATTTTTTATCAATCTCTGGCTTTTTCGGATCTATTCGATGCTTTAAGCATTTATTAGTTAGTGGATATGAATGTAAAAATGATATCAGATCATTCATTGTCTGCAGCGGTAATACTGAACTTTATCATATGAGTTTTGATATCATTGAGAATTCATTAAATCAAATCATGAATGCAGCCGAGTTTTATCGGATTTCTTTCCTTGAATTTTTATTCGAGAATGGAACTAACATTGATTCCAAAAACTCCATTATGATTTCCTGTTTTATAATGAGTCGCCCCTTTGTGTAGCTGTAGCGAATGGCCATCTTGGTGTGATTGAGTTTCTCATTAATCACAATGCAGATATTAATACAACAATTACAAATTTTTCCAAAATTTTAACAAAAATACCCCTCTTCATATTGCCGCAAAAGAAGGCCACATAACAATTGTTAAATATCTTGTGGATCACAAAGCAGACATTAATTCCAAAAATGTCTACGGCTATTCACCAATATTTGAAGCTGTTTCATTCAATCACTTAGATATTGTTGAGTACCTTTTATCACAAGGAGTCAATATCAACAATACAGGGCAGAATGGCGAGACATTACTCCACTATGCATCAAAAAATGGAAATGCTAGACTTGCTGAGTATTTCATTGAAAATGGTGCCAATATCAATGCAAAAGATATAAATAATAACACTCCCCTTCATCTTTCAACAAAAACTGGCCTTGAAGGCATCGTAGAACTCTTAATAAAGCGCGGCGCAGATGTAAATTCATATAACAGCAGTTTTGAAACCCCTCTCCATAGTGCGGCCTTCTATGGACACACTTCGATTGCCAAATTACTTATTAAAAATGGTGCTGATAGAAATGTTTCAAATAATAGATACCAATATATATCCATCATATGACACCCTTTCATTATGCATTGCTCAAAGGCTTTAAACACATCGCTGACCTGATGAAAAACACAAACTGAAAACAGAGGTTTTGACAAATGAGTGTCTCAGAGCCGGAAATACAAGTGGATCGAAAGTTCGTTTTTTCTAAACTAGAAATTCCTCCTCTTGTTGTTTTTGATGCAAAACTTGATTCGATATTGCAGGAGACATATACAGAGGGAATATTCATGAATCATAAGCTTGAGTTTCCCACCGGCTTCATGACTCTTAAACATTGCGATACATTGCTCTCTTCTTTGTTGCGAATTCCAGAATTAGAGCAATTTCAAAAACCAGTGGATCCTAAAAAGCTGAATTGTGTTAACTATTTTGAAACGATTAAAAACCCGATGGACTTATCCACTCTCCAAAAGCTTCTTCGTTCAGGAGCTATTCCCAGTGTTCTTGAGTTTAAGCGCAATTTAGATTTAATTTGGGATAATTGTATTACTTTTAATGGCGAAGAATCAGAAATAGCAAAAAAAGCGATAGGCATTAAAAATACCATCGCTGAGAATTGGAAGAAATGCCAATCTGCACCAAAAACCAATATTTATGAAGACTTGGTTTCATTACAGAAAACACTGGAAGATTTTCACCAAATAATGAGGAATACCATCAAAGTACCGCCGAAAATATCTTTTGGAGAGATGCCAAAAGCTCAAGCAGCTCTCCCACCTCGAAACATTTCTTCACAAAATGACTCCCCACCAACACAAAGCCAGCTTCTGCATATGATTGAGAAGCTCAATAACACTCCTTACAATCAAATGAAAAGCGCATGGGATTTGATTACCCCACACATTGATTTAAAGCAAAACACTCTCCAGATTAGTAATCTACCCCCATCTGTTCAAGTCGAACTCAAAAAGCTCTTATTGAAATAAAGAATTAATGTCTTTTAATTAACAACACCCTTTCTTTTGGGGTATAACAACCTCAACTTGAGGAATCTTGGGTTGTGTCGAAGGAGCAAGAATAATCTCATTCGAAACAACAGCTTGGAGCACATTCCTCGTCAGGGTGTAAAATGCTTGTTCTACATTCAAGTTATTTTTGGCCGAAAGCTCAATAAAATCAACTTCGAATGTTGAAATGAATTGTTCGATTTCAGATGATGTAACTCTTCTGTGATCGGATAAATCGCATTTATTTCCAACTAAAAGAATTTGAGCATGCTGATGACAAAGAGTACGAACATCTGTTAACCACTGGTCCAGATGTTCGAATGATGAATGATCATCATAAGAAAACACTAAAAGCACACCGACTGCATTTCTATAATACGCTCTTCCCAATGATCTATACTGTTCCTGACCAGCAGTGTCCCATATTTGCAGTTTAACACTCGATTTATCAATATTCATCGTTAATGGCATGAATTCAACACCAACAGTTTCTTCAGTATTATCACTGAAGGTATTATGACACATTCTACGAACAATAGAGGTCTTTCCAACAGCACCATCGCCAACAATAAGAAATTTAAAAGTAAGGCTGTTCGTCATTAATGACAAACCGTGTCTCTTTAGTCTAATAGGTTAAAGAATAAGAAGATAATGGCCATGTTTCTAGACTTTGGGATGTTTGTATGGACTTTTATTACAGGGTTTTCGCACATTCCTGTTTTCAGATGGAATAGTTCAAGTGTTTGAGTAACATGAAGGTATATAGATATATATACATTGCCTTGTATTGTGTTTTTATCACTCCAGCTGTCAATAATGGATAGTGTTCCAGATGCCCAAAAATAGGGCCCAATGTTATTTACAAATACAGAGTCTTTGACAGTGACTGTGCCTCCATAATCGCAAGAAAAGACACCGCAATCAGGGCTCTTTTGTTGGCAATTGGCAATATTGTTTTTGTTCACCTCATAGGATCCACTAGCAAAGCAAATACATATATAACCTGTTGCATTATTGCCATAATGTGTACAAAAGTCTGCTTTTCCCGTTGTGGCTTTGCTTAGGTATAAACCAGGATAATAGTCTGATGCCAAATGCGAGAAATTTGACCTCTCGACTGTTTGCACTCCTTCATATGCATAGGCAAACATTCCGCTAACAAGAGAATTATTGCACTTAGTTACAGTTGATTCAATTAAGTAAAATTCTGTTTTCAAATACACCATCAATGCTTGCCCATAGCCAGATTCCCTATAGCAATTGTAAAAGCAACATTTGTTGATAGCACATCCACCATTGTTCGTCTGAAAGTATATTCCTGCCGCATAATTCTTGTGATAACAGCTAAAAAAATAGCTTTTCTCAACAACTAGGTTGATATTACTTAATACAACCGCTCCATTAGTATAAATGAAAAAACAATCATGAATATAGCACCCAGTATCTGTTGGACATTCTTTGCTTGTTTCAATAAAATCACCAGAGAAAAAATTCGAGAAGCACAATAGTGTTAACATTTTTATATACAAACGATTCATCTTTTTGAAAGAAAAGTCGCATTTGATAGTCAGCAATCAGATTCACTAAACTTCTTCAATATCTCTTACAGTCCCCCGTTTCTTTAAAGACCACACACCTGCTGTATAGTATAGCCAAATAGAAAAGAGCTCATATTTGCTATATGTATAGTTCAAATTGGTTGATATTTCAATCTGCTCAATTGGAATCATTGCTTTATTCGCAATGAAAAGAGATTCAATAGAGAAAGCCTCGGATAATGAGTGGATATTTGTGAATATAAGCCTAGCAGCCTCTCTTGTATATAATTTCATTGGAAAGAGGGGATCATGGATCTCAGATAAATTGAGAAGCATTGCACCAAAAGGAGTGTTATCATTTGAGTATGCAGATATCACACAATTAGCACTAAAATCTCGATATATTGGCATCGAAAAGACAAAGGGCAGCAAATTACAATCAATGGTTAAAATTTTCTTTCCTTTTGCGCTAAGAACCCCGATTTGAGTACATGCACCAATTCCATTCACCGTAACATTCTTCACAAGGAAAATACCATGGTAAGTTCGAGAAAACCCAAGAATTAGCTCAGATGTTCGGTCAGTCGATCCATCATCAACAAATATCAACTCCCATGAGAAATCTCGTTTCTCGTTCATCCTTTTTATAGTATTTTCGAGGTTTTCCATAATAAATCCCTCATTATTCTTCACGCTCACAATAATAGACAAATCCAAAAATGAAGGCTCAAATATTATCGGATATCTTATTGGCTCAAATTGATCCGATATCGGTTCTACAACATATGAAAGTTTTTTTGGATCATTAATCGGCAAAACTAGCAGATCATAAATGTTCTCATTGGTTATAAATCGATCAAGCAAAACAAACAAAAAAGCGACAATAAGCAATGCTAAAATGGAATACTGTATCGAGTTATAGACCAAATCGAAGTCCATTTGACGATTTATTTTCCAAAATGTGGCCATCGATTGAAGTGGAGGGAAATGACCCAGATGTTGAGATTCTTGATCAGATAGTATCTGATTTCTATGCAGGGAAGAGCGCCCATTTAAACGAGGTCATTACGAAGTTTGCCAATAGATCAGATTCTTGGCAATATGCATTTGGTATAATTGAGAAGAGTAAAGTGCCAAATACCAAATTTATTGCGCTTCAAATTCTAAGAGATTTGTTTAAGACAAGGTGGGATGTAGTTGGAGAAGATATGAGAGAAGAATTGCGCTCAGGAATTTTTCGGCTTTTAGGAGAATGGGTTACTATTTACCCTCCAAGCAATCCAATAATGAGTCAACTTGATGAAACTGTTGTTTGGATTGTTCTCAATGAATGGCCCAACAGAGATCCCGAGTTTCTGATCACATTGTGCAATGTATCCGAAACCAACAAAATAATAATTTCCAATAATTTGCAGATTATTTTATTTGTATGTCAAAATACTCAAGAAGTCTCTGCTGAAGACAATTTAACTTATCAAAGGGTTAATGAGTTGACAAATGGGCTTCAAGAGTATGCAGAATCTGTGTTTTTATATATTGTTCACATTTTATCGCACTATTCGAATGATGTACCTTTGATTCAATCTTCATTGAAGGTGCTCGGGTATTTTATTAGGTGGATTCCTCCTCTTCTCGTAGTTGAAACCAACGTATTCCATACAATAATCAATGATTTTTTGCCAAACAACAAGATTGTTGCTCAATGCCTCACATTATTAGCGGAGATTTTTAGTATTAATGATCTACCAGGCCCTCTTGAGAGCATATCATCCGATGTATACAGAATTTTGATCGAGATTCTATACCCAATGATTGGAGATACTTGTGATTTTGACGTTTTATGCTCAGAAAATGAGTATTTGGTTAAATCATTTTGTCATTGTTTAACAACTTTTATGGGAAAATTCGGAAAGTTTATTGAACAACCTCATCTTCAAGAGCATATTAGTCATGCAATACAGTGGCTTTTAGATCTATTAAATGTTAGAGATTCTGTTATCTTTAGAAATGTTCTTGATTATTGGCTTGGATTAGTTAGAAGATGCTATTCAGAATGCAAAAAGGAGTTTCAACCTGAACTAGAGTTGTATTTCTCTTCTTTTCCAACACTAAGAAGGATGATGATGGAAAGAATTTTAAAACCTGATCAGATTCTATTAGTCGAGGTGAACGGACAATTAGTTCGTGAAACAAACAAAAATACAATGGAAAATGAAATATTTGCTAGGCAAAGAGAAATTTTAGTTATTTTAACAAACCTAGACAATCATGATACTCTAATTGCTATTGATGACAAACTTAACATTCTTCAGGAATCATATGACTATAATTCCATGAACGCATTTTGCTGGTCAGTTGGTTCTATTTCTGGAACACTTGGGGCGGAAGTTGAAAGCGAATTGCTTCTTAAAGTTTCAAGAGTTCTTCTGGACTTAATTAGGATTGCAGGTGATTCTGATTCTAGAGCCGTTGTTGCCTCAGGGATTATGTATGTGTTTTCTCAATACCCTCGTTTTTTGTCTCATAATTTCTCTTTGTTTAAATCAATAATTGCTAGACTATTTGATTTCATGCATCAGCCCAACAGTGCTGTCAGAGAAATGGCTGTGAATTGCTATGGGATGATTGCTAGTAATTGCTCAAGGCAGTTTTTATTGAAAAATAGTGAAGCTCCCATTGAACTCATTGTTGAAATCATTCAAACTTTAGATGATATTGTTTGTGATCTTGATAACGATGATTTAATTATTGATTTTATTAAATCAACAGCTGGAATTATTCAAAAGCATCAAAGAGAGAACGGAAAAGAGAAATTGGTTAATATGTTAATGGACCCTATTAATAATCAATGGTATGATTGTTTGTCTGCATTTTCTGTTGGGAATCTTGATATTGCCCAAAAAATCAACTTTTTGATGAAATGCAATGGAGCAGTTGCAAGTAGTGTCACCACATGTTTTCACCCTCAAATGACAAAAATCTTTACTGATATGATGGAAGTTTATGAAAAGTATTCCGCACATTTAGTTAAGATGACCAACCAATTACAAGATCATTCAGATAATCATTCAACAGTTGTTTTGCTTAGGTCAATTAAGTCTTCAATTATTTCTGTTTTAATTAGTTTTTTTACCAGAATCTCAAGTGCTTTTTCCATCGCTTCGAAGGTAATACCAGTTGTAATGACAAATGTTGTCAATGAGTACGGTTCTTCAAATCCTTATGCAAGAGTACCCGAGGTACTTGATTTAATGAGAGTAATGTCAAAACAAATGGAACGGGAGTTTTCTGCCGTTCTTCCTGACGTTTTTAATACAGTATTCTATGAAACATTAGAAATGATCAAAGATGATTTCCGATCATTTTTACCATTTAGACTCCCATTTTATAATTTCTTGGCAATGATAGTTAAGTTTCATGTTCAGATTATGCTTACCGCTCCTCCAGATAGTTTTGAATTATTTGTTAATACTATAAATTGGGGTTCTGAACATCCAATAGTTGATATTTGTACAGTTTCTTTAACAATAACAAGTGATTTGATTAACAGTATACGTAATAACGGTGGATCATATACGAATTCATTCTTTTCAACATATTATATGCCCATTGTTCGACATACTTTCAAGATTATTTCTGATACTTTTCATAAATTTGCCTTTGCTGAACAAGCTGATTTATTAAGATCATTGCTTGGTGGATTCTCATATTACTTGAATCCTGAACTAATAGCAGAGAATATTCATGAAGATTTTCCAAATCGAGATGTTTTTGAATTAAAAGATAATATTCATGCTTTGATAAACGTGTCAAATGATGATACATCATTCAAGATTGCATTAAGAGATTTTCTCGTTCTCAGCAAAAAGTTCTCTGTATGTGACCCTGATCTTAATCCTGATGAGGAGCAAAGAAAGATGGATATGATTGAAAACGAATACGGACAAATGGATGGTTATAAAGGCCCAGCTCAGCCTAAAGATGAAGACTTCCTATACTAATAAAATTATATATTGATTAAATTCCGATATTAGTGTGTTAAGGATTGATCCGACAAGCATTGTTTTAGACAAATTTAGTAATAAGAAAATTAAAGAATGGATAACAATAAACTGACATTCCTGTTCGAGACTCTTTTCCTTGGTATTAAAACATATCGAACCAAACTTTCCATTAAATAATTCTAATTTCAGCATGTTTGAATACAAAATCCCGGTACCAAATCTTAAACATTTTCAAGAAAAGTGTATTCATTAAGATCTTGATCATAATGGAAGACCTTTGGCTCGCCCTCAAGACACGATTTGTAGCAATCTAGAATTACAAAGCCATGGCCAGCCGATGGGCACTCACACAACACCAAACAAATTGTTATATATTACCAATCATAAAATATCTGGGAAGATGAGATTGAGTAGTTGGCTCCAATAGCTTGAATCGAGGTAATTTGAGTATAATCATGTGACAATGATGTTGGATTTGTTGTGGGAAACGCTACTTAGAAGGATCTTCTCCATTTTGTGTTTTCATCAGAACAATATATGCTTTAGGAAGCTATATCTGCATGTAGCCTCTACTTGTGCAATCATTTCATCTCTAATAGGATTGGGATTTACAAAATCTTGTCAACGAGACTAAAATTTGGAGAAATCGATAATAGTAACATCCTTCTTTGCTTCATCCATCAAAAAAAGTGAACTGATAGTATCCTTAATAAATCATAAAACTTTGTTGTTAGAAATAAGTTGTAGATTTCAGGGATCCTTTTATGACAAAGGGATTCCAAATATGATTATCAGCTCCGCAAAATTCACATTTCTAATCTTTTTCTACTTGAAAACAACACTAACATACTCATCTGATTCTCAAAATCTCAATTCAATTAGTTGATCATTATTTGTCGAAATCTTATTACATTATTTGATACTCCCAAACAAATCCATTCCTCATTTATTTATCTAACACACTTCACGATAAATCATCTCTAGGTTTCTCAATTCAAAACCATTTCTAAATATCAACTCGAAAGATCATACTAAGGAATTTGAAAAAAAACCTTTCTTTTTAAAGCAGATTCGATAATCTCCATACCGATATATCATTTTGAACAACTCAACACTATCAGTTTTTGAATTTATATCAGCTTTTTGATTAACTAGATATTCAACAACACTAAGATGACCATTAGCAGCAGCATAATGAAGAGGAGTCCAATTAAATATAAAAACTCAACAATGAATAACTGTACAATTTTTATAATGCCAGTCACTATTCAAACGGTCCTTTGAATTCACATTCCATCAAGAAAAAATATGTTACTAAATTTTGAATCTTTCGCAGTCTCTAAAACATCACCAGTAAAATCGATTCTTTTTGTAGATTTCCAACTTCTTCAACTCCTTCAAGAGGAACAATGGCACATAAAAAATTTACAAAATAATCAAATAACCACTTTTTGTAAATAATATGTCAAATAGACATTTATATGGACTCCACAAGGCCATTTGTTGTTTTTAAACACGAAAACGAGGAATTTGTTCTTCAAAACGAGCAAATTGTTTTAAATAGGTATCATCGAGAGTATTTTGGTAAAACTATTGTAGATTTTGAAACGAAGTCAAGTCACAAATATGTACGACAGTTTTTTGCATTTTTGCAAACAAGGAAAGTTCCTACTGTTTTTGAGGATCAAATCGAAGTTTTTGAGCTTCTCAAAGAGTGGGATTGTCATGATCTTATTTTTGTTTCATATCGGTTTCTAATCCAATCCGGAACAAATAATTCTTATATTTCACATAATAATGTATTGTATCCAGTTAATATTGGGTGTTTTTACTTCCACAGTTCAGCATTTCAAGATTTCTGTCATAGTAATCCGCATGAAATATTCAATATTGAGCAAAAGTGTTCAGCGAAAACAATTGAAGTTTTCCTCGATCTTCTTCATTGTCGAATTCGCCTACCAGAATTAGGAGATGTAGATGAAGTTCTTGAGCTTAGTCGTTTTCTTGGATGTTCATCACTATGTGCATTGATTAATGAGAGATCAGCCGAATCAATTCTATCGCTTATTCTCCGCAAGCAAGAAGAAGAATCATTTGATTTTTCATTTTTTGAACATGTTATTATTGAAAACCTTGAGTATTACTTATTATTGGCTGATTTTGGCCATGTTTGTCTTACCTTTTTATGTCGAGTATTCCAGAAAACCGAAACAGTATTTCCTATTTCTCTTCTTCGGCCATTTTTCGAATCTTGTGTAGCATTTCATGGTTCTAGTGCATCAGTTTTTTTGTCTAAAATCAAATTCCAACCAGCAAATAGCTTGGAAGAACTTAACCAATTCCTCAGTGTTTTCTCTGAAAATAGCACAGATGATTTCTTCTCTCTCAACAGCAATCACCTAAAGGAATTCTGCAAGCAATTTGAGCAAGCACAACAAAGTATTTCTGAAATGAAAGCATTTATTAATGATATCAAAAAGGAGAATGCTGAACTTCATGAGCAGATGAAAAAAGAAAAGGCAGAAGATCAACAGAGAATCGAAGAACTTAATCAGAAAATGAAAAAAGAAAAGGCAGAAGATCAACAGAGAATCGAAGATCTCATGAAAAGGTTAACTGAATTAGAGAAATATCAGCAAGAAATGGACAGGAGAAAGAAAGAGGAAGAGGAAAAGCGACTTAGAGAAGAACAAGAGCGAAAGAAGAGAGAGGAAGAAGAGAGGAAAAAGAGAGAAGAAGAACAAAGAAAACGAGAAGAACAAGAGAGAAAGAAGAAGGAAGAGGAAGAAAGGAAACAAAAAGAAGAATATGAAAAATATGGTAAATGGCGAACAACCCAACCACCAGATTTTGACAATAACATAATAAATGCTGCCCAAAATGGTAAACTATCAAGTGTTGTGTATTTGTTAGCACATGGATCCAGTGTCAATTCAATGAATTCATCTATTGAGTTTTACTATTTAATATGACTCCTCTTCATTGGGCTGCTGCTAATGGTCATCTTAGTGTTGTTGAATATCTAGTTAATCAAAAAGCTGATATTAATGCAAAAGATAAAGATCGTTGGACTCCTCTTCATTCAGCTGCTGAAAAAGGTCATCTTAGTGTTGTTGAATATCTAGTTAATCAAAAAGCTGATATAAATGCAAAAAATACAAATGTTGAGTTTTTATATTTGATTGGACTCCTCTTGATTTAGCTGCTTGGAATGGTCATCTTAGTGTTGTTGAATTCCTCAAGAAAAAAGGTGCAGTTTAAAAATGGCGCGGGGGAAGGCCCGCTGTTTTTGCTTCTCCTGAGAAGGCCATCATAGGCAGCTACCTTGGACAGAGGCCTCTAAGAGTTAGCATGTCCAAGGGCCGGTCATCTAGTCTGAGCAAAGTAACAGTACTCAGACCCTCCCCCATAAACCAAATTTTTACTAACAATTTTTTTTTTGGTTTTCGGAACTGGAACTGGATTAAGGAGCAGGGATTGGTGGTTGATTGTCTTGGCAGGGGGCGCTCTTTTTTAGAGGATCATTGCTGATCATAGCTTGATCAGGGCTAGAACCTAGCTCTGATCCTCGCTGCCGCCCCAGAATTTTTATTATTTGCATGCCGAACCCAACTTGATCAGGGTTGGTGGCATGGTGCCGCCCCAGACACTTTTGAGTAGTGCCCCCTGTCAAGACAATCATATTGTGCACCACCAGGAACGTGTTGTTTTCTCCTTTGTCTTCTCTTCTGGTTATTGAACTTTGGATTGTGGTATTGGGTCCAGAACATCATTTACCGCAATAAATGATGTCGAATTTGTCTCCTAATTGCTCTCTTCTCTTGGTTTCTGTTTGTTTCTTATTCATCTATGGCCATATATGATATGAGAGTTGGCATTGTTCTTTGGTTGTTTGAATTGCCCTCCTCTTATGAATTATTAGAATTCTGTTCTAACAATGAATGAATTTTAATGTCCTGTGTCTTTGGTCTATTCTTGATCAAACATATGTGTTAATTCTATTCTCTTCTTTAAAAATCCTATTGATTTATCTTAATCTTAAAACTAATAGTATATTACTCTTGTTAGCAACTATGTTATAGCTCCAATATAATAATACATAATGCGAATTGGTATATTTTCTTGTTAATATATATTAAACATTAATAGTATTACCCCCTCTTGTTAAACCTTAGGGTTATAACTTCGGATTATGAAACATCAGGATCATGGTTGATGCTCCTTTGTCTTCTCTTCCAATAATATCATGCTATATATCACATGTATTGTGGTGCTGTGTACTAATCCTATGAATTTAAATAAAGTTTTCATTTTTGTTTTCTATTTGTCCTTTTCTCTTGATATCTGGTAAATTCTTTGTCTTTTTAAAGTGTTATTGTCCACATATTCGTCTTCTTCTCTGATATTTTGGCCTTGGTTGTAATAATGATTGTGATATAGAACTGGCTCTAATCTTCTCTGAACCTCTAGTACTATATCTAGAATATCCATTAAATTAATGAAGTGATCCAGCTTTTGTTAACATCAGGCCATGATATTCACAAAAAGCAATATTAAATAACGTCATTTAACGTATTGAATGATTCTATTGCTATTATCAGAAACAATTTGTGGTATTTTTTAAAATCAACTTATTTAAATAATTAAATAGAAAAATGGAAGAAGTCGGAGTGATGTTTGATTTCAAATCCGAGTATCCTTCTTTTCTCGAACAGATTGACTAATACACATTATGTCTTTTGTACAAGCCCATGATTTCAATATTTGCATTTAATGTTGATTTGGCTTGTACTTTTCCAACAAATATTGTTAAAATTCATATATGGTTACAGGTGATTTTGATGTTGGAAAAGGCTATTTGAAATCAGAGTATAGTTAATGCCATTATCATCTTCAAATGGGGGAGGTGAAAAAACATTTGCTGGTTTGAGAATATTGCAGTCTTCATCCTCGACTCTCATTTCATAAGAATACTGAAATCCCAATTCTCCCGATATCATTGTAGTATGGCCGCTTATCATTATTGACATTGAATATGATGCGAGCTTTGTGGTTAATTGGCTGAATATGCTCTTACATTCGGCCTCTGTTTCCATTGATTTATATTCTGAAAGCAATGATTGAGATATATCTAATGGCAGCTCAAAAACATCTATTTTTGTTCCATTAATAACAACATAGTGTATTCGTCCTTCAAATACTTCGATTATTGTTGGCTCTGATCTAACAATTGGTGTTTGATACAATTTATCAGTCAATTCTGTCATCATATCAAGAATCCTGCCTTTCATCGAATCATCCATTTTGGGGGTTTGGGTTATAATTAAAAGAACAAGGGGCGAATCTTTCGAGCATCTCCTACTAGACAGTGTACAACCAACAGGAGTTCTCTCAATTCTCAGGAAAGCATTCTTGTGCTTTAGAGAATCATTGTTCTCTCTTTTAATGTAATTACAATCAAATCTCTCTGATCATGTCAAGTCTTGAACCTTCTCATATTCAACATTGACAAAAAGTTGTAACAAAGAAATAGTCTCAGGTTCTAATTTGATAGAATTGGGTGCTGAGTATCTAGACACTATTCTACCATTATTAAAAAGGAGTGCAGTTATCATATTGATAGGATATGTTGAGTAAATAGTAGAAATTCCCTGAATGAAATAATACCAATTTCTCTGCTATCAGGATGAAATCTAAGCGCATTAATAAGAGGTAGATAGTCTTCTTTGGATAGTTTGACATACTTATCTATATAATATGAAAAGACTTGTCGTTTTGCTAAAGATATATTCCTTCTCATTACAGATTCAAACTTTGTTCCGAAAAGGAATATTATAATTTCTCTAATAGACTGCAATTGCATCCTGAGTATCTATGCAGATTTGGATTCATTAGTCTGTATGAAAAAAAGCATTTCTCTCCACTGTTGAAGTACAACAATCAAATCTCCAGCACAAAAAAAGCGAAAATCTTCGTCTAATTGATTCTTCAAATACACCAATGTGGTCCTCTATGACATGTTATCATTCCGTTGCTGAGATTCATACCAATCTTGTTCTAGAGGATAAAACGTCGTAGTATCAGAAATCTTGGTGAAAAAATTCTCAGTCATTTGAGCAGGTACATGGATTACCCAATAGTGACCATAATCGTATCCGATTGGTAATTGATGATAATTCATGATCTAAATAGCCTCATATATATGAGCAAAATATGGGACCACTTATAAAAAAGTCTAATTCATAAGATGAAAAAAAGCAAGTGCTGTCGCTGCTAAAAAATACTAAAAATATGGAGCAAAAAGCTCAAAAAATGGATATATGGGAAGAATTAGAATTTCTTCATAAGGAAATTAAATAAGAAATCGGAATAAATGTAAGCGATGACGAAATCGAAATACAATGGATCTCAAATGTCGAACAACTATGCGATGAGCTTGATGAAAATTTCATTTTAGAAGCAAGGACAAGCAAGAAACTGGTTTCTACATTATTTGACGAAACAAAAGAACTAGATATCAATGATGATATTTTCTCCACTATTGAAAAAAGGAAAAAAAAGGGTTTGGAGGCCCTCCACAACTCAATTCAGGAACATATCAGTATAGTTGGAAGAGGATCGATATCATCGCCAGGATAAGAGAAAAGATACTTCTGCACAACCTGGAAGAGACCCTGAAGGATCTCAACATCGATGAGTAAACTGTTTTTTCATACTTTTCAATATGAATTACAAAAATAATATCAGTAATTTTTTTCAATATTGAAGGACATCCCTCTATAAAACACAATTAAAATATTAGTAAACCAGATCAGTGTGTGTATACCTCCACCCACAGCATATCCGGGTCATACACATTGCGGATGCCCATGAATCTTGGTCAGCAAATATGCTTTAGGGGCACCCGGTGTGGAGATACCATGAGGGGGTATCCATGGGATAGTAAACAAACAATGATGGGGCAAGAGGTCACAACGAATTCTACTGAATTGATTCACCATCCACCTCCCCTAGCGTTGAGTCCCTCACTACTAATGGGAAAGAATTTTTATGGGTTTCTCCGGATTGGAAAGAAATGAATATCAAATTACTATTATACGTTGGATTGATGATCATTTTTTATGAATGAACCATGTGCAGCAATAATCAGTGTTATTTAATTCTAGAGATGCAAATCATAATCCCAAACCTTTCTTTTGTCATGAAAAGCAGAGAATCCTATAGCTCATATCATTATGAGATAAGAAATTTTATGCTCCTCCTTTTATTGAACATGTTTAATAATAGAACATTGTGTAAGACCAGAAACATAAATTACTCCATATCCAACGATTTCAGAAGATCCTGCTAAGAAAAAGTCAGAAATACTGATATGTTGTAATACATGTGTGTCAACATTCCCCCAAACTCAATTTTTGGTTTTTCTTGGAGAGGGGTGGAGAATTGGAATTATAACTTTGAAAATAAACTTACTATGGAACTCATTAGATTTATCATTAATTCTTTGTCACTCTCTATGTGTTTGTATAGAAAATTGCCAGAGAGGAAATAAAAAGTGAATCACTTCACTTTCAAAGCTTTACACAGTCAAAAATCCAGATTTTAAAACTGTTGACTAGATCTTGACTTCATTTTTATGGCTGAGAGTCATATCATTGGGGATTATAAGATCATTGGAAATCTTATTAAATCTTATAACCAGTGTTATTTGGCCTCAAAACACAACAAGCTTTATGTTGTGAAGAAGGCTAGGTATGGAGAGAGTCTTTTAAGTCTTATTCCTAAATTATCACATCCGAACCTTATGAAGGTAAAAATTATCGACGAAGAATATTCAGTTTCTAAGATGGCTCACTATGACATGCTATGTTTATTGAATGATTCTTCAAGGTTGAACTTTCAATTATTTGATGTTTTAGATATTATGAATCAGGCAATAAATGCAGTTTCTTACCTGCATTTAAATAATTATGTCCATAGAGATATAAAGCCTGATAATTTTGTTATCATTGATAACAGACCCGCCAATATCATTACTAAACTGATGGATTACGACTATCTCATTGAAGTCGATCAGAAGAATGGTGTTGAATCGTTTTTCGGGTCCACAGGTTATCGACCACCAGAATCCATGAATGGATCCCAAGACTTGTTTAAGGTTGATGCATATCAACTTGGAGTTACACTGAAGTTCATAATAGAAACTTATGGCTATTATGAATTCTCTCCAGAACAAGTCAACATGGTGGAAAGGCTCCTACTAGATGATCCTGAACAGAGATTATCTGTATTGGAGCTGTCGGAATCAGAAGTATTCCTTCCTTTCGACGACCAGGATGATTATCATGTAGAAGTCAATCCTGAAGAATTAGCCACTATAATCCAAGATATCAGAGAACGTGAATATCCCATATTCTCAGAGGTATCTGGGTATGAGTAAAAATTATGTTGGGATTCAATTTTTTTCAAATGATTCGGGCAATCCATGGTTAAATACTAAAAGACAACAAAAGGATCGATTAACCATTGGGTATTTCCATAGAAAACCATCTTTCATACCACAGTTTTGGGAAAACTAACTAATTTAACCAACTTTCATATGGAAGTGACCAAGAAGACAAGAGATTAAATAAATATTAGACATCAAACCATATTGCTAATTTCAATATGATGTCAATATCTTGTTTCTGGATACTCAATAATAAAATGGATGTCAATTTGGTCTAAAAAAACAATTTTCGGGGATATTTTTTAAAGAATTGGGGTCAAGTTTCGGACTTATTAGACAGTCAGACTGAAATTTGTTTAATGAAGAGAATAACATTGATGATACAAAAATTAATTTTAAACCGACACTTTTATCCCTCAATGGAAGGTAAAGGAGAAGAACCAATAGTTATGTCCGCAGAAGAGCTCTGGGGCTGTAACGAAGAGATTCAGCGTAATAGTGAAGAGCCATTTTATGAGATAACTGATTTTGATCATAAAGTAGCAAGAGATATGAAGCAGTTTTCTGAATATTTTAACAAAAACCCTAATATCCTCGATAATCACGTTATTATTCACAATGGATCTTCTTCTGAGGAAGAGGAAATGGGATTCGACATACTTGACAAACAATAAAAAAGGCCTTTTTAAATGCCAATGTGTTTAATGGCGTAAATGAAGCAAACAAAGAACACAATTAGCCAAACAATCATCATTGGATCCATCAGTATGTTCAGAACCCTGTTCGCTCTAATGCTCATATCACTTTTGTATTTGATTGGCTTTTCTCTTCTTTCCGTAATTGGAGGACTTTTGGGTCTTTCGTGCGTAATATCTGATGGAATATTTACTATTCTGATTGCCGGATCGGGAGAAACTGGTTTCGCCTCAAAAATTCTTGTTTGTATTGGCACAACTTTGTCAAATAAAAGGCTTTCATTAATCATAACAGATGGCTTGTGCGGTTTTTCAGCTTTACTATCTTGGCTCTTCTTAAACTTGACAAGTTCATCAATAATCTCTTTTTTCTTATAATGAGCACGAATAGGAATCTGAAACTGCTGGCATGCGAACTTTAATTCGTTGAATTTATGCGAATTCAGATCATCCCAATTGATATCAACACCAGAGTCCGTCATCAAGTGTGTCGTACGTTTAAAGAGATTTATAAAAACCCTGAATGCTAAATAGTAAGAAAGCACCAAAAATGGTGATTCCAGTTGCCCGTCGGACGTCCACATCTTCGATATCGAGTCCCACACCGAAAAAAAAGGTGAAGAAGCTATCTAGAGTTGTACCGAAAGCAGATTTGGAGAACATCGGGGCATCTACTCTTATATTTACCACTCATACGAGTGCAAATAACGAAGAAATAGTAATTGTGATGAGCAGACCATTTAACGAGATTCCTCCCAAAGATTCACGAAATGCTTTTAAGCAAAAGTGCAAAGAATGTATGAAAATCTGCAATTTTTCTGATCCAAACCAAGATTCAAAAGCAAAAAATGCAAAAACAACGCTTTTAAAGCACATTATTTCTGCATTCACTATTCCTCATGTGTCCAGGTCTTTATCCAACGAGATGTTCTCAATTTTTTACCAAATGGTATCTTCTAATTTGTTTAGAGAGTTTCCATATTTGGTTCAAGCAGGAACAAGTGATTTTAGATCAAATCATCAGGATTCTGCATGGATTCACATATCTTTGGTATATGAGGCTCTTGTAGCATCATTTAGTTTAGCACCATCTGCTGAATTGCCTCAAGATTTTGTTTCTAAACTGTTAATGAATGTTCTATCACCTGATGACAGGGAGAGAACCATTGTTTCCGGGCTATTATCTTCTATATACACTAAGCATATAAATCAAAGATCTGTAATAAGGCAGAAAGTTTTTAGTATATTTATATCACGCTATTGTTCATCAGAACTTCTTGAAATTGCAATTAGTATTATATCTAGCTACCCTGCTCCACTGAAGCCAGATGCAATCAATGTATATGCAACAGTAATTCTTCCCCTCCATACATTTACTGAGTTTCCTAACTATTCAAGGAATCTCTTCCAATGTATATCAAGGATGATTGCAAAGTCAGACCAAATGTTTAATGTGACAATCAACTATCTGATAACACACTGGCCACTGTCTGACAGATCAAAGCAATTGATTTATCTTCACGAACTTTCAGAGTTGATTATTGCCTATAATTCCTTAGTCAAACCTGTTCATTTAAACAGATTTTTTACTCTGGTTTCAGAGTGCTTTAACGATTTGTGCAGTTCAATTGCTGATGCTGCAATTGATCTTTTCCAGAATAATTTGTTTTTTGATTACTTACGTGGTACATCTAACATTTATTTTTTTCAAATCGTAACAAGTGCATATAATTGTAGTAAATCACATTGGGATGATGAGATTCGGGATAGTGCAACAAGTTTACTTGAGAATCTTGAAACAATTGATGGGTCACAATATAAAAAAACCATTGATGCTCAAAAAATGATGAAATCAAGAAAAAAGGCTGCTTTTGCCCTTTGCAAATCTAACTGGTCAAAAGTATATGAAGGAGCCAAGGTTTTTGATGGTAATGTTGAGTTGCCAGACATGGCATTGTTAAAATAAATATTGCGGAATGTATTTCACATTTATTCGTCATCAGATCCAAAGAGTTTCGCTCCACCATCTGCCAGCATGGATGACAAAATATGCCCAGATTCGGATGCTTCGTTATCATTCTTTAGAAGCTCATTAAAATTGGTATTAATATCATGATTCTCGGTTAATTTGTTGTCTGATACATTTGTTTCTAAATGTTGTTGAAAATCGTTCGCATCCATTTCTCTATCGAAATCATCATGCTCATTCAGTTTTGTAGTTTCAAATGTTTCAGAATTTCTATCATTGCTATCAACAATCTTTTCAGATTCATCAATAATATCTTTGTTATTGTGACTAGTATCATCTTCTATTTCGCCAACACCTGCTACATTTTGATTCAATAGGGACTCATTGTGATGATCATTGCTATTTGTGATAAGAGTGGAGCTGTTGCCTTCATTTGCATCGGTTGTTGAATGAACTTCAGACACAACACTATCATCTGGTATTACTCGATTCTCTACAATACTCAGAGTTGCTGGATTGTTGTGATCATTGTTCATATTTTCATCAACCTTTATAACATCGTGATATATACGGTCATCCAAAAAATCATTAGGATTGGACTCAATTAAACCATTTTGTTCATCTTCTGATTTGGTATTACCCTTTCCTTCATTAAAGACACCATTTTGATCATTTGCATTAAAACTATGTTCAACTTCATTAGTTTGGGAATCAATTCCTTCTTCTGAATTATTATTCGAGGATATACTTGGATTAATACAAGGAATCTGTGATTCAATAAATGAATTCTCAGGGGTAGATATCTCAATTTTTTCATTTGAATCCAGATCTTTTACAGTCCTTTTTTCAGAATTATCAAATTGGTCTAAAATAATATTTTCATTGGATTCTGGGAAAACATTTCTCATCATTGGTGATTCTTGGTTATTTGATAAAATTTCAAAATCATTGATTGTGATTTCAGAATTCTTATTTGATAAATCCAGAATATAGTTCTGGTTTTCATCAACAGTGTTTTGATTATTGGTTATCTTTAGAATACCATTCATATCCTCTTCAATAAAACCATGAGAAGGGCGATCTTCAAAATTATCCTTATTTGAAATTATGTTAATACTACTCGATTCGGGAGCAGTATATAATACTCCTCTAGCAATTACATTATCTTGGATTTCGGTATTACTATCTTTAAGATCAGATATTTGAACAATATCTGGTTCTATTTCTTTAACATTATCATTCACTGGATCATGTTTGGAAACATCATCACTAGCATTTCTCTCAAACTCATCTGAATCATTTAACTGAGACTTCATTTCCATACTTTGTACATCAGATACTTGGACAATATCTGGTTCTATTTCTTTAACATTATCATTCACTGGATCATGTTTGGAAACATCATCACTAGCATTTCTCTCAAATTCATCTGAATCATT
>Ga0209639_1001644_pt1 | contig 20784 bp, 13 predicted proteins | sample EPASupsiteHSE605_FD_187268 | JGI IMG/M metagenome (GOLD analysis project Ga0209639, IMG submission 187268) | Bioremediated contaminated groundwater from EPA Superfund site, New Mexico - Sample HSE6-05 (SPAdes) (version 2) | ecosystem: Environmental > Aquatic > Deep subsurface > Groundwater >...
CGCATGGAGCAGACGCTTTCTGTAGAATCAGAGGATATATTTCTACAATAATGAAAAATAATATGCCTGTGCTAAGCTCACTTAATGCGGTATTTGAAGGAGTCCCTCCCTTACCCTGAATAGACACTACTTTTTTTACTCTTCCTTTTTTATTGTTCCATTTCCTTAACTCCATATTCTCGCAGGTATATTCTTTGCATGTTATTGTTTTATCAGGTGCAGAAAACAGGCGCAGAAAAACCACTGAATAATAGATCATTTTTTCTTCTTACCTAACTGAATAACATTTTTTTCCTTCTTACCTTACTGAATAAATATAAAACAGCAACCGTTATTATCCTGAAAAACAATCTCTTAATGGGGATTGATTTGATACGAGAAGCGATGTTTTACGAGAAACTTGAAAACAATAAGGTACACTGCGGTCTCTGTGCCCAGAGTTGCAGAATTGCCCCGGGGAAAAGGGGTTTTTGCGGGGTCAGAGAAAATAGAGAAGGGAACCTTTATACTCTCATTTACGGCACTGTTTCCAGTGAGGCAGTTGATCCTATCGAAAAGAAGCCGTTGTACCATTTTTACCCGGGATCTTATGTTTATTCAGTAGGGTCAATAGGGTGCAACTTCCGCTGCAAACACTGCCAGAACTGGTCGATTTCTCAGGCCTGTCTGGAAGACGCTTACACAATGGATATCCTTCCTGAAGAACTGGTGGAAAAGGCGCTTCTCTCACGCTCAAGATCAATTGCCTGGACATATAACGAGCCCACGATCTGGCACGAATACACCTATGAATGCGCAAAGCTGGCAAAAGATGCAGGGCTTGCGACAATATATGTGACAAACGGGTATATAACTCCTGAAGCCCTGCGCCATATAGCACCTTATCTGGATGCTGCCAATATCGATATTAAGGCGTTCAATGAAAAATTCTATCACGATGTTGCCAGCGCAAAACTGGGTCCTGTGCTCGAGGCTTCTGCTCTTGCAAAAAAACTTGGAATCCATGTGGAAATTACGACCCTAATTATCCCTGGAGCCAATGATTCCCCTGATGAGCTAAGGGAACTTTCAAAGTGGATGTACAAAAACATGGGGCCTGAGACTCCCCTGCACTTTACACGCTTCCATCCTCAGTACCAGATGCAGAATCTCTCCCCAACACCTGTAAAAACCATGAAGGAAGCCTGTAAAATTGCAACTGAGGAAGGGATGAAGTATGTCTACATGGGCAACGTTCCGGGAAGCGAACGCAATAACACATTCTGCCCGAACTGCGGAAAAATGTTGATTTCTCGCGGCTTTTTCGAGATCGAAAAGTACGACATCACACCTGAGAAGACCTGTCCCAAGTGCGGAGAGAGTATTCCCATTGTAGGAGAGTATGCTGACGCAAAACAGGAAATTGGATGAAGGAGAATACTGAGTAAAGCGTTAAATACTGAGTAAAGCGTTAAATACTGAGTAAAGCTCTAAAAAATATATTTTTCGTACCCTTCTTTAAAGATTTTTATAATTCCTGCTCTCAGGGAAGGTGTATATTTTTCAGGTTCGGTTCGAACAGCTCTGTGAAGTTTTTCGAGTTCAACCCACTCTACATAAACTGCCTCGTCCGGATCAGGCCTGATCAAGCTTGCAATTTTTTCCGAACATCTGCCTGAAAATACAGTATGGAAAGCTCCTCCGTTTTCGAAGATACAGGGAAATTTAAACAGTTTCCTGAATGGAACCGAAATGCCTATTTCTTCAAGCATTTCTCTTCCTATGCAGGTTTCATAAGATTCATTCCCCACAGTGCCGCTTACGGAGTATGTGTAACGGTTTGGGTACCATCTTTTTTGAGGTGCCCTTTTCTGGATAAGCATTTTGTTTTCAGGGTTCAGCAAGATTAGCTGGGAAGCTCTGTGAATGTAATTTCCCGAATAAAACTCCTCCCGCTCGCGCAGACCAAGAAAATTATCGTCTTTATCGACTTCGCTAATCATCTCTGCCAGAAAAGGCCTCCTTATTAAACAGACTTTTACATTTTATTTATGTTGTAATCAAAAAAAGTTTTCGGTTAGAATAAAGAATAAAGAGTAAAGGTGTCGATAAAAGATTAAAGCTGAGCAAATGCCATGAAAAGAAAATAGAGAACTGTTTTTCAGGTATTTCTCAGGGTTCGGAAACTTCTTTTGGCTTTTCTGAAGATTTCTGGATCTCATCAAGAAGCTGGTCGTCGGTCTTACCCCGAATGTCAATTCCGAGTTTTTGAGCTGTTTCCTGTACCTTGCTCTTTGGAACTGTGGGTTCCTTTAAAGATTTCTCGAATTCCTTCAGGTTTAGTTCGGACTCCTTCTGAGCTTTTTTGAATTCTCCCATTGAACTTCCCATGGACCGGGCCAGTTCCGGAAGTTTGCTTGCCCCAAAAAGAAGTACAATTAATCCAAAAATAATCATAAGTTCTTGTGTGCCTATCATGGCTGGACCTCAAGCTTTTCGTTTTCTTAATAAATATAAGGTTTTCAGCGGTAATAATCGATATGGAAATGATCGGATAATTGTCAATGTATTTAATTTAGGCTAAGCCTTTTTATGTTATATAAAGTTTCCATTTTACATTATTATCTGGCATGTTTTATATTATTTAAGTCTTTTTATTTTACTTTTTATTTTTTTCTTTTTACTTTTTTCAAAAGTTATGCTTTTTATTCCGGTTTTACTCCGGTATTTTCACTGTCATGAGGTTTTTCCTGTTCCGGAATAGATGGTCTGCATTCCAGTGCATTTAGCGGGTTTGCATTTACCTTTGCTTCCTTTTTGCTGTCTTCACTGTCTTTTTTTTCCGTCCCTTCTTCTTTGGGGCTAACTTCGAGTTTTTCCTTCTCTTCCTCTTTTTCCCTGTCTTTATTTCCGGCTTTTCGGGTGTAGGCATCGAATTCCGTCAGTTCCAGCTCAGCGGCACGCTGGGCTTTTTTGAACTCTCCTACTGCACCTCCGAGAGATCGTGCAAGCTCTGGAAGCTTCTGAGGCCCAAAGAGGAAGAGGGCAGCGATCCCAATTATGAACAGTTCCGTGGAGCCTATCATTATTGGCTATTATCAACAACCAAATATAAAAGTTCTTTTAAAAGGGTGTGCGGACAAACTTTCTCTGGAAATTCTTTAAAAAAGAAAGTTTTTTTGATCAAACGGTCCTCATCAGATAGCCAAATTTGCTCTCAAAATAGTCGGACCAGCAAGAGGCTAAACTCAAAAAGGACTGCCAGCAAGACCGCAACAACAATCTGGGCAATGAAAGTCGGGTCAGGGGAAAGAAAAAGGGAAAATGCCATAATTGCGCTGTAGATAAGTATCCTCTGTTTTTTGAGAGTCTGGTACTCTACAAGCCCCATTTTCACTGCAAAGACCACGAGAAGAGGAAGCTGGAACACGATCCCGAAACCTGCCAGGATTGTGGTCACGGCTGAGAGAGTATCTTGAACGGAAAGCTGGGCTGTAGCCATGTCTCCTGAGTACAGGAGAATGTATTTGAACATCACAGGCAGGACAAGGAAGTAGCCTATTGCAGCCCCGAAGATAAAAAGCAAGAAAGATACCGGAATAACCTTGAGGAAAAAGCGCTTCTCATGCGGATAAAGTCCTTTACCTGCAAACCTGTAAAGCTGATAAAATAACTGTGGGACTGAAATTGCAAGGGCAAAGACAAGGCAAAGCTTAAGGCGGGCAAAGGTCCATTCAAGAGGCGAATACGATGTCATGACCAGATCAGGACTTATGAACTCCTTCCAGACAAGCAGCATCCCTTTTGCCGAGAATGGGAAAGCGATAATTATTCCCAGAAAGAGCCAGATTAAAACGATTGCCAGCCGGTTCCTGAGCTCAAACAGGTGGGCCATGAGGGGTTCTTCAATATCTCCAGGAACACCGGATGTATACGAATTCTTTCCAGATGCATTTCCGGTGGAAGGGGTTCCATTTCCTGTTGGCTGTGAATCCATTTTTTTCCGCTCTTATTTGTACTTACCTAAATATATTAATATCGGAATATAATATTAGTTCTGAACTTGGGAGCCCCTTTGCAGATATTCCAGTATTCCCGGTGCAGGATATCTTCGCAGTCCATGTTACAGTCTCTCTTCACAGTACATCTCTACTATATATGTATAATACCTGATAGTTATATACCTGAATATTTATGGTATTTAAATCATTATAATATGATCCAGTTAAGATAACAAGATAATTAATAATCTGGTTAAGATAATAAGATAATCAATAATTTGGTTAAGATTAATAAGATAATCAATAATTTGGTTAAGATTAATAAGATAATCAATAATTTGGTTAAGATTAATAAGATAATCAATAATCTGTTAAGATAATAAGATAATCAATAATTTGGTTAAGATAATAAGATAATCAATAATTTGGTTAAGATAATCAATAATTTGGTTAAGATAATAAGATAATCAATAATTTGGTTAAGATAATAAGATAATCAATAATTTGGTTAAGATAATAAAATAATTAATATAATTTGGTTAAGATAATTAATATAACCTGGTTAAGATGAGCAATATAACTGTCAAGATATTACTATTCCCCGGTTTCAAGACTCTAACTTCATTGTTTCTGTACTCGGACTTGTAATTTCCGTTACTTTAGTTTCTTCCTGAATGGCTAGCAATTTCAGGATAATAGAATAGATTCTAAAAGAAACTGAATAAACTGAAAGGAAAAAACAAAATAGGAAAAGGAAGTTGAGGATATAAATCCCTGCAATGGATAGAGTTCTCTGAAATAAGATAAAGAATTTCCTTTGGGAAAACGAAGTTCCTCTTGCTTTTCCGGATAGGTACTCCATATGTCTGAAGCCATTGAAAATTTAAGTGTAATCTTGCTGACCCTGCGAAATAAATTACTTGTGATTGCTGCGGTCCTTTTCACAGGCATTATCGTCTCTTTCCAGTTTACGGGCCCTTTGATAGAGAGGATGAAAAATGACCTTCTTCCCGAGGGTGCAAAGCTGGTTTATGTGTCTCCTCTGGAAGTAATGATGCTTGAGCTAAAGCTCTCTATTATAATAGGACTGCTCATTACCCTGCCTATTATTGCATTCTATGCTTATCGGGCTATTTCGAAGCGGTATTCAATAAAAATACCGATATCTATTGGAAAGGGACAGTTTGTTTTCCTGAGTGTAGCGGTCATTGTCATGTTCGTCCTTGGGGCTGCATATTCTTACTTTCTCATGCTGCCTCTCTTTCTTAAGTTCCTCTACGTGGATGCAGCAGACTCCGGGGTGACTGCGACTTATTCGATCTTCAAGTTCATCTCATTTATAGCAACAACTACGGCAATCTTCGGTTTGGTCTTCGAACTCCCAATAGTTCTCACTTTCCTGACCCGAAACGGATTTGTAAAATATAATACTCTTGTGACCTACCGAAAGCATATTTATATCCTTGTCATGTTTATTGCAGCTGCCGTTACCCCCGGTACTGATGTTTTTAGCTTGCTCATGGTTACCGTGCCCATGATAATCTTTTTTGAGATCAGCCTGGTGATTGTAAGAGTAATTGGAGTGAAAAATAAGCTTTCAAAGCCTGATTCCTCCCTATCATAAGAAAAAAGGGATGGCTCGTATTCAATCGATCGATATTATTCCCAGGGAAAATCGGTAACACAATTTTTTTATTTTATTAATCTGCCTGCTGAAAGTAATCCAGGCTGTTCTGACGGTTCATATTGTTTCGAATGCCCTTGTTCCGAATGTCCTTCTATACTTTCAGTAAACTCAAGAAAGTCTTATTTAACAGAAACCCTTATTTGCAGAGGTTATGGAGCCTCAGTATATAAAAGCAAATGTTCAGGTAGTTGCCGCATCCGTTATTTACGGGTTTGCAGGAATTTTTTTTATGTATATAAAAAACATGGCTGCAGGGCCTGTAGTCTTTTACCAGCTCCTTTTCGGTTTTCTTGCCCTTGCAGGTTATCTGGCAGCAACCGGAAAGCTCTCAGGAATCAGGCTCAGGGGAAAAAGAAAAGCCCTGATGCTTCTCGGGGCCTGGCATGCAGGCGTAATGCTCTCTTATTACATAGCTGTGAGCTTTACGAATATTTCGATGTCTGTACTTCTGCTTTATACCGCTCCGTTTTACGTTTTGCTTATTGCCCCTGTCTTTTTGAAAGAAAAACTTGATGGAAAGAGCCTTGCTGCCCTTATCATTTCCCTTGTAGGTGTGGTGATCGTGATTGATCCGGAAAACCTTGTTTTCGACCAGACAGGACTTGAGTCCGGATATCTATTTGGAGTGTTAATGGGGCTTTTTGCAGGCTTCTTTTATGCATGTATTATAATGACCTCCCGCTATCTCAGGGATGAATATTCAGGCCTTGAACAGCTTTTTATCTCAACTGGCGTGACGCTTGTGCTTTTGCTCCCTTTTGTAAGACAGGTATCTGCAGCTTCTCTTATTGAAAACCTGCCTGTTCTCCTTTTTCTCGGAATAATGATCACCTCAGTGGGTTCAATTCTTTACTTTACAGGACTCGTGCATGTCAAAGCCCAGAATGCAAGCATAATTTCCCTCCTTGAGCCGGTAAGTGCGATCTTTTTCGCATACCTTATTTTAAAAGAGCCTGTTTCTGCTGAAACTCTGCTCGGCTGCATCCTCATTCTTTCAAGTTCTTTTCTTGTGAGTCTGGAAGATGAGAGCAAAACTTGAAACAAACCTTCCTTCAAGGGAAGAGAAACTGGAAAGCTGGATCTCATCAGAAAGCTGTATTTTGTCGGAAAGTAGAATCTTGCCGGAAACAGGAAATAATAATGTGAAAAACCGTTTGGAGTAGCTCTTGTGAAGTAATCTTTGTGAAATTATGAAGCGTTGCTGTAAAGACAGATTTGCTGTAAAGACAGATTTGCTGTAAAGACAGATTTGCTGTAAAGAAGGAAAAGAAATAAAGAAAAAAATGGGAATAAACCGTCAACTCTAATAGTAAGGAAGTTCTCAGGTATAATAAGAAAATTATTCTTAAGTGTATTATTCTAAAATGTATTGTTCTTAGAGGGGTTCTTCATCATCTGAGTCGTATTTCTATCCCGTATTATTCTAAAATGTATTGTTCTTAAAGGAGTTCTTCACCATCTGAGTCGTATTTCTCCCCGTATGGAATTCTATTTCCGGCAGAACATGACAAAATTTATTTAAATATCCTGCATTCTTATCAATCATAATATATTTATTTGCAATTTAAAAGTATTCGTTATTTGAAAGGGCCTGGTATTTTTATGGTAGACGTAGTTAAGGACTTGGAAGCATTAAGGCAGAATTTGCTTGATCTGTCTCTTCGAAATAATCTTCTCAATTATCGTCCTTCCCAGAAAAGGACCATCTCAATTGCAGGCAGAACTCCGGAGGAAGTTTATGAGCTCTTTGTTCTCCAGGAAAAATCAATGAGATTCAGGGCAAAAACCAGGTCCAAAAAAGGCAAAAAAGCCGAAAACGGGGAGGAAGGAGAAGATGAAGCCTCAGAAAGCGAAAGTAAACTTTTGAAAACAATAGGAAAAATTCTGGTTTCCGAAGAAAATAATAAATCCAGTTCCCGCTCCGAACCTTTCCTGGAAACTCCTGATGACAGTGAAACCCTCGATAGAAAACTTTTTTATGTTTTTAACCAGGCCAATTCCATCTTTGAAGAACAGGGTTATCCTGTGCTCTATATCGCAGTGGGTTTCATGCAGTGGAGTGACAGCAAGTCTTCAGTAAAAAACCCAAAGGCTCCCCTCCTTCTAGTTCCTATTGAGCTCAAGCGGATAGGAAAGGGCCGAAACTTCAGCATCCAGTGGACGGGAGACGAGATTTTCACCTCAATTACCCTGCAGGCAAAAATGAAAGAATTTGGGGTCCAGATCCCTGAGTTTGAGATGCCTGAAGAGGCAGCAGGAATTGAGGACTATTTCAAGGCCGTCTCCACGGCAGTCCGTGAAAAAAAGGACTGGCAACTCCTTCCTGAAATCTGCCTTGACCTTTTTAATTTTAGAAAATTTGTCATGTACAAGGACCTTGATCCTGCAACCTGGCCTGAAGACATGTCTCCGGCAGAGCATCCTCTGATCCAGAAAATCTTTAATCCCCAGGATCCCGAATGTGAGGTTTCCGGCTTTCTGGAAGAAGAAGTTGACCTGAAGCTGTCAGCAAAAGACACCTACCATATAATGGATGCTGACTCTTCCCAGATTGCAGTTATTGAGGATGTAAAGGCCGGAAAAGACCTTGTTGTGGAGGGCCCTCCCGGAACTGGCAAGTCTCAGACAATTGCAAACACAATTGCAGAATTGATGGCGCAGGGCAGAAGCGTACTTTTCGTGAGTGAAAAAATGGCTGCTCTTCAGGTAGTAAAGAGCAGGCTTGATGCTGCAGGCCTGGGAGAACTTTGCCTGGAGATCCACAGCAATCAGACGCGAAAAAAGGCAGTGCTCGAAGAACTGGAAAAAACTTTGAACCGCGCAGCTCCTGCACTCATAAGCCCTGACAGAGACTTAAACGAACTTGAAAAGCTGAAACAGGAACTCAACGAATATGCTTTATCCCTTGGAAAACCTTCAGGAAACCTCTATCCGACTCTCTATACACTCTATGGAGTAAGGGAAAAGACAAGGGCTTATTTTGAGGCAAAGGGTCTGAAAATGCCCCGTTATGATTTTCAGGAACCTGAAATCTGGGAACCTGAAGCCTGGACCGAAGCAGAATCTGTTTTAGAAAAAATGGGGCAGGTACTTCCTACCCTCGGGCCAGCCAGGAAAAATCCCTGGTACGGCTGTGAGCCCGGACTTGTGCTGCCTTCGGACTTAGGGGAAATCGAACTTCTTACGGATGAATGTGCAGCTGCTTTTGAAACTCTGGAAGCAGCTATAAAAACTCTTAATGAGCTCTCTGCAACCTCAAAGCCCCATACCCTCGAGGGAATTATAACTATAATCGATGCCGCAAAACTCCTCGAAAACTCAAAACCCCTGCCTGAGAAAATGCTTCAGAACCCGGAATGGGAATCCGATTCCTCAATAGCTGAAGCTGATGTTCTGGTTTCGAAACTCAGGCAGTACAGAGAGCTGAAAACTTTTGTGGATAGGACTTTTTACCCTTCGGTTTTTGACCTTGATACCTCCGAATTCGAGGAATTGTCTCGCAAGTTCCTCAAGATTATAAATCCCAGCTACAGAAAGCTCAAAAAAGAAATTTCAGCCTGCTACGTTTCAGGAGCTCCTTCCCAGGATAATAAAATCCTGCTTGACCTTGCCTGCATTTCCGAATGTGAAGCCCACAGGCTGGAACTTGAGGGGATTGAGACAAAAGGTAAGAAATACTTCTGGGAATACTGGAAGGGCTTTGAAAGTGATCCTGCCCTTCTGGATGAGTACGGAAGGTGGATAATTCCTTTCCGCAAATACATAAAGGAAAACGTTTTCACTGACAGGAGTATCAGGCTTGTAGGAAATGGAGTTGACAGGGCAACACTCGAATCTGCAGTAAATGAGGTTAAGGTAGCAAAGCAGGCTTTTTTAACGTCCCTTGAAAAAGTTGGCGTGCGTATAGGAGCGGATTTCGGGAAAATGTTCGGAGACGATCTCGATACCGCAAAAATAAGCCAGCTTAAATCCCGTGTAAGCAGGTGGAAAACCGAGACTTCGTCCCTCGTATTTTGGAGTCAATATCTCGGATACAGGCAGGCCTGTCTGGAAACAAAAGCAGCTCCCATGATGGAAGATATCGAAACCGGAAAAATAGAAGCCTGTGATATGATCCCTGCTTTTGAAGGGAACTATGCCGAAATCCTTCTGCACCGTGCCTTCAGAGAAAGACCGGCACTTTCTACTTTTATCCGGGAGCTGCATGAAGGCAAGATTAACAAGTTCATTGAACTTGACAAGAAAGTTCTTCTGGAAAACAGAAAAAGGATCACACGTTCTGCTTATGAAGAAGCCCCAAAGCTGACATCCGGAGCATCAAGGGCTTCGGAAGCCGGAATTCTGCTTAACGAGTTTAACAGGAAAAGGGGGCATATGCCTATCCGCACCCTCATGAAAAAGGCAGGCGGCCTGGTTCAGAAGATCAAGCCCTGTTTCTTAATGAGCCCGCTTTCCATTGCGCAGTATCTTGATCCGAGAAGCACTCGCTTTGATGTGATTATCTTTGACGAAGCCAGCCAGGTCAGGCCAGAAGATGCTGTAGGAGCCCTCCTGCGCGGAAAGCAGGTAGTGGTAATGGGAGATTCAAAACAGCTTCCGCCTACGGACTTTTTCGATACGGTTGTTGACTCTCCGGAAAGCGAGCCAGATGACTTCACTTCTGCAGGGGATATGGAAAGCATCCTGAATGTCTGCAAGCGCAGTTTCCCTGTCAAGACCCTGCGCTGGCATTACAGAAGCAGGCACGAGTCCTTGATTGCGATTTCAAACCAGGAGTTTTACGATAACCGCCTCTATGTTTACCCCTCTCCCATGCAGAAAGACGAACGTCTCGGACTGAAGTTTATGCATCTTCCGGATGCGGTGTATGATAGGGGCAAGAGCGGAGCCAACAGAGTAGAAGCAAGGGCAGTTGCAAGAGCAGTCTTCGAACACTTCAGCAGGTATCCGAATAAAAGCCTCGGGGTCGGGACTTTCAATATAAAACAGCAGGAAGCCATCCAGGAAGAGATTGAAGCTCTTCTTAAAGCAAACCCCGGATTTGATCTTAATTCTGAAAATGAGAGAGGAGAGCATTTTTTTGTAAAGAACCTTGAAACCATTCAGGGTGATGAAAGAGATGTTATTCTTTTGAGCGTAGGTTTCGGCTTTGACAGCAGCAGAAAGCTTTCCCTGAACTTCGGCCCCCTTAACCGCGAAGGAGGAGAAAGACGCCTGAATGTTCTTATTACTCGGGCAAGGGAAAAATGCGTTGTCTTTGCGAACTTTACATCAAGAGACCTGAATCTTGATGAAAATTCACCTTTCGGGCTTCGATCTCTGAAAGTCTTCCTTGAATTTGCAGAAAGCGGAAAGCTTCCTTCACCTGCATGCAGCAAGGAAGATTTCGATTCTCCTTTCGAAGAAGCAATCTCAGATTTCCTTACCGAGAACGGCTGCGGAGTCCACAGGCAAATAGGCTGTGCCGGGTACAGGCTTGACCTTGCAGTCCCTGACCCCGTCCACCCCGGCAGATACGTACTTGGAATCGAATGCGATGGAGCAGGCTATCATTCTTCGCATGTTGCAAGGGATCGCGACCGCCTGCGCCAGCAGGTGCTCGAAGGGCTGGGCTGGAAAATCTATCGGGTCTGGTCAACGGATTGGTATCTGCGTCCTAAAGAGAGCAAAGAAAAACTGCTTGAAGATGTAAAGAATGCTGTAAAGCAGGCGAAACTGCAGGCAAAATCCGAGCCTGAACCTGAAGTTCCGGTGATTAACGAGCCTTCTGCCTGGGCTGAACCTGCAAACAAAAGTCCTGTGGAAAAGTCATCCGGTTCACCTGCTAACTTGGTTTGCCCAGCGGATCCTGTTTTGCCTGGAGTAAGTACAGAGAGCAAAGCAAGTACGGAGAACAAAGCAAGTGCAGAGAACAAAGCAAGTGCAGAGAGCAAAGCAAGCACGGAGAACAAAGCAAGCACGGAGAACAAAGCAAGTGCAGAGAGCAAAGCAAGTACGGAGAACAAAGCAAGTACGGAGAGCAAAGCCAATAAAAAGCTTGAAACTGAATTCTTTAAAGTGAAACCTCTGTCAGGAGCTTCCTTTGAGGACGAAGCTGAAGAGCCTTATTCAGGCGCGTTTAAGCTGGAGGAAGGAATAACAGCCTCCTCAAATGCGGATTTCCTGCCTGAAATGACTTTAAAAGCCGAGTCTATGGCCTTGCTGGCAGATGAGAATTCCCGCAAGAAACCTATTAGAAGGTCAGGAAAATCAAAGCTTCTGAAGTTCAGCGTGGATCCCCGCTCCGAAGAGGAAGATTCATTGAAGCTTATACCTGAACCAGAGCCTGAAAAGATGAGTTTTTTCCAGGCTTACCCTGAGATCGATTTCAATGCAGGTACTGAAAAGAAAAGAAAAGGTAGGAGGCTTAACGAGTTCGCTTATATTTACGGTTCAGGCGGATATTTTGAACCTGAGCCTGACCCCGAAGAAGACGACTATGCAGATACGACATGGAGTTCGGAAACGGAAATTGTACCCGATATCGAATCCGAACTTGAGTCCGGTATCAAACAGAGAGTTGAACCTGCTCTCGAATCTGCGTTTGAATCCGGAGCCAAAAACTGGTCTGACTCCGAAAGTCAATCCGAATCTGAACCCGGCGCTGGTCCTGACTTTGAAGCTGAAACTCAATCTAATCCCTTTTCGAAATTAGTTCCCTCAATAGCTGCTGAAAACGTGAATGAATCCGATGTTGAGAACCGCTCTGAATTCCTGCCTGATGATACTGCCAGGACAGCAGAGTTTCCTGAACGCGCAAAAAAAGAATCTGAGATGTCCGAGAAGAACGATTCTCTTGAAGCTGCCGTGCCCCTTTACAGGGTTTGCCTTTTCTCAGGGCTTCCACAATCAGAAGATCTCTCTAAAGTTTCTGATGAGCAGCTTGAGGAGGCAGTTATACGGATTATAGAGTGCGAAGGCCCTATTCATGCAGAAGCCCTGCTCCAGCGGATTAAATTAAATTCAGGAATTACCCGCATGCTCGGGAAAATCAAAAAGAGGGTATTTGACACCCTGATACTTGCCGAAAGTTCCGGAAAGATCCGGATAGAAGGTGAGTTCTGCTGGCCAGCTTCGGAAACAGTATGCCTCCTGCGCAGGCGTGATGGGGATGCATCTGCAAAAATCGAATGGATCTGTGATGAGGAAATAAAAGAAGCTGTCCGCTTTGTCCTGAATTCCCAGTATTCAACTCCTCTTGAAGACCTGATCGTCCAGACCTCGAGAGTGCTCGGGATAAAAACCACACGTAAAAATACAAGAGAAAGGATTGAAAAGCTTGTGCAATCAGGAATAGAGAGTAACGAACTGACTCTCATGCCTAACGAAATGATTTATTTTGTAGAGTAAAGGAGCTTTTTCAGAAAAATGTTTGTTTTTTAAAAGGCTTCTTATTACTCTAAAATCTAATTAACTTCTTTTTAAGAATTTTTTGGAAATTAATATATTTTCTTTTTAAGTAGTTATCATACTTAATTATCTCAGATAGTTTTATATTCTGTCCCGATTATTCATTCTTCAAGTATGCCTCCAACATTAAAAGAAAATAGTAACCCGCTTACTGCAGTTATTGCCTCATGCATCCTCTTTGGGATGATAGGGATTTTTGTAAGGGAAATAAAGGATATGGGGGCAGGATCTATCTTATTTTACCGGCTTTTTTTCGGGTTTGCGGTAATTTTGGGGTATTTTGTAATATTTGGGGGGATTAAGGATATTAAACTTAAACAGAAGAAGTATTACGTACTTTTACTTGGGATCCTCAACACAGTAACGATGTTTGCTTATTTTTCCGCAATTAAAAATATTGGCATCTCAGTCGCTGTGCTTCTCATGTACACAGCCCCCATATATGTGACCTTTTTATCTCCTTTCCTTTTGAAAGAACATGTAACCCTTCGAGACATGCTTGCCCTCATTCTTTCAGTTTCAGGTATACTGCTTGCAGTCAACCCCTCTTATCTTATGGGGGTCGCCTTTTCAGGAGGAAAGGGGGATTATTCCACAGGGGTTCTTTTCGGGCTGCTTTCCGGGCTATCCTATGGTTGTTCGATAATGATAGTGAACTACCTGAAGGAGGTTTATTCAGCTGTCGAACAGATGTTCTGGTCAACATCAGTCAGCCTTGTCCTCCTCCTGCCTTTCGGAGTTTCGGTATCCGGGCCAGTGCTGCTTGAAAATCTGAACATTCTCGTACCTTTAGGTATTATTGCAACGGCTTTTGCCTCGCTTCTGTACCTGAGAGGGGTAGCGCGTATAAAGGCACAGACTGCAGCCGTTATCTCCCTACTTGAGCCCGTAAGCAGCATTTTCTTCTGCTGCATGCTTCTTGGAGAACCCCTCCAGCCAAACACAATCGGAGGCTGCGTTTTCATTCTTGCAGGGGCAGTCATGATAGGCTACAGTACCCCCAGATGGCCGAAAATTTCAAAAGAATATTTCCATGACATCTGGGACAGGTTTTTCCAGCCTTACATGTCGATGAGGCGGGGGAAGCTGTAATTTTCTTCCCCTTTACTCAATTCAAAAAAGCTTACTTAAATTATTCTTGAATTTATTCTCTTTAAATTCATTCTTAAAATAATCTTCTTTAATGTATATTTTTTAATTTTTTTAATCTCTTACTCTGGCTTTGTTACAAAGACCATTGCAGCCACAACCGTGGTCCATTTCCCGTCTTTGTCACCTTTAGCGGTCTGACACATGTGGAAAGTATCAAATATGTGCCCGCTTGCTTTATACACTTGTTCTCTCTCATGCCAGGCCATTTCAGCGTCAAACTCTATGCCCAGAGTCGTTGCAAGCATTGTTGCTGCCAGGTCTTCAGCATATTCTCCCGCAATGATCTCTTCTTCTCCGAAAGAATGGTGTTCGGAAATATAGCCGTAGTTTTCTTCATTTACCGGGACAGCAGTTCCTATAGCTGAAGCCATTAAACGATGAGGTTCATTTGTATCGTTCCTTGCGAGTACACAATGGACAATGGCACCAGGCTTCAGCTCTAAGAGTCCTTCTTCTTTGGGTACGAGTTTGCAATTGGGGGGCAGAATACTTGAAACACTTACAAGGTTGTATTTCTCTATTCTTGCATCCCTGAGTGCAAGTTCAAATGATGCTAATCTGTCCTTGTGTACCCCGGTACCCTTTGTCAAAAACGCTTTTCTTGGGATCATGTTAACTCCTTACGTGTATTATGCGTCTGCTGTGCAATTTCCACTGTATAAGCAACCAATATACACATAAATAATTTAAAACTTTTCTACAGTAATAAGCTGAACTATTGGGCTTATAGTCCTTCTTTCATGGTTGAAACGTACGGTAAAGTTATGAACTTTATCCTTCTCACTCATAATTTCCAGAGACAGAAATCTCTCCATGAGAATTACAATCCGGAGAATGAATCCGCTTTGTTAGCTCTTTAGAGCCTTTATCGTTTTTGTTCTGTCCGGATAGAGCTTTTTCGTAGACATCGGAATTTGCAATCCCCTCAAAGATAAGCCTGGTCTCTATGGGAATTTCACCTGCATGGGTCTTTATATCTTTTTTTTCTGCACGAATTGTAATCTGGGAAGGAGAAAGCCCCGATTCGGCCATGTAATCCAGAATAAGCTTCCTCCCTAACTCTTCAGCAAACTCCAGGGCTTCGCTCCTGATTACGAAATGCCGCCTTCCTACAGGAGTGTATACAAAGATGCCTTTTGTTTTAAGGTCATACTTGGACTCACTATAAAGTGTGCGCACTGTTATCTCAACACGCTTGGTCCCTTTTCCTGCAAGAGCTCCGACTGCATTTCCAACATCCGAATATTCCGGAACAACAATTTCGGCATCTATCAGTTTCTTCAGTTCGTTCACATATGCTCGGACCGGGCCTCCCAGAAGGACAACAGGGATATCCACTTTAAAGCGGGAGAAGAAATTGCCTTCAAGCATTTTTTCAATTTCGGTCCTGTCCACTCCTTCCATCAGAAATGCAAGGAGGTCCCTGGCCATGTTCCTGGCAAAGAGCTGCTTCACGTTTAGACAGAACTCATGCCTGTCGATCCCTATGAAGTTTGCAAGCAGGGTAGCTCCGATTTCCGAGGCTTCTGAGTCCCATTCCGTATATTCTCCAAGCACGTGCAAGACATCTGTGGGGGTAAAACCAATTGTCTGAACAAGCCGCTTCCGGATTAAAGAATCCGTTACTTTCTTCGAAGGAAGGATGTTTTTGTCCCAGTAAATGTCCTTGAGGGAAAGCGGTTCATTTCCTATAAGGGCAAGGAGTTCTCCTTCTTCTCGGCTCAAATTGCCAGGTTCCTGCTCTGTCCGGACAAAGAATTTTGTTGCCTGGATATGTTCGTTCAGTTTGAGCCTATCCGGAATCCAGCGTTTTTTCATAGTGCTCATAAAACTGGGGTACAGAATTGCTGCCCTGCAAAGAGGAATGACCCTGCGGGGACCTATATTTATATTGCCGTTCTGGACCCAGATATGGCTGTCCCCGCCCATAGCCGAAGTCTCCATGCGCAGTGCCCTAACCTTGGTTTGCCAGCCGCCCACGACTGCTCCTGTTTCGCTTAGGTAAGGAAGCCCTTTATGAACCAGGGAGACGTCCGTGCTTGTTCCTCCAACGTCAATTACAGTGCAGGTCTCATGCCCGGAAAGGTAGGAAGCCCCAAGAAGGCTTGCTGCAGGGCCTGAAAAGACAGATTCGATGGGTTTTTTCATGGCTTCATGCATGCTTACTACAGACCCGTCGCAGCGGAGCATTGCAATCCTCGGGCTAAGCCCTCTGCTCTCGATCTCACTTACTACCGTCTTTAAGAAACCCTCTGCTACAGGCAGGAGCTGGGCATTGAGGTACGCTGTAACTCCCCTTTCATAGGCTCCGAGAGACTGGGCAAGCTCATGCCCGCAGACAACAGGCAGCCCTGTAAGTTCCTGGATCAGGGTTTTTACACGCAGTTCATGCTCAGGATTTCGCACGCTGAAGTAGGAAGAAACTGCAAAAGCCGAGACCCTGTCTTTTATTTCAAGCACGAATTTTTCTACGGCTATAAGGTCAAGGGCCTCTATTTCGTCCCCTTGACTGTCGTGTCCTCCCTGTACCATGATGCAATTTTCAATCCCTGAATCTTCAGGGATTTCATAATCTCCTATAAGGATCAGCCCCACAGGATATCCTGTTTTTTCAAGGATTGTATTGGTTGCAAGGGTCGTTGAAACAGAAACAACAGTCACAAGTTTTAGCTTTTCCGGGTCAAGTCCGTCAATTGATTTCTTTATTCCTTCAAGAAGATCAGGATAAGTTGTGAGTGCCTTATTTGAACCTATAACTTTTCCATCCGATTTCCGGATTAAAACCGAATCTGTATAGGTTCCACCTGCGTCAATGCCCAGACTGTATGCCATTTTTGGATTATATGCCATTTTTACATCTCCTTTTGTTGTTTTTTGATGTTTTTACATTATCCTGATCGTGCCATTTGTAACGCTGTAATACTATTATGCCGGTTATGCCATTTTTTTAATTACGTGTTATGCTCTGACAGCAGGAATTAGGACAGTAAATCCCATTCAGCCTACTGAAAATCCTTTTTTCAGAATCAGAGATTTATTAATCTCGGAAACAAGCAGCTGCTCAGAAACAGGCGCGAGATTCAAGAACAAATGTTGAATTCATCAATTACATTATCTGCACTATTGAGGGTAAATATAAATGTTCCGGGAGCTTTCCGGAACTCAGATTTTTGGCATCCCTATCCCGACAAAAACAAGCTTTGTCTCCACAGGTATCGTCCCTGCTTCACTCAGAGAGATATCTTTTTTGCTAACCTCGATCTGGACCTGTCCTTTGTCAAGGCCAGCTTCGGTCATATATTCCATGACGAGTTTTCTTCCGAGAGCCTCTGCATATTCCAGAGCCTCGGGATAAGTTCCGAAGGTCTCTCTGCCCGCAGGCGAGAATAGAAGAATAAGCTTTTTTCTATCTTTTGTATAGGTGCTTTTAATCAGGATTTCGATTCTTTTTATTCCCTTGCCGACAACTGCTCCGACTGCATTTCCTACTTCAGTATATTTCGGGACTATGATATCGGCATCAAGGATCTGTTTCAACTCTTCAATATATGCGACCACAGGGCCTCCTATCAGGACTACAGGAATTTTCATCCTGAACTGCGTGAACCTGTCGGACAGCAGAATCTTTTCGATTTCCTGGGAAGAGACGTCTTTTAAGATGAAAGACACCAGATTTAAGGCCATATTTCTTGCAACGTCCTGCTTTATCTGTTTGCAGAGTTTGATATGGTCTATCTGGGTGTAGCGTTCCAGCAGTTTTGCTCCTGCCTTTGAGGCTTCTATATCCCAGGATGTATATTCCCCGAGCACATGAAGGGCATCCGTAGGAGTAAAGCCAATTGCCTGGATCAGGCGTTTTCTTATGAGGGAATCAAGCAGGCCCGGAGAAAGTGTTTTCTTTGTTTCCCAGAAAATATCGTTGAGAGAGGTAGGGAATTCTCCTATCCTGTCAAAGAGTTCCTGTTCCAGTTTTCCAAGGTCTGAAGCTTCAGCTCCTGTCCTTATGAAAAACTTGGTAGGCTGTACGTTTTCTTCAAGGTGCATGGCGGCTGGAATTCTCCCTTTTCTCAGAACTTCGAGAAAACCCGGATACTTAACAGCTGCAACACAGAGGGGAACAACTCTACGCGGGCCGAGATTTATTTTCATGTTTCTGACCCAGATATGGCTGTCTCCTCCCATTGCTGAAGTTTCCATCCGGATAGCCTTGACCTTTGTCTGCCAGCCTCCGACTACAGCCCCTTCTGAACAGAGTTCAGGAAGCCCGTTTTCGAGTATGGAAACGTCCGTGCTTGTCCCTCCCACGTCAATGACTGCACAGGTCTCAAGCCCTGAAAGATGAGACGCTCCTACAAGGCTTGCTGCAGGCCCCGAAAAGATAGATTCTATTGGTTTTTCCAGGGCTTCGTTAATGCCAACAACCGAACCGTCACATTTGAGCATTAGAAGCCTTGAATCCATTCCTCGCCTGGAGATCTCTTCTTTGATTGAACGAATAAACTGGCTTGCGATAGGGATCAACTGAGCATTCAGGTAAGCTGTAATCCCCCTTTCATAGGCTCCAAGATCAAGAGAGAGTTCGTGCCCGCAAACCACAGGCAGTCCCGTAAGCTCCTGAATCCGGGTTTTGATTGCCAGCTCATGGGCAGGGTTTCGGATACTGAAATATGAAGAAACCGCAAAAGCCGAAACATTATCCTTTACCTTCCGGACAAAAGCCTCCACAGCTTCCATATCAAGGGGAACAAGTTCAGCTCCGTGGTGGTCGTGTCCTCCCTTTACTACGGTATGGAATTCAACATGCATTTTTTCCGGAATTTCATAATCTCCTACGAGGATTAGTCCCACAGGATAGCCATTTTTTTCAAGGATGGTATTCGTAGCAAGAGTTGTAGAAACGGAAACCATTTTTACGTCTTTTAAATACTTTTCATCCAGCCCATCTATGGAATTTCTAATTCCTTCAAGAAAGTCAGGATAGGTAGTAAGCGCCTTATTCGAATCCATCACTTTGCCATCGGAGTCCCGAATGATGATCGAATCGGTGTATGTTCCTCCTGCGTCAATACCCATGCTGTAATGCATCAAATATCTCCTGGCAATTTTCATTGAATTGGGGTTCATGAGAGAGTTCATGAGATTAAATTGCCGGAGGTGTATTATGTTTAAAAGTATTTTATTGATATGTATAATATTATTGTTTAAGTTTTGAGCTCATCCCAAAAATAATTTTTATATTTAATCATCGGCAGTTTCCAGAATTGTTTTCAAGATAGGGGACTTATCGATTACTCGGGATATAAGATTCGAGAAGCAAATTATGAGATTTAATACCAGCTTTAATAAAAAATATTTGAATAGGTGTTTATAATCAATTACTATGAATATGCCTTCGAGCCCTCTTAAGGAGAATCTAACAAGTTAAGCACTTACATACAGAGAGAATCTCAAATTTTCTCCCCTGAGGAAGTTCATGAGATTGCTGAAAAATTAATTCATCGAATGAACATTTAATTTGCTATTTTACTAAAACTCCGACTGTGGTTTTTTCATTTCCGTATTTTTCGAGCCAGTGTCTTTCCTTCAAGTCCTTTGTATGGTTTGATTTTCTCTTTTGTATAGAACTCTTCGCTAATTGGTTATCGAACTTAAAGTTTAGTTTTTAATACATACTTTCGATAGAGTTCTGCATCGAAAAATCCTTTATACTCAGACACCCAATAAGTAAAAAGGATATATAATTAAACAAAAATCGTAATTTGGGGAGTTGGTAAACGTTACGGAAGATCTAAAAGATGAAATCTATTTTGCAGAGTTGGAAGCATGCAAACTAGACTTTTTAGAATGGACACCAGTGAAGGGAGTGAAGGTTAGTGACACATCAAAACAATTTGCAAGGGAGTTTCTAAATTTATCAGTAATAAAGGACGACAGCAAGATCAACGAATTTAACGGAGCTAAAAAGACATTCAATAATATAGCCTCAATGCTGACCCAATGTAATGCAGGGAATGATGGAATAATCCCTAAAGCAACTATAGACGAGATAGCAGAACTAAGCGGGACTACAGATAGAAGAGTTTACACAGTACTGGAAGCATTAGAAGCCGAGGGCTGGAGACCACAGAAGGGATCTGCAGGAAAATCTAATGATCAGCTTTAATTGTATGATAGAGTGATATGCTCATGTAGATAGAGTGATATGCTCATGTAGATAAAGTGATATGCTCATGTAGAATCAAAATATTCCGGGTGTAATAAATATATTATAGTTGGCGGGAAACGAATACAATTACAGTATCATAGTTTGCGGGAAATCAGCATTAACTCCAGGCTGTGAAAAATATCAGTATTAATTCCAGACTCTGGAATAAAACTCTGAGATTTTTGTAACTATTCAGGTATCTTGTTAAGGTTACCAATTTTTCCTCTTTCCGAGGAAAAATTGGATATAAAATGAATTATTTTTCTCTTTTATGCAACGTGAAGAGATTCTTGCTCTGTGTGCTTCAAACC
>Ga0209639_1001646_pt1 | contig 20764 bp, 18 predicted proteins | sample EPASupsiteHSE605_FD_187268 | JGI IMG/M metagenome (GOLD analysis project Ga0209639, IMG submission 187268) | Bioremediated contaminated groundwater from EPA Superfund site, New Mexico - Sample HSE6-05 (SPAdes) (version 2) | ecosystem: Environmental > Aquatic > Deep subsurface > Groundwater >...
TCAAAAAACCGAAATAAGTACAACCTTCCTGCCCAGATAATGATGGAGTTGAGAGGTAAAAAAAGTAGGGCGGAGAGTACTTTCATTTGTTTGTGCCTGTTATTCGAAGAATTTCATATGCGTTTTTACTTAACTGTCAAAGTCCTATTGGTTCATATGACCCCACGACCTAAATGTATCATTGGCGGTTCATATGAACGATATATATGTTTTAACGAGTGGGATGACAAAGGAACAGATGTTTCGTCTTCGTTTAATAAACGGATTCAATTTTGCTCCTATAATTGCAGATGCAATAGTTGATCTGAGTAAAGATTTCTTTCAGAATGACAATTCTGGGGTTTGTAATGGTCAAATTCTTTATCTAGCCATCTCTGATGAAGAAGGTCCTGGCAAATCTATTCTTGATTCGAAGCATGTAGAGGTCGTCCTGACACTAGACGCTCCTGAAGATATGGATGTCTACGAGAAATTTGGTTTATCAGCATACAGACAACATATATTGCTAAGGATCACACAAGAAGCCAGAGATCAAAATGCTCTTTTTAACGATCAAAGATCTTGTAAAACTTCTCAAAAGCAGTTACAGCACCATAAAAAGAGACATAAAGCACTTCCGAGAGAAGGATCTTTATGTCCCTCTAAGAGGTGTAGTCAAAGACATTGGTCCTTCGTCACATAAATCAAAAATTGTGGAGTTGTATCTGAAAGGATACACGCCAACTGAGATCCAGAGATCAACGAGACATTCGTTACAAAGCATAGAACGCTATATCAAAGACTTTTCTCGTGTTTCTATTCTCACGCAGAAAGATGAATCAATAGACAACATCCGATTAATCGTTGGAATTTCTGAACGTTTGATAAAAGAGTACCAGGAACTTTTCATGAAATACAAGAGTGGAGACCATAAACAAAGACTGGAAGAGCTGATAGATACCATAGCTGTTTATGATTCGCCAATGAGTTTCAAAAAAAATACGGGGATGAGAATGTGAAAGAGGATTGGCATAGAAAAATGTATGGACCTTCTGCAGCAAAAACCTATGACACAAGCTTGTTCAACCTTATAACGGCAGAATTCGGATACATAGGCGGTCCTGATGTAGTCAAGCTGTTCGCTAAAAAAATTATTGAGTTGAACGACCAATATTATCTACGAGGAGAGTTTGTTCGCCCAGGTCAAATGAGATGGCTTGTGTTAAAAGCAGGGCAGAAGTATTCGAAGAGTAAAAAGTTGAGCGACATGCATCTTATCCCTGTTACATTAACCTTGATAAGTCCCGAAGACATTGAGGACAGAACCAAGAAGGTAAAGAAAAACGAATTGATAGAGAAACTAATAGTTAGATTATGCACTGAAACAAAGGAACAGGGAGGCGTGCTTACAGAAACGGATATTGCTATATTTCTAAGGGTGTCAATTACCATGATTTCCAATCACGTTACAAGTTATGAAAAAAGGACAAAAAAGGTAATTCCAAGGGCTGGTACTGAAATGGACATGGGAAAGTCCTTAACTCATAAGAGATTAGCGTTCCATAATTATAAGAAAAAGATTCCTACTTCAGAAAATGCGCGTTTGATCGATCATACTCCAGAGTCGGTAGATCGCTACATCAAAGATGGAACACGTATAGAAAAGCTCTATACAGCTGGATACAATGAATGGGATATGGCATTTTTTACAGGGCTCCCGATATATGTAGTCAAAGAATATGTAGAGATAATAAAGTCATATGAAAAAGAAAAGAATAATAAGACTGATGTTGAAAATCAATAACTAGAGAGATTAAAGGGTCATATGAACCTATGTCAGGTTATATGAGGGCTAAACTGAATACAGAAGAAGGAACGGAACAGTATCAGAAAAGAATGTTTACCGTAGAACCTGTATTCGGTCAGATGAAGCAGGATAGAGGATTCAGGGAATTTCTTTTGAGAGGGAAAAGAAAGACAAAAATTGAATTTTTTATGATGTGCACTGTACACAATATAAAGAAAATAGCAGATTTCATGAAGAGAAAAGGTAAAAGCCTAAAAGAAATTCTGAATACGATAACTGGAGAAGGAAGTCAAGGCTGGAACGAAAGGGGAATTCTAGCGAGAATAGCAAATAAGATGTGTTGATAAAGGAAAGTTAATCGATTCTTGTCGAAAAGAAAGAAGTATTGAAATGAGATATTACCCAATTGTAGAATTCAAAATGGTTTTGAGACAGCCTGTCCAGTAATCTTCGCGTCTTATTTCTCTTCTGTTTTCAACAACTGGCTATAATAATGTGGCTTTTCATCAAGATGCGCTATCGTGATTCTGGCAGTTAAGCTGGTATCATTGAACGTGATACTGGTTCGCGGGTTTTTGGCGGTTAAGATGGTATTATTTGATTTATAATTAGTTCGCTGATTTAAGTTGTCATTTTCTGACTCAAAGTTCATACCGAGCCAGAATTCATGGAGATTGCCTTTATACCTGAGCTGTCGGGCTAGCATATTGGTGTAATCAAGCGTGAATTTCATACTTTATATATGGCTGAGGATTGCTTTAAATCCGATCCTCTTTAGCACTATGTTAGAGAGATTTAGAGCGTGTCTTAAGATTAAATTTGGTTCCATAATTGGGATAAAATTTATGCACTTGACTGAAAAACAGTAGCATTAAGCCGTTAAATATCTAGGACGTAAATTTAAACCATAATGTTTACAGTACTTGAATTCATACCTCGAATGCATAAGTCCTATGGGATAAAGTATTATCCTTAAGGTCAATGTGTACCTTAATTTCGGAAAAATTTACGATCTGAATTTGAAGTTAACGTTGCCCATTATCCAATTGTAGAAATGGTTTGAATTTTAAGACAGCCTCTAAAGGACATGTTCTATAATTGGGATTTTGTTCATCCTCATGTCGGTTTGTGGGAAAAATAGTTCCATATAAAAATTCAAGATTTTGTTTAAAAAATCAGCCAATAACTTTAATTTTACAGAAAGCTTCCGTACCCAAAACATATTTATACGACGTAATACTTCTATTGATTGACTGTCAATCAATGAGATAAGAATGACAAATGCCAATGTCTGCCAATTATATGACAACAAGTATGAGTTATGCACTTTGAGGTAAAAGATCAAGAAAAATCAATTTGAGGCTAAAGTCATGCTTTAGACAGTTTGAGATTTCAATTCTATTTAAGCTTAACTCTATTAATTTTTCAGTTTAACCACATAAATCCTAAAATAACAATTAAATTATAAAATTAAAGGGAGAAGGAAAAATGGCGAACAAATCTACGGATGTATGCCCCTATCAGAGGGCCTGGACCCTTGATAATTGGATTCGCAGGCTTTTGCAAAACCCTTACAAAATTGTTGGCCAATACATCGAAGAAGGTCAGGTTGGTATGGATCTGGGCTGCGGGCCGGGTTTCTTTTCCCTGGCAATGGCGAAGATGGTGGGTGAAAAAGGGAAGGTCATCTCGGTGGATATTCAGGATGAGATGCTTCAGATATTAAAGAGTAAAAGCGAGCGTCAGGGACTTAGTTCTCGTATCGTTTTTCATAAAGCCCAACCTGAAAAATTAGGCATCTCCGAGATGGTTGATTTTGCCCTGGCATTCTACATGGTCCATGAGGTTCCGGATAAAAAGAGTTTTTTGAGCGAAGTCGCTTCCCATCTCAAATCTGATGGCAGGTTTTTGATCGTAGAGCCCAAGTTCCACGTCTTAAAGTCCGACTTTGCCAGCACTCTGGAAGTTGCTCAATCTGTGGGTCTGGAACAAGTCTCTGAACCTAAGCTCTCCCTCAGCAGAACAGTGCTTTTGAAACCTGCTGCCAGGGAAAAAGTTTGATGCTGCAATAAGTAGACGGTGCTCCGAGATGATTTTTAGAGACAAACTGCTCGATTTGTCCTTTACCTACGCGGTGACCGAATGAAACGTCTGGACCAGATATTCCAAAACTCATTCATTTTTTCCTGTTTCTACTCTTACTTCGGGACCCCTTGATACTTTATTGCAATCCTCAAATCTTTTACAATCCCTGGGGCACTCTGCCTGTTCTCCCTTTTCCTTTATCCCAAATAAATTCCGGAGTATTTCTATCCATCGAGAACGGATTTCTTCCCAATCAACGCCAAGAAGAATAAGAACCCGCATTCCGTTGAACAATGACACGAGAGCGACTGCAAGGGTACGCGGATCGGTCTCGGACGGAATAAGGCCTTTCTGTTGATGTTCTGCGATTTCAAGGGTTGGCTGATCAAGCCCATGCTTCATGCCTTCGATCGATCTTTTCTGGACTTCAGGTTTGTGTGCTGTCATCCCGAGAATTTCGAAGTATAATGCATGTATTTTAATATCAGGTGACATCATTTGATCGAAAATTTCTATCCATGCATCAACAGGGCATATGTCAGAGTTCCAGTTTATTTTTATCTCACGATACTGTGTCTGCAGGTAATTTGCACTTTCTATAACCAGTTCATCCTTATTTTTAAAATAGCGGTAGAGAGCAGGTTTGCTGACATCAAGGCGGCGGGCAATATCTTCCATTGTAGTGTTACAGTATCCTTCCTCATACATTACCTCCAACCCTGCTTCAACAATTCTTTTTTTTGCCTCTTCTCTGTACTCCGGAAGCATCTTTGACAACACAATCACCCTCTCAAGCTTGAACGTCAATTCATATATAACTTACCAATAAAACACTAAAGTTACTAATAAGTAACTTTAATTACTATAAAGTATTATTGATATTATAAGACCCGGCCGGCTATGACGAAAAAATCAGAAGAAATTGGGATATCAGGATCAAGAAAAGCAGAAGCAATTTCATAAGGATGAGATTTTATGGAAAAACCGGACAACACCAAAAACAGAGTTCAAAAGGTCAGCGGGAAGAAGAAAGGATCAAGTGTTACAGCCGAGAACGTAGCGTTCGTCAGAGCCCTCGAATCTCTCAAGCCAGAAGGCGAACGAATTTGTTATGACCCATACGCCGTCCGCTTTCTTAGCCAGCAATATTTGATGTTTTTGGAAATGGCAGCTTGTGACCCCTCCAAGACACCGTTCCCTGGTGTACATAACTCACTTTCAGCAAGAGTCAGGTACTTTGATGATTTTGTAAAGAAGTTTATCGACGAAGGGCTTGAGCAATTGGTAATCTTGGGTGCAGGGTACGATACCCGAGCATACAGGATCGTAGGGCTGAAGGATAAGGTAAGGGTTTTTGAGGTTGACCATCCTGAAACTCAAAGCGTGAAAATGGAAAAGATCAAAGAGATCTTCGGCTCGCTCCCGGATCGCGTCGAGTATGTTTCGGTTGATTTTGGGACCGAAGACTTTGGTCAGCGGCTACTAGAACATGGATACGAAAGGTCGCAGAAGACCGCCTTTATCATGGAAGGGCTCATCTACTACCTTCCGCTGAAAGCCGTGGATGATATGCTGTCCTTTATCGCAAAAAATTCGGGCATCGGGAGTGCCATCATCTTCGATTATGTCCATGAATCCAGTATTGATAGAACAGATGGAATATGCGGCGTGCAGTGTACGGCATGCAATCAGAAGGCAATAAAGAATGCCACAAAAGACATGGCCCAGCAGGGGGAACCTTATAAGTTCGGCATCAAGGAAGGAATGATCGAGGCATTCATTGCTCAGCGCGGATTTTCCCGGGTTTGCAATGTGACCAGTGAGGATTATAAAAAAGCCTATTTCCAGGGAATCAATGAAGGCCGGCCAGTATGCTGCCTGTCATACTTCGCACATGCGATAGTAAAATAAGATTCTATCAGCAACTTTGGGCTAGCAGCAACTTTGGGCTAGCGAGTAGATGGCCTGATCTTTCGAGTATGAAAGAAAGGTTTCCAGCAAGGACGCCGACGCACGAAGTCTGGCTGCCGAAGCCTTTGAACTGTCAATCAGACCCGTAACAGAATGAAGGTCAGGGAAGCTGGTCGCCGTGATGGTAATATGTATGAAAAGATGGATGTACACCGCAGGGGGGCGACCACGCCGGTGGACAGGAGAAAGAGCGTAGCATGCTGAAAAAAGGTATGGTTGTGATCTTGTAGTCCTGCAGGGCAGCCTTGATCCGAAAAACTCTTTGTTGTCGCTGAAACCTGGGTAGCAGGGAAGCGGTATATACACGATAGGGTAAACCCGACATTCGGGACCTTGAAAGTTACGAACATTGGGTCAAGGGACTAATCAGGATCCTGGAATATCATCTGCATGCAGGGCCGGATACTGTTCAGGGCTTTGTTATCAAGAGCAGTGAGACTAGTGCCATTGAACACGATCTTTCCTACTGTTGGCTCTATAAGCTTTAGAACACACTGACCCAGAGTGGATTTCCCACTACCGCTTTCCCCCACCAGGCCCAGAGTCTCTCCTTTCTCTATGTGAAAGGACACATCGTCCACTGCCTTGATCGTTTTGAAACAATACCTGAAGTGAATGATTTACTAAGGCCGGAAACCTCAAGCATAGAGGAAACACCTCACAAGCCTGCCATCCCGTTCGACCATAGGAGTGTTCTGTCTTGCATCTGTCAACGCAATGATTACAGCGTGGGTGGAACCTGTATCCATCGGGTATATCGATCAAAGAAGAACTGCTGCCTTTTATTGGTTGAAGTCCTCTTGCAGGAAGAGAGTTAAAAAAGCCCTGAGTATACGGATGTAATTGCTTTTCAAATATCGAGGTTGCTGGAGCGATTTCTATTAATTCTCCTGCATACATCACAGCAATCCTGTCACATACACCCTCTGCTACCCCGAGGTCATGGGTGATAATTAGCATTGTCTTTTTTTTCGGAGATTTCTTTTGGAAGTTTCACTATGTTCCTTTTTACAGTTACGTCAAGGCCTTTTGTGGGTTCATCAGTGATAATAAAGCGTGGTCGCTGGCAATACCCATGGCTACCACTACTTGCTCTTTCATACCTCCGCGCTGTACTGTGAGGTAGTCCTTTACTCTTTTAGGGGGATCCTTGACTTCTCTCATAAGTTCCTCTGCCATCTCGATTGTGAGGTTGCCTTTTACGTTCTTGTGCAGCATGAATGACTCAGCTATCTGAGAGCCAACGATCATTATCGGATTAAGAGAACTGCTCGGATTCCAAAGTATCATACCAATTTCTTTGCCCCTTAGTTTCCTTATATCCTCTTTTTCAATGGAATACAGACTTTTGTCGTGGTAGAGAATGTCACCCTTGAAGATCGCCTTGTCCTGCAACAATCTCATTATGGAAAGTCCAAGGATAGTTTTGCCACAGCCTGATTCTTCTATGAGGCCTATAACTTCTTCAGTGATACAGAGGTCTATACCGTCATCTTCGGTGATACAGAGGTCTACACCGTTACTGCCTTGATCAGGCCATCGTCGGTGGGAAAATCCACGTATAAACTGGGAATGGTGAGTAAGTTCAATCTAAAACCCTCCTTGAAACAGTTAACTTTGCGTTCCTTCAGGTACTAAAAAAGTATACTTTTATACATCTTATCAGGATTCGATATTGCTGAAGAACGATTTTTATTTCATGGTAAGTCCCGTAAGAAGTATAAGCAAATCTTTTTGGGTAACATTTGTTATCCCTCAGGGCTTTTTTTCTCTAGGGCAATTCGCGAAATCTTCAGGCATTCCATCATCAAGTTGCTGTAAATCCCAAAATTTGACTCGTCGCTGTCCATCACAGGTACAACCCTTTTTAGCCTTGGGTTTTGTCAGCAGAGAAGCAATCCTACTCTTTCCACTGCTGCCTTTTCTACATACACGAGCTTTCATCCGTTTCCCTCTTCTAAAAAACATTTAATCAAATGAACTCCTGGATTAATGGCATTTAATATTAATATTTTCTAGTTTTTTATGCTAAAGATACACATAAAAGTTAAGTATAATAAAACTTTCGAAATCTTCACGTATACAAAAACAATAACACAATAAGATATTGTACGATGTTAGTAAGAAGGGATATTTTTAATTGTGAAACTAACCCAGCTTAAAAACCGTTGAATATTTCCTAAGCATTTATATAATTTAACGAGAAAACAAAAACAAAAGTTGCCCAAATTTCTAAAATAACTGAACTTTTGAGTTTCCTAACATTTTTCCCTGTGATCCCCCATGAAAGGCAAAGACCATCATTACATTCCGAATCCGAAACAATTCACGCATGAAATCGTAGAGGAAACGAAAGTACTTCGCAACGGAATTGCCGAGGGAATCACTCATATACACTATCCTCTTGATTTAAGGCACAACAATTATCTTAAAAGCCTGAGCCGTAACCTTCACGACCTGCTTGAAAAAAAGCTCTGGCTGAAAATCCTGATAAGCATGGGGCTCGGGATACTTTTTGGACTTTTTCTAGGGCCCCTCGGAGGGTACGTTGATCCGGTTTCTGCAGAAATAATCGGAGAATGGGTTGCTCTTCCTGGTTATATTTTCCTCGCGCTTCTGAAGATGATCGTAATTCCTCTTGTCTTTGCTTCAATTATCCTGGGGGTAGCCTCACAGAGTATGAGTGAACTCAAAAAGACAGGGCTTTTAACAGCGGTTTATTTTATAATGACGACTGCGATTGCAACCTCTATAGGGTTGGGAATGGCGCTTTATATTCAGCCGGGGCGATTTATAAGTGGAGATCTTATTGAAAGTACACTGGGAGGGGAGGTCCAAGCTGTGTCCACTGGCTTAAGTTTCGATCCTTCGGTTCTGAATAGCCCCTCATTGCTTGTGGGAAGCCTCTTTCCGTCCAATCCTCTTGGAGCTATGGTTAATGGAGAAATGCTGCAGGTTGTTTTCATCGCAATAATCATAGGTGTCGCCCTAGTTTCTCTGGATAAGGGACAGTCGACTCCAATGGTCAGCTTCCTGAATTCGGTGCAGTCCATCTGCATGACCGTGGTCAAATGGAGCATGTCTCTTGCCCCGATTGCAGTTTTCGGGCTTCTTACAAAATTTACTATTAAACTTGGGATTGATGCCCTGATGGGGATGGCAGTATATGTAGGCACAGTGCTTGCAAGCCTGGTGCTCCTGATGTGCCTGAATCTCCTGATCATTTTTTTTGTTGCCAGATGTAATCCCTTTGATTTTTTGAAGTCTATTCGAGATGTCCTGCTCCTTGCCTTTTCCACCTCAAGTTCTGCTGCAGTTATGCCCCTTACTCTCAAAACAGCAGAGGAAAACTTGGGTGTAAGACCTTCTATTTCTCAATTCGTAATCCCTCTCGGAGCAACTGCGAACATGAACGGAACTGCTCTCTATCAGGGCGTAGCCACTGTTTTCCTGGCTGAGGTCTTCGGGATACATCTCGGGCCTTTTCAGCTTCTGATAGTAATGGTCATGGCTGTTGCAGCTTCCATAGGGACGCCCTCAATCCCTGGTGTGGGGATTATTGTCCTTGCCATGATTCTTGGCAGTGTCGGGATTCCTACAAGCGGGATAGCTCTGATAATGGGAGTCGATAGAATTCTTGATATGTGCAGGACTGCAGTAAATGTAGCAGGAGACCTTGTAACCTGCAAGGTTATGGACCGGCTATTGCGAGAAAAAGCTGAGAAAAATATTAAGACAGACGCCGATTTAATGGCTTCTGAAAGCTCCAATGTTTGATCTTTGATCACAGTTCTTTATAGCAGAACTTTAAGACTTGTTATTCATTTTTTCAGGTCTTTTAACATTAATTACTTTATAATGTCTCACACCCCTCTTTTCTCTCTGTAAATCTCGATTGCTCTTTTAACTCTTTCTTCATCGATCTTTCCTGTAGTCGAGGGAGTTTCAAAGAATCTTTTCGGGATGCTAAGATTTTCGAACTTGAAGCCGAATTTCTTTTTCAGTTCGTATTTTTTCCTGAAAATGTCCCTTCCCAGTTCTTTCAGTTCTTCTTCGGTTCTTTCTATCCCTATAGACTTAAGGGCCAGGATTATGTTTTCGTATGTGTAAACATTTCTGGCAAAGAGGCAGGTAACCATGCAGTTCAGGACATTTCTGCGGTCTTCTTCATCGATTATATAGTCAACAATCTGCTCATCCGAAATCGGCTGGTTAAATATTTTCTGGTCTGCGGCATAACCTGCACTATCCAGATGGGAGTGCCTGGCTCCAACAGTAAGCCCGAGTACATTTCCAAGTCCTGTGTGGTAGCCGGGAATTTCCAGCCCTCCCAGTCGGATGGCGAAATCTTCTCCTCCGTACTTTTTTGAAGCATAGTCCACCCCTTTCCCGAGGGCTGAGTAAAATTCATTTGGCGCCTGGACTACAAGATCTATTGCTCTGAGGTATGCGGCTTTATTTCCCCAGGAAAGTTCGAGCCCCATAGTCTCGGTGGTGGAAATTTTTTCACGCTGCTGCATTTCTGTGGCCCATGCAAGTACAACCCCCATGCTGATTATGTCAACTCCGGCTTTTTCGCATGCGTCGATCAGTTCGAGCACGGCTTCGGGATCAGCTACTCCAAGGTTCGAACCAAGAGCATAGATCAATTCGAAATCATAGGAAATATTCAGGGCCTCATACTCATGGGCTTTTGAGAATTGACGCTTTAGCATGGCCACATGGACACAGCCTATGGGGCAGCCTGCGCAGGAAACCCGCCTGAGAAGGTATTTTTCGGCAAAGAGTTCTCCTGATATCTTTTCTGCTCCTTCGAAAGAAGCTGCCTGCAGGTTCCGAGTCGGAAGGCCTTTGAGTTCGTTTAAGACCAGGATATTTTCACTTGTGCCCAGGTTATGGTACTTCTCAGTGAGTCCTGTTTTCACGATTGTATCATAGAGCATGCTAAAAGTTTTTCTGTAAGCCTTGTGCTCAGGGCTTTTTATCTCCCTATTTCCGGAAATTAGAAGTGCCTTAAGTTTCTTTGCCCCAAAAACAGTCCCGATCCCGAGACGCCCGAAGTGGCGGTAGGTATCAACGTTAACACTTGCATACGTGATCCCTTTTTCTCCTGCAGGCCCTATCCGGATAATACTGCGCCTGCCGGCTCCGGGCTCTACCTCGCGGAGGATTTTCCCTACGTCAATTGCTGAAGAAAGATGCCATATGGAAGACGCGTCCCTGAAAGTAACCTTATCATCATGAATTGCCACATAAACAGGGTATCGGGAAACACCTTTGATAACAATTGTTTCGTATCCTGAATAACGCATGGACATAGCAAGGTGGCCGCCGGCATAGGATTCACCCAGTTCTCCGTTAAGGGGCGAACGAAACAGTGCAACGGTTTTGGTACAGGTCGGGTATATACCTGAGAGGGGTCCTGTGCTGAGGATGACTGGCATTTCAGGGTCGAGAGGACCTGTGCCTTCTTTATATTCTTCGAGCATAAGATTCGTGGCAACACCTATGCCTCCAAGGTACTTTTCATAGAGGTCTCGCCTATCTTTAATGTAATAGCTCTGGCTGGTCAGGTCAATATAAAGTACATTTGTAAGGCCCGGAATAGCATACTGCTCTGTTGTCATTTTTCCTCCTCCGACTGTTTTTCTCCGTAAAGCTCCTTATGGGATGCAGTAGGGCTAGTCGGGCTTGTATCCTCAACCGGGCCTGTGTCAGTAACTTTTATCTCTCCGCTGTCTTCAACCTCAATCATTTCCAGCACATCGTGGGGGCAGAATTTCGGGCAGACCCCACAGTGTTTGCAGATCACTGCTTTTTTTTCCGCATCCAGATGGATAGCCCCCATTATGCAGGCTTCTATACAGTTTCCGCAACCGTCGCAGATCTCTTTGTTGAGATTGACCCCTCCCCCTTTTCGTTTGGTCAGCGCGCCAAGCGGGCACGCCCTCATACACGGTGGGTCTATGCAGGCATGGCAGACAATTTGGACATAAGGAGTTTCGATTCCGCCTTTTGTCTGGATGTCAATTCTGCTATTTTTAAGAGAGATGGTGTCATACCATGTCCTTGCACAGGCCATCATACAGGAATAGCAGCCTATGCAACGGGCCGGATTTGCAACCTTTAACCTTTTTGCCATTATCTCCCACTCGGTTTCCTCTTTTAAGAAAGTATGTGTCCTGCTTTATATAATGTAGTATTGAAATGCAGAATAATCAATTTCTGGATTTACGGAGCAAGTTTTCAAAAAAAGAAAAGGTTTCCTGTATAATATATTAAAGCTGTATTGAAATAAACCTTTCTTGAATGTAAATCGAAATGGCTTTATTCTCGAGACGCATAAATAGGATAGTGGATTCCGGTTTGTTAAGTGATCGAATATATAGTTATCGGAGATATTTCGATCTGGAAGGTTTGTATGGACCAAAATGACATAATACAACAAAACAAAATGATGAAGCAAAACAAAGTGATAATCGGTACTTTCAGTGTACTGTTTACTTTGTTAGCGCTGATCGGTTTGTACTGGGTCTGACCCTTTACCCTTTGCAGGTTAGGGGAGTGGTCCAGGAGGGTGTAGCAATTCAATTTCAGAAGGATCGCAAGCTCTCTCCCATCACCTGCCCGACTTTCCGTAAAGCGCAGATGCAAAAAGAATTTGTTTTGAACACGGAACCGGATTTTTTCTTTGCGGTTCCAGACGTTACCTGAAGATCCCCTGAACATCAGGAAGCCCAGGGTTCCCGAGCTTTCCCCAGCAGGTCTTACAGGAAGGAAAATTTCCAGCTTATTGGCCAGCCCGTCAGTGGACGTTGTAGAAAAAATGGCTGGTTAAAATAGCGGAATATAACTTCGTCAAGTACAGTTTCCAGCTTATTGGCCGGCCCGGCAGTGGACGTTGTAGAAAAAAATGGCTGGTTAAAATAGCGGAATATGACTTTCCATACACTTTATACCAGGCCCGGAAAAGAAGCTCCGGAAAGGAGATATTTTACAAAGAGGGTTTTAAAAGGCCTGGAAAAGGGTGTTACGGACAGGAAAAAAATACAGGGAGTGTGAACCCTGCAAGAGTAATCGTTGAGAAGGCCCTGGCTGACGAGAACGGCGGAAAGAAAATTTCCTTTTTCTCAGGCTTCAGGGTCACTTTTTTCGAACAGAATTTCTTCAGGCAAAAATTTTGGGATCACAAAGCAAAGAAATTGTTTCTATTGTCCTTCAATAAATGCAGAGACTGTGCTTGAATAAATCCTTTCCTAAACTTAAATAGAAAGATTTTTATTTCTTTTTCGCATAAATAGGATAGTGGACTCCGGTTTGTTAAAAGAATGAATAGTTATCGGAGATATTGTGAAATAATCTGATGTGGAAGGCTCCTTATGCAGCAAAACAAGATGATTGTTGGCACGTATGGCTTAATGTTCTTATCGGTTTTGCTAATCGGCTTGTTGCTGGTATAACCCGAAATCTCTCCGGTCTTTCCCGATGATTTCTGACCGTGCCCTTAAGTCGGCAACGAGAAACGTAATGGCCTGTTGTCTTTTTGGGTCTGTCTTAAATGTCAAATAGAATATTTCCTCTTGCAGATCGTGTTCTCGAAAAGTCTCTGCTGTCGAAATAGTAGAAAAGAGGGGCTTTTAGGCAGACTTGACTATTCTCCTTAATGCTTATGCGGAAGCCAGCAGAACCGCAGGAGAAAGATAAGGAAAAATGTTGCCTGATGAGGTTGTAAAAAGTCCTGAATACTTGGGATTGAGATATGGAAAGTGCTGTCCTCTCAATGCTTTTCTATCGGCTTGTAGCTAATTCGGATACTACAGTTTGAGTTTGAATAGCCGTATTTGTTAATCTTCTGGTTCAAGATTCTTATTTATATGCATAAATATTTCTGTGTCGACATTCCTGTGTCGACTATAATTTTTGTGGTAAAAGTATTTCTTTTCAGGAATTATTACCGTGAAAATATCTTTCAGTTTGTGGGATTTCAGTCGCTGCTTAAAAAGTGAAACAAGATGACAAAATGTGAACGCTGTGGAAAAGAAGTTGAGGGTTTTATTACAATCAAAGGACAAAAACTCTGCACCTAATGTGCTGTTCAAACTCAGAAGGACGTTGATCCTTACAGCTTGAATTACACTGCATGCATGTAATCCTGTTATTAAAAGGCCATTTTTTAAACAGCCTTTCTATTTTAAAGTAGTGTGTTTATCCTTTCAAGGCCTGACCACTTTTTCAAAATTATCCAACATCCTGAACATCGATAGTTTTGACTCTGCCAGAAATGAGTCTTTATCCAGCATCTCCTCTTCATTCTGGATATATTTTCCCTCTACCAGTTCATCCCTGCAGTTTTCTATCACATTCCGAATTGTTCTGTTGCTCATTTCCAGATGAAACTGAAGCCCAATTACTCTGTTTTCGTAGATAAACCCTTGATTTTTGCAGGCTTCACTTGAAAAAAGCCTCTTTGCGCCTTCAGGCAGGCTGAAGGTGTCTCCATGCCAGTGAAAAGCGGTAAGCTCTTCAGGAATACCTTCCAGAAGGGGAGTTTCAGATTTCTCCTGTTTGGTTGTAAACACTGGAAACCATCCGATTTCCTTATAATTGTTTTTAAAAACCTCAGCTTTCAGGATATCGGCAAGTAGCTGAGCTCCCAGGCAGATCCCAAGTACTGCTTTTTCTGCAAAGATAACTTCTTCGATAAATGCTTTTTCTTCTCTCAGCCAGGGGTATTTTTCATACTCATAGATGTTCATTGGCCCACCCATGATTATGAGAAGGTCAAAGTTGTCCAGCCCGGGAAAGCTCTCGTTTTCATATAAATGTGTGGTTGATAAAGAGTGCTTTCTTTTTTCTATCCACTCAGCGATAGTTCCCAGGGTTTCAAATTCAACGTGCTGGATGCAGTGGATTTTCACGAGTGGTTCCTTCCATTTAGTAAATTTTTGAATTAATACATCTGCAGTTGACATTTCTTACTATTATTTATATTACTTAATAAAAAATGTAAAGTGGAAAGCCTGAAATCCTGCAGATTTAAACAATCCTGCAGATTCGGCTTTACAGGAAACTGTTTATCGTGAATTTTAAACGGATGAAAAGTAAATTATTTTGTCGAAATTACGGTTTGGAGTTTGAAATTTAGTGACTAATTAGATCTTTGATCTCAAAAGTTTATTGAAACGTTACCAGTAGATTTCATAATCTTTAACTATTCCAATGGGGTCGTATCTAACGCTTCCATGGAATATATCTCTTGGGATATATTGTTTTCCGATATTGACATCTACAAATGAATCCCAATTTCCTCCACTATTCCCACTTGTGCGGTCCACAAAGACAGTTCCTTTATCCGTTGTATTGAAAGAATTGCATGCGTGTTCCTCTCCTTCTGCGAATTGTACAGATACCCAGGCGCACCTATAACCGGCTTTTTCAGCATTGTCATGAAGCTTTTGTGCATATACAAACGAATCAGAATTATATCTGATCTGATTAGTCTGATCATTTTTCAGGAAATCTATAAGCTCTTCATAAGTAGGATCTGCAGCATTTTGAGTATTATTTAATATGATCCGTGACCCGTCTACGCTTATACGATCTACATAATTTATATTTAAGTATTTTTCAATTCCACCCCAGACAAAGCAAGGGAGAGAAATTAGAATAGAAGCAATAAAAACGGTTGTTAATAACCCGGTAACTTCAGATTTCTTACTTCCTATTTTCCGTATATTTGCAGAATTATATTTATTTTCTTGGCATGTACTTAATTGTTTATTTTTGTAGTATTTGTATCTCTGTCTGTGATTGTAATATTTCAAATACCTCATTCCCCACTCATTTAATCTGAATTAGTAACAGTCTGAATTAATCGCAATATTTGTTTATATGTTCAGATTTTGCATTTCCAAAATCATTTCCAATTATTTTGTTTTTGGATCAAAGCCTTCCATTTTAAGTCGTAATTTCCTCTTTTAGTCGTGATATTACTTAACAATTGTGACATGGGCAAATAGAAAATTCTAGCTAAACTAATTATACATTGATCCTTCCCATTTTTTCCTTCCCATTTGCCCATATTACGACTTATTACTCTATATTCTTTCAACCATTTGAATATTTTGATATTAATTAAATCAAACAACTTCAATATTATTCATCAAAATATGTCCCCTTCTCAAGGTTATGTAACGCCTGCATGTCCCTTTTTCTTTTTAGACACGTTTAAATACTTTAAAAATATATCACCAAAATTACAGCAGTCCCCAAAGGTTACAAAATATTGCTTCATGGTTTACGGGAAGTTTCCATTGCATTCTGTTGGGTATTTGACAGGAATAAAATCGCTTTGAATACTGGCAAGATAGAGTAGAAAACTGTACCATATTAAGGACTTATTTGCAGTTAAGGCGATATCAATCAAAAAAGATCACTCCATACATTTGAAAAATCTTCACCACGTAAGGACTACTTATAGGACTACTTATAAATACTATTTTTTTCTCTATTGTACTTCATAAATATAACAAAGAGACTGAGGATAATTATGTAAATCATAAATTATCTGTTAAGTGTTTCAAAGTCTCCTGCCAAAAGTACTTCATTACAGTTTCAGAACACAGTTTTCATTTGACTCATCTAATAATGTCCAATCCTATTGTGAGTTATCCTATTGTGAGTTTTGAGAGATATAAGGTGCATGCATTAACTGAAAACTTGATTCACTGGAAAAAATAGAGGTAGTTTAGGGAATGAAAAAATACGATGTAATTGTTGTCGGTGCGGGAATAAGCGGGCTTCTGGCAGCGCTGACGCTTTCGAAGCATGGGAAAAAAGTCCTTGTTCTTGAGAAAAAACGGCATCTGGGTGGGAACTGTAATAGCTACATAGTAGACGGTTACCAGGTAGACACAGGAGCGCACGCTATAACCCATCTGATCGAAGGGCCCCTTAAGAGGCTGATGGATAACTATTTTGATTTTCTGCCTGTATTTGAGGACTATGGGCATTATTATGTTAGGACCGAAAATGCCCTTGTCAAGGTTCCTTCCAACCTGAAAGATTTCGTGACTTTTGATGTTCTTCCGAGAAAGGATAGGGTTCTGCTTTCCCAGACCCTTACAAAGGCTTTTACCCTTTCCTCATTCGGAATAGACCTCTCGGACCAGTCAGTGTATGATTTCCTGCCTAAAAACCTTTCCAAGGATACTTATGATTTCGTGGACACAATATCTGCTTTCCTTTCAGGAAAGTCCATGAAAGAGACTTCAGCCCAGCGTGTCCTGTCGGGAAGCAGTTTTGTCAGAGACAGCATTACCCAGGAACAGTTTGATGCCATGATTGGAAAACTGGAGCCTAAAAAACGTCAGTCTGCTGAGTCTATTCTTGCCTCAGTCCTCCCGTATCATCTCCACGCTTCTCTTCAGGCCAGGATGACCAAAGTTACCCAGCCCTTTACGTCCCTCGAAAGACTGGCAACAAACGATGTAAATTATTCCCAGGGGTACCCCAGAAAAGGATTAAAAGCCCTTCTCAATGCCATCCTTTATTCCCTCCCGGAAACCGTCGAGATCAAAAAAGAGTGTGAGGTGACATCCATCCTGGTGCAGGACGAAGAGGTTTCAGGCGTAGAAGCCGACGAAATCTATACCTCTGATCTCGTGATTTACACGGGATTTGCAACAGAGCTTCCCAGGCTTATAAAGGATCTTCCCCCTGAATATGTAGGAGACTTAAAAGACATTGTCCATAGCAAAAGCCTGACTATCTGGCTTGGCTTAAAAGAGGAACTTCCCGAATTCAATTACACAGGCTCAGAGATCTGGTTTAAGGATTTTGCTTATTGGGCAATGCCTATAAGCAATTATGACCCCTCCCTTGCTCCCAAGGACAAGCAGCTAATAGGCTTTTCCTTTGTAATCGACAAGAATAACAGTGAGGAGCAGGAAGTAAAAAAGGCTTATGACACTATTTTCCGTGCCCATCCAAATCTCGAAAAGTATATAGAGATGAAGCACGAGCAGATCATGGTTCCTGAAAAAGCAGCTGTCACAATTGATGGGAAATTTGCAGACATTCGGACTCCAGTTAAAAACCTCTATATTGCGGGTACGGATACTGACAAGCGCAGCATGGGAATTACCCGGGCTTCATACTCGATCATTGAGCTCTTAAAGATACTTAATGAAGATGGCAATCTTCATTAAAAAAAATTAATCTCAGTTTATTGTTTATTTAAACTCATCTTTCAAAGATCATGAAAAAACGGTAACAATAGACTGCATAGCTAACATTTTAACTGAAAAATGGTCTGTCTGATAGTGATTTTATCCAACTTTCAGATTTTTTTGTTTTTTAAAACCGATATGCTTAGAGCCTGTCAACTTCCTGATATTTTGGAGTTATATTTACATACCAGTATCATAGCTATTAATTTTCGTCATCAATAAGACCATTTTTGTATTTATTTTCGTTAGGCATTACAGATTTTCGCTATCGAGCGATACATTCTTCGCACATCTTTGAAAGTCAAGTTAAAAAGAAGTTAGTTTTCCCCTTCTTCTTTTCTTTTCCCTTCTTCTTTTTCTTTCTCCATTCATTTTCTCTTTTCTTCTCAAATGCCTGTTCTCATGCCCGCTGCCCCTTGGATAGAGGAAAACTGGAAGATTTTGTTCTCACGTGCATTTGTCATAGAAGAAAGTTTGATGTAAGGACAGGGGAATGCCTCAATAATTCACTGAAACTGAAAAGATATGAATGGAAACTTGAAGGCTAAAAGATAGGAGTGAAAAATCGAATAATAACCGTTAGCCTGAATCCCTGTCCCGAAAATATTAATTCAGGATGTGCTAATTAAAGTATAAGAGAACTTAGAGAACTTTCGGGAAGGAGGAAATAAAAATTAATGGTATTTCTGGATTTAAAGGAACCTTGAGCCTTATATTTGGTCTAGCCAGTGTACTTATTTCTCTTCCTTTCTGGCTTGGAATAGGGAGTGTTTTCCTTACTTCTTTTTCAATACCCTTCTCTATTCTTGGAATCATCCTGGCCAGGTCTCGCCTGAAAGAAGGTCAGGACGCAACTGCAAAAGCAGGGCTTACGGCAAGTGTTTTTGGCTTTTTGCTCAATATTGCGGCACTTATTGTTTTTCTTATCTTTTTCATGTAAGGTAGGCGTAATCAACTTTTTTCCTTTTACTGCAAAATTTTTTATTTTTCGAGTTTTTTGTCAGTGTTCCTGAAAGCTTTCAGCCAAATAATATAAATAATTGAATTTCATGTCTTGCATTCTTCAAACATAAATTATATATAGTTATTCAATTCACTGAAAATCTTTATATATGGGCTAAAGGTAATAAGATTCCGTTGGCCGGCAAGTGAAAAGAAAACCTGACTTGGCCAGAAGCAGTAAACGAAAAGAAGTGATGATGGGATGATAAATACCGAAATCTTTGACAAGTTACGCGACTCCATAGTAACTCAAAATGTAGCAGGCTGTGCACAACTAACCCAGGAAGCCCTGGATGCGGGAATTCCGGCACTCGATATTATTACAAAGGGCCTATCCGAAGGGATGAAAATCGTTGGGGACAAGTTCGAAGCTGCCGAGATTTTCCTGCCTCAAATTATGATGTCCGGAAAAACAATGGAAGCTGCAATGAAGATTCTCACTCCTGAACTTGAAAAGAACAAGACAAAAGGAGCAGAAAAAGGGCTTGCCATCACTTTTGTTGCGGAAGGAGATATTCACGACATCGGCCACCGCCTTGTTACCACCATGCTCGGAGCAAACGGTTTCCAAATCCTTGACCTTGGGGTTGACGTCCTTAACGAAACTGTTGTGGAAGAAGCTGCAAAGCACAAGGGAGAAAAAATCATTCTTGTTGGCTCTGCCCTCATGACCACCTCCATGCTCGGCCAGAAAGACCTCATGGACAGGCTCAGGGAAGAAAACCTCAGGGACAGCGCAAAATGCATGTTCGGAGGAGCTCCCGTATCCGCGAAATGGATTGCTGAAATCGGAGCTGACGCAACTGCAGAAAACGCTGCAGAAGCCGCAAAAGTTGCACTCAATGTTATGAAATAATCCTGAGGAGGCAAAAGAGATGACATTTAGAAAATCATTTGACTGCTATGACTTCTACGACAGGGCAAAAGTAGGAGAAAAGTGCACTCAGGATGACTGGGACCTTATGAAGATCCCAATGAAGGCAATGGAGCTCAAGCAGAAGTATGGACTTAATTTCAAGGGAGAGTTTGTCCCGACAGACAAGGATATGATGGAAAAACTCTTCCATGCAGGATTTGAGATGCTCCTTGAGTGCGGTATTTATTGTACCGATACCCACAGAATCGTAAAGTATACTGAAGATGAAATCTGGGACGCAATCAACAACGTCCAGAAAGAATTCGTCCTCGGCACAGGCAGGGATGCAGTAAATGTAAGGAAGAGAAATGTAGGAGACAAGAGAAAGCCAATTGTCCAGGGTGGTCCTACCGGTTCTCCGATTTCCGAAGATGTGTTTATGCCTGTTCACATGAGCTATGCCCTGGAAAAGGAAGTTGACACAATTGTGGACGGGGTCATGACCTCTGTTCGCGGGAAACCGCCTGTCCCTGGCAGCCCCTATGAAGTTCTTGCAGCAAAGACAGAAGCCCGCCTGATTAAGCAGGCATGCGCAATGGCAGGCCGCCCAGGCATGGGCATATAGGGCCCAGAGACTTCCCTGTCTGCTCAGGGAAATATATCTGCTGACTGCTACACAGGTATGGCCAGCACAGACAGCCACGAAGTCTCACAGTTGAACGAACTCAAGATCGACCTGGATGCGATTGCGGTTATTGCTCACTACAATGCAAACAGCGACATCATTATGGATGAACAGATGCCTATTTTCGGAGGGTATGCAGGCGGAATTGA
>Ga0209639_1001647_pt1 | contig 20761 bp, 9 predicted proteins | sample EPASupsiteHSE605_FD_187268 | JGI IMG/M metagenome (GOLD analysis project Ga0209639, IMG submission 187268) | Bioremediated contaminated groundwater from EPA Superfund site, New Mexico - Sample HSE6-05 (SPAdes) (version 2) | ecosystem: Environmental > Aquatic > Deep subsurface > Groundwater >...
TCATGGTAATGTATTCAAAAATGGTAAATTTGAGGGATGCCATATTTTATGGAAATTGGGAAAGTCCTATAGAATTTTCTCTCATAAATGTATGAGGAATAAACAAATTAAATACTTTATTATTTTTTGTTTCATTATATGAATCTTGATTTGAAATTGACATCTTTTTGGAAAGCCAATGACATCCAGAATTATGGCATTGCCATAAAATAAATTCCCTACTTGGTTGGCAAAGAAAGGGGAATAACAATCCCAATTAAGTGAAGTGACCAAATGGCCAGGTTTTGAATAGTTTACGGTATGATGAATTATGAGGCCCTGGCCCTATAAAATATTTGGGTTTGAGATTTGACTGATTAAAAAGAACCCTTGAAGAAAGGTCCATCTACAGATATATTGGGTAAAAATTTCAAGATATTCGGTGGATTGCATTTAATATTGATTTGAAATGGCAAACATGAAGATGATTTGCTTCTAATTATGGTAATTCTTAAACATTATGAAACAATAAATTTCCCAATAAAAATTGACTCAACATTCACCCAAAGAATGTAGGGATAGATAGTTAGATCATCTTTGTACAGGTCAAATAGATCTTGAACCAGAGAAGAAGATGCAGTAATCTCCGAATGTATTCGGATTTATGAATCCAAAAGGGCTCTTTTTGCTCAATATATAATGAACAAAGAAGGAATTCATCAATATTTAGAAGAACACAAATAGATCAAAGTGGTTATCAGTTTTTAATCAAAGATTCATCAAAAATATAGATCAAAAAATAATAATCCTAAATGCAACTCTCAAACCAAATCAGTTTGGTTTTCTTCCAAGTGAATCCAAATGGTTTTTGCTTCTTCAATTCTCTCCCAATTCAAGGGGCATTTTAAAGAATCTAAATGAATGCATTTCTCCTTGATTATTGGATTCCAAAATAGAAAATATAACAAAAAACTATTTGATTTTTATGGTGAAATGGGAGATCATGTCAGGAATCATGTAATGGTGGATCTATTGAGTAAATTTGGTAACTTGTCGAGTTTGGGGGGATTTCAGAATTAAATTAAGAGAATTTTTTGTAATCCTGATAACAAATCTCCTAATTTTGTTTTCCAATCTCAGGATTTCTTAATTGGTCAGTAATTTTGTCCATTTGAGCTCTTTATATTCATAAAGATTAGATTGTTCTATTATTCTGATACTTTAAATCGTTTTCATGTCTTTGGTTAATATGAATTGACCAATTATGTTCTCACATATAATTTTGGAATGTTTTTTGTTGATGGTATTGAACATTCCTACGTTTCAAAATAGGAGAATGGCTTTCAGTCTTATATAAAATCACAAAATGAGTCAAAACCAAAATTGAACATTAGGTTTAATATAATAAACGGCCACAACTTTGTTTTGGGAATGAGTTTATGTAACAAAAATCTCCCAATTTCATCAATAATTGTCATAGTTTTCCCGAAAAACCTGGACAAATACATTTATTATGTGTTTTGGGTACAAAGAGGGTTTTTCTTACAGAGACAATTTGAAATAAAAATCAATTTTTATCAAATTTATGCTTTCATATTTGATACTTTGTTCTCTTTCTGCTGAAAATGGCTTTTATCCCTATTATTTTGATGGCAAATTGTATACATTGTATACATATTTTAGGAGTAACGGAGACCGATGGGTTCGTTTGAATTATAAAACTGGAACTACAATTTCTGGAACATCAAATAGTTTTGAATTTGATTCAGGGTCTACGAAAGAATTAATAAGAATAATCAAGGCAATTGGATGGTCTGATTCAATGACGACTATTGAAAGAGAGAAATCATGGGTTCTAGACGATGTTCAATTCTCCTCTTTATATTTATCTATAGATAATCTCAGTTCATATCATTCTAATATTTTTAATGGAAAAACACCGACTGGGACCGTGTGGACTTCTGGATATAATGGTGGATATGTTCTATGGGGAGGTGTTTTAAGGACTTTCGGCTCATGGTCTCAAATGTTTTATGGCTGTGGAGATTATTGTCAAACAGGGAATACCATTTGGCTCAGAGGTGGGGGTGATTCCGGACCGTGGAAAGGCCATAATGATGGTGAGTATTTACATCATAAATGCAATGACTACACTGAAAATACCAATTCAATCACATCGATGGTATCTTGGTCAAACACCAGAGTTTGTTGGGCAAAGATAGAATACAAACCTTATACAAAAGGAATTTCGCCATCATTCAAGTATTCCATTTTAACCTTGATCTTAATGCTACATGAATAAACAAGAAAAGATATTGAACCCCAATAAAAAGAAACACCTTTAGATAAAACCTCACAGTTACTTTTTGTTTGATTGAGCAGGCTTAGGTTGTGTAATTGAAGGAGGAGTGGGTTGAATAGTTTGTGGAGGATTGGGTGGTAAAGTTTGAGATGGATTAGGAAGAACAGGTGAAATCGAAGATTTCTCCTCAGCAATTCTCTTTTTAATTGTCTCAATGTCAAGGTCATATTTTTGGGAAAGTTTTTCAAGATCAATTGAGGCTCCGTTTGCAACGAGCTCATGAAACTCGGATATTAAATCCTTCTTTTTCATCAAGAGTTTCGCAGCTTTCTTTTTCAGTTTTAGTCTTTCAAGTTCTTTTTCTTCCGTTTGTTTAACAACCATATCAGTTTTCTCTTGCATTTTCTCTAGTGTACGCATTTTCTCATATTCCTTCCTTCTTTCAAGTCTTTTTGCATTATCTTCTCCAAGTTTGAGCCTTAACCACTGAAGGGCTGCCTTGTCATGAATCTCTGTTTCTTGTGCTTTCTTAACTGCTTCGAGTCTAGCTTCAGCATCTTCAAGCTTCTTTTCAATTTCTTCAGCCTTCTTCTTTGCAAGTTCTTCGCTTTTTAGTTTTCTTTCCAGAGCACGATGAGATTGCTGGGTTTCTCCTTTTTGTGCCAACTCAACTTTCTTCTGTTTTTCGATAGAAATTTTTTGTATCCTTTCAGAGGCAGTTCGATTTTTCATATCAATCTGTTCTTTCCTGTCATTTTCCTTTTTTGCAATTTTGTCCATCAAATCCTTTGATCTTTTAATTTTGGTGGCATTTCTTTGTTTCATTTCGGATATTCTTTGTTCTCTTTGCTTTTGAAACATTTGTATTCGCTCTTGTGCTTGTTGTTCTTCTTCTGTCATTTTTGCAATCTTTTTCTCGAGTTCTTCTTGTTCTCTCGTTTGCGCTTGTGTAATTCTCTCGAGTTGCTTTTTAAGAATAGCTTGATGTTCCTCTTTGAGCTTTTGTAGTGCTTCTTGTCTAGCTTTTGCTTTGACTTCCTCGGCCTTTTTCATTTCAGCTTCTAATTCCATCTTTTTAAGAATTTCTGCATTTCTCTTCTGTTCTTGTTCTTTCATTAGTTTTTTGATTCTTTTTTCACGATCTTCTTCGGCTTTAAAGGAAGCTTCTTCTTTTTCTTTTCTCTTTTGCTCTTCTTGCTCTTTTCGTTTCTGGTCTTCTTCGTCCCTTTTCCTTCGTAATTCAGAAATCTCTTCTTCTTTATCAGCCAATCTTTTCAGAACTTTCGCTTCTCTTTCTTTTCTTTTCTGAGCATCTTCTTTCTTTTGCTTTTCGATTTCTGCCTGCTTTGCTTTGGCCATTTCCTCAAGCTGCTTTTGCTTTTCCTGTTCTTTTTCCCTTATTTGCTGTTTTTTAAGTTCTGAAGCAACAATTTGTTCAATTTCACGTTTTTGGATTTTTTGAGTTTTTTCCAATTCTTTCATTTCATTAACAACAAGACTCCTTGAAGTAGCAAACTTTTTAAGCATGTTATTCTTCCTTTCTTCTTCTTCGATTATCTCTAACCTTTTCTTCTTTATTTCTTCAATCAAAGAATGTCTTCGAACTTCAAGTTCGTCAACAATCTTCTTTTTCACAGATTCGCTACCAGGAATTTTGGCAATATCTCGCTTTGATATCTTTAAAATTTCATCGGGAATAACTCCAAGGCGTTTGAATGCCTCAAGTGTTGAGCTCTCAGTAAATTGAGGATACTCTGTCGCATTTTCTATATCAAATTGTAGAATCCCAAAATCAGAAGGAGGGTTATTAACAGGTGGTTTTATCTCGGCAACCACAGGGGGATTTGGTGGAGGCACATTTTTCTTCATTTGGAAAATACGTTAGAAAATAATCGTTTGTAAATTTACAAAGTTTATTAACCAAAGGTATGTTGGAGTTTTGGTTTCTTGATTTGGGACAGTTTTTCTTCAAATATTGACCTTTTCACTGATATTGGTTCAATTGTTTTTCTCCTTTTAGAGTCAATATTATAATCGTTTGGGGAATACAATGATAGCTGTTTTTCAATTTGAACTGGTTGCGATTCAGGTTCATTTGATAAGCATAGGTCTGAGTAATCAATAAGTGAGTACTGATAATCAGATTTCAAGATCTCTTTCATTTGTTGCCAATCGACTTTGGTAGATTCTTGGCTTTTACTTTCATTCAATGAGGGTTTCTGAGGCGAATTATTAATCAATCTGTTTGAGGATAACATAGCTATTAAACCTTCAGAGTTTTTGAATGATCTTACTGATTTTAGTTTGCCTCCCTTTGGGGTGAAATTAAGGTCAATAGATATTCTCTTGTCATCCGATATCTGTTTGTTACTCCACGTTGAACAATCCCTTAAAACCCATGAACTACTATCAGAAAAGCATCCAACTTGAGAATAAGTCTCCGTTGACCATAATCTTACTGCCATATCAATTCCAGAAGAAGCAAAAAACAGTCCATTCTTCACAAATACAATAGAAGTAATTTCACCTTCATGAGCACGGAATATCTTTTGAGGAGAGATTATTAATTCAGCCTTCAAATCAATTTCCCAGACTCTAACATAGCCAATACTATCTCCACTTATTAGAACAGATGAGCCGTTATGTGTAGTTAATGATGTTACTGAATATTGAATGGGAAGATTGTGTGCTTTAAATGAATACTCAATATCGAGCAATGGTAATGTGCATATTGTAATCATCCCCTCGTTATCTCCAATGAATAGTATTTTATTATTAATTGCCAAAGACTCAATGGAACATCCCTTTTCTATTGAATTATGTCTTGGAATCCCATTAGGATCTAATGGCCATGACATGATATCCCCATGATCTGTGCCGCTTATAATATTATTAAATTGTGTATCATAAAACAGTATTGTGATCTCAGAAACATGTCCTTGGAGGGTTCTTTCATATTCAAACATCCCTCCTTTCCTTTCAATATATAGATCAATCCCAAATGCTGGATTTGTTAGGGCAAAAAATTTTCGGTATGTGTCAGTGAATTGAATCATTTTCGGACAGAGATCTGTGTAACCAGTGTTTTGTTCAAATAATATTCCACAAGAACTACTATTCCATACAGTTAACTTGCCAGAACTATCAAAAGTGAAGATTCTCTTCCCATTGCTATCAATGATTGAGGATTTGATCACTTTGGTATTAAGCTTTTTTTGGCAAATGCATGTTCCAAGATTGTAGTTCCAAGTTTTTGTGTTCCCAATAGTATCTAATGTTAAAATATCATCGAAAGAATTAGAATATCCAAGTAAAACTATTGAGGATTTGTGAGAAATGCCAGATCTAAGTTCTTTTACATGACCAGCTTTCCAAACATATGGTGATAATGATCCTACAATAAGATTCTTTAACCTATTATCAAAAATCATACATCCAGAAGAATGCTTTGTCTCATCTTGGTTTTGATATTTTGTACACAATGCAAAAGATGATTGATCATAAAAAAAGAACTCATTGAATGATGATAATGTGACAAAGAATTTTTCGTTGGAATTAGTCTCAAATTCAGCACATAGAGGGGAAGATGTGTAATTTCCATCTAGTTTAACCATTCTATGTGGCGGATAGCTTCCCCATATATAATTATCACCATTACTACAGCATATTGCTAAACATTGTTGGCTGTGAGCGAAAACAAACGATTTCACAGGCCTTGTTTCAGTAAAAACTCTTTGTACCACAATTGACTTGTCTTGGAGAGAGAAAAACTTAACTGTACCATCATTTGAACATGATGCATATAATTTGATTGTACATAATTCTTGGATTTGATTGATCGAATCTTCATGAATTTGATTAGATGCAAACAACTCAATCGAGTATTCAGAACCAAATCTTCGCTGAGGGAAAGATATCAAAAAGACTTGAATTGATCCACATTCATCACCCACAATTATTTTTGTCTGATATGGGCTGCTCTCACCGAGTCCAGCTTCAATTATGGCAGTCGGAGCATTATAAAGAGGTACAATTTTGTTCTTAAGCAATTTCAGATTTGATTCAGATTCTGCAATTCTCATGTTTCTGATTGACTTAGGAGTTGGTGATGCACAAACACCAATCGGAAGCTCTTCAAGAGTTGGAATAGAAAAGAAGAGAAGCTTTCGTGTGCTTTTTGATACAACCAAGGTTTTAGGCTCTTTAATCAGGCACATAGATGAGAATGGACCAGATAATTCAAGCATTCTTGTATATGCCAAAGTATCTCTATTCCAAAATTTGACCGAATCTTTGCTCAACGTAATATATTCATTCGTTGACTCGGATATTAGTATCGACGTGATTGTATCACGATGAGATTGTTTGATCATTATGTTATTTGTTTCGATTCTATTCATAATCTGATTCGATTCCTGTGGAATATCATATGAAATTGAAGATTCTGATTCAATAAGGAACTTAATGAACTGTTCCCATTTAATCTCACCCTCAGAATTAGCATCAACCCTATTAAAGAAATCTCGAAATTCCGCAAATGATAAGGAACCAGATTTTATTATTTTCCATAAAGATGATTCTTCCCATTGAACCGAGTTTAGAACACCATTCCTTGTGGGATTGGCCTGAAAGAATGCAGTCCGAAGCTGAGAAACATAGTTTTCTTTAAAAAAGTCTTTATGAATCGCAGGGGAACTATGGTGTTTTAATGTGAGCTTGAAATGAGGGTGTGTGGGGAACAGTGGTTCTTGATAAACGCTCATTTTATTAATTTATCAGAAAAAATAAAATTTTTTGAGCAAAACCATAGAAACATTGTTTATCTTCTAATACTAACATTCTTCATGGTTGATGTAATTTGTTCGATTGATTGGCTTGTATGAATTGCAGGTACATCAGTAACAATAAAGCCAGGGCACTCTTGTAACTGTTCATTGATTTTATCAAGAGCGATTTTCTTTTCTTCAGCAAATAAATCGGGGTCATTAGGATTTAATTGCCGATTTTTGATTAGGAAATCTCTAAGTATATATCTGTAGTCAGCTAAATCTGTTGAAGGGGATAGAAGTTCGCGAATTACACTGCATGTTTGCTCTGGATTAACGTTATGAAATGTATCAACCAAAAGCTCACATATTTGGCTGGTACTCTTCCTAATATAATCCATTGAAAACAGTTCTCGAATCAGTTGAGTTTGGGATTTGAAAGATGATTTATATTCGACAGATAGCAACATTTCGAAAGCAAAAACCACAGTATTGATGGCGTTTTTTTCTAAAAACATGTAACATTGAGGATCTAGAGAATTCAAAGATACTTCTTTCATCAAATTAATTAGTGAGAAAAAGGACATATCATTAATACCTTGATATGGGTGAATACATCCCCATTTTAAGCATTCGTATATGCTTTCTATATATGATATTTGCATTTCAGAAAACAGAGATTTTCGATGGCACAATGATTGTATCAACCGAAACAAGAGAACTCGAAATTCAGGAAAGCTCTCAAAGTCATTCTGTATCATGTCCATCACTGGCTTATATGCCTTTTCGAAAATTAAATTCAATTTATCCGCTATTTCATTAGGCATTCTCCACATAAGGTTGCAGTATAAAGAAAGAACCTCAGATACTTTTGTAACAGGTTTTGAAAACTCGAAGTCATCAATTAGAACACTAAAAGCTGCTGACAAAACAAGAGAGTACAAAGGCTCACATTGATATAAAAAAAAGGGAATCTTTTCTAAAAAATAGATTATTTCGGTTTTCGCTGAAATAATCTCTTGTCCTAATGGGGTCAAAAAACCATCAGACGATACACTATTCGAAAGAGGTTCAGATAGATATAGATAGTATTGAATAATCTCTTCAATAAACTCTAATATTTTTTGTTCTTCATTTATAATTTTCATGTATAAAGGCAATTTTGACAAACTCCTTATCATAACTGAAGTAGTTTCAAGAGACCCTGGCGTTTCCAACGGCTGAGTCCATGAAGCTCTAATCTTTGATTCAATATCATGAAATAACCATTTGGTATTGTGAATTGTTTCATTTTCTGATGAGTAATTGATTAATATTGATAAAAATTCATAAAAGTCAGGCAAATTCTCAAGTTTGATATCCGCAAACATATTTGGTACCATTGACATTACGGTGTCTAATAAGGTTTCGGTTTCATCTGGTTGAATTTGGGAAATAAAGAATTTACATCGATGACCAAGTGCTTTTAATGAGTCGATCGCAAATGACTGTAATTCTTGATGAGGTTCCTGAACAAAATCTAAAATTTTCATGAAAATACTCTTAAAAAGCATAAAATTACTCATGAAAAACTTATGAAACTGTGTTGAAATGAAACAAAGACCTTCTGCGATGCAAATACGATGATTTGTATTTTCAAAAGAGGCACAAAAATGAAAAATATGTTGGAATATTGTATATAAAAAGTCAATCTCATTCTCTGTTGATAGTGAACCAGCCATTGATCCAATTGCCCAGCATAGAGATTGGAGAGATTTCATACAAATCTTATCATTTGAAAACTCATTAAAGCGATCTAATACTGCTGTCATCATATCTTCCTGGTCAAAATTTGTTAGAAACACTATGCATTCTCTTACTGTGGAAAAAAAGGTACCATAAGTTGAAATAACCGATGTAAACAACCTGGTTTTCCCATCATCATCAATCACACTGACAGTTTTTATTGGTTTTGGCATTCTTTCAATTATTACTCGTCGAAGAAGTTTAAAAAGTTCAATGTACACAGTGGGAAGGGGATCTTTTCCATTATTAGATTCCAAAAATAGTTTTCTTGTCAAAAGATGCCAAAATTCCATAATGGCTTCATAAGTTACATCTTCAGCAATGATTGTAATCCCATAAAACCACCTAAGAACCTGAAAATATGAACTTTCATGGTTTTCATTACTGATTAAATGAAAAAAATTGGATAAAAAATGTGTCATTGCTCTAACAAATATATCAACAAAAGCATCGTGGGATGTTAAAGAATCCATAGCATCAAATTCGGTTCCAATTGAATTTTGAAGATTCACCACGATTGATTCAAAAACACTGGGTAGATACTGATAATGACTAGGTCCAATTAACGGGTGTGATATTGCAGTAGTCAGTATACCTATTGCTAATATGGCATAGTTTGGTTCGCTTAAAAAGTGTTGACATATGGTATTGATAACATTGCATTCGAATACCCAAGATAGATCAACGACTTTAAGAATATGAGTAAGGCAAGTCAATCCTGATTTAATTATTGAAGAATCATCGGTATCAAAAACAGATTTTTGTATTATTGTTAATATTTCATCCAAGCAATTTTTCAAACTATCAGTCATTTCAATAATCCTTGATGATGAGAGTGGAGTATCTTCGGTTTCTGTGACAAAATCCGCTAAAATTGATATAATATCAAAAAAATTCACTAAATTCCTTGTTATGTCAGTTGTTTCAGCAATCATCTCTTGAATGACATTTGGCCAGCGAGCTGGCCAATCAACAACCATGATATCAACAAATACATTATTCGATATTATTTGTAGATAGTGCTCTTTTTTCCCGTTTCCATCTTGAAAAATGTAATGAAACAAAGAATCTTTAATTTGATTCCTTTCGTTTTCCGAAACAGTAAACCACCACGATTTCACACACTTTTGAAGTCCTTTTAGAATAAAATACTTAGCATAATCAGATATATTTGAGAAAACTCCATTCAAGAACACATTGACTGTTGAAAAAGAACAAACATATGTATCTATATTTTTTAATGCTTCTTCTTTGTTTTGAGGATCGCCATGTAACACTATTTGCGCTAGTTTTTCAACTGATTCATAACTTTCTACCATAAAACAAAAAAAATTTATTAATAAAAGATCCCATTCTGCGCTGCCTGAATGGAATCATATGCATTGGTAGTATACGCATTATAGGCCGAAGAAATCAGATCCGTGATAAATTTTTCAAGCTCGATGGGACCCTTATCAAGAGCAAAACGTTGTCTGAGTCGTTTAAGGGTATCTGTTTTGAAACATGGCAATCCAGAGTCCCTCATAAGCCAAACAATGGATTCTATTTCTTGATGCCTCGATCTAATGCAAAGAAAACACTGAGTGAGCAGTTTTTCAAACTCTTTGAATGGCTCCGAATCCCTTGATCCGCCCATTAGATCAATATACTCTTTGGTGAGCTTAAAGTCTGCTCTTTCAAATTTGATGTTACCTCCAGGTGATATATCGAAAATAAACCCAAAATCAATATGAATAATGTGTCCTAATTCGTCAATCATAATATTTGCATTGTGGCGATCTTTCACTTGGAACAAATAACAAAACAGGGAATACGGCGCCAAGGATTTTATAAACTCATTCTGTGCGGCAATAAATGATTCACTATCCTGATGGCCATATTTCCTAATGAAATAAGAAATAAGAGGTTCTTTCTTTTCCATACCAATGTCATGACGAGATCTAGCATTCTGAATAAACTCTATAACACCTCTATTCTCACCTGTGGTAAATACCCGGTAAGGACACATAAAAACATTTAGTCCTGCATCTTTGAACATTCGACAAAATGTATCAACAATGTGTACCATCAAAGAGTCCATTCTCACATCATCATTTGTTTTAAAAATGCATGAACAAAGTGAGGTTCCGATGGAGCCATTATCAATTTCAAAATTAATCATTAATGGAACCCTTGAATGTGATTTCAATGTTCGGGACCCATGAGGATTCACCCGAACAATTTTTATATCAGGATGGGTAGGCAAGTACGTATCTGGAGGCAAATTAATCCGAGAAAGCTCCTGTTCTAGTAGCATGTTCCTGGAAGATGGATTGGATTTCAGAAGTTTTTGAGATATCTGAGCAAAAATTTCAATTAATGAAAACTCATTTTCCATCTCTTCAAGAACAGAAGAACTCATTTTGCTTTTAATTCTACCTTCAATTTTGATCAAAGATAAAGCAAATATAGCATCAGATGGCTGAACAGCTCTCCCTTTTTCGTCAAGAATTGCCCATAATAAAAGATGCAAAAACCTGGGATTTTCAAATGCTTTTCTGATCAAATACTTTCTGAGTAATTTTGTGGTGTCGTATCTTAATGATTGTAACAACTGAGGGATCAATAATTGTAGATTTATTATTGGGATAATATTAATTATCTCGATTAAACAACTCAAAACAGTTTTTGAAGACATTGATTTTGGGGATAGAAACGATAGGGCTAGATAAGGATTATCAAAAAACATTATTGATTCAATCCCTGGCATTTCATTAAATAAATGAGGGAATCTCGGAATTATTTCACCTAATAACTTCGATGGATATGATGAAGAAAGGAACTGTAGAATAGAATCGCTTGAGAATGAGAAATATGACAATGCTACCAAAGACGAGGGTCTAATAGAAAAATATGAATTGAAAAAATCTTTGGGCAAGGCGGAAATGGATTTATACATGAATTTTTCGGATATTTGCTCTAACAAAAGAGTTGAACGATTGAGATAAATTGATATATACACAGCAAATATAGTGAGCTGAGATCCCAAAAAACTCAAATCACAATATGAATATTCAAATTTTGGATTATTACCCATTGAACATAAAACAATTAATGAATTAAGAATTCTTGTAATCCAATTTATTTGTTGATCAGATACATATGAAAAAAAGTCTTTGGAGCAATAATTCGAAATCATTGAGAGGATCAAAGTTTTTAATAATTCAACGTCTTTTAGACAACAAAAGCCAGACTCAATACATTTTTCAATAAGAATTACTGTCAGGGGACATAAAACACTCATACAAATTGGAGATTGATTAAACGCTTTACCATATACCAAATCAATAATGGAAAAAACAAATTTTTTGGCAATCCTAATACGAAAATGTTCGATCAAAAACTGCAAAACATTTGATTGCATACAAATACTCTGTTCATCAATATCTCTTGAGAATATTCCTTTTCCTAACACTATTGATTCGGAAAACCAGATCGAAAAAGTATCTACAAAAGCAACATGATTATCCAATGTAGACATTGCAGAAATTGACCATGCAAAAAGTGATGCATTTGAATCTAATGGAATAATCATATCCCTAATTTTACTATGTATTGGAGATTTCAAGAAATGAAAAGCTAAGTTCAATAATTCTTCTTTTTGATTTCCTATTTGAAACGATCCATAATCAATTTTACCTTTAAAATATGCATATATTGTTAAACCCGATAAAAACTCATCATGAAAGTTTGTGGGAATGAATTTTAATATTGTAGAAATCCCTACACTTGCTTTCTCGATACTGTCAGTAATTACTTGGTAGCAAAGAACAGAAATTATATGCTGAGATTCACTAAAACACCTCTCGAAAAGTTTCTTAATTAAATTATTATAGAATGAATCAAATAAACTAGAATTATAAATCATTCTTATTACGTTTTTGTTAAGAATTGGATAGTATTCATCAAAAACAAAACATGAAACCCTTTTTGCAAGGGTATTTAATCTAATATCTTTGCTTAACAAAAATCTGAGAGTATATTCTGCTACAATGAATAATGAAGCGTGATGTTCAATTGATGATGAATTAGAATGGGTCTGATATTTATATTTTTGAATAATTGGCTCAACAAAAAAATCAAAAGCATCAAATAATGATGCTGTCATTTGGGTCTTAAAGTATTCAAAAAATGGTATTATGCTTCCTTGAGATGCTCTCCCAGTCTCCAAAATATAAACAGAAAGAAGGTATATTATCTCTGATGAAGACAGTTGATTCAGATTAACCGATGGAAAACTAGGAATTGTAGAGAGGAAGATGCTCAAGATTTCGGCTTTAGAATTGAAGAGTTTGGTTTTAATTCGATGAAAGACATCGTAAATATTATCTGCAATCGAATTCACACAGCAATATTTGGTTGAAAAGACAAGTGGAGGCATTCTTCTAACAATAATGGTGAGTGAGCTTTCCCAATTCCCAAAAAACTTGGATATATCACCTTTTGTTGATGCAATTATTATGATCCATAATGATACCAGCGATGTGCTTTCAAGTGGTTCATGATAAGACTCTAAGCACATAGATAATAAATTAATCATTTCACCAATGTAGTGATAAAACGATTCAACACTAATTGACATAAACTTGCAAAGCTCCAAGATATTGGATATTAACACAATGATTGAATCAACTAACATAGCAATAACATTGTGGGTTGATGATTTAGGGAATATTTTTTGTGCAAATTCAATGGACGAATGAAAATATCGGTAATCAGGAACACCATCTTCCTTATATGTCTGGAGATCAGGAGATAGGGCAAGAAATAAACATGGAAATGAATGCATTAATGTTTCTTTCTCATTTTGTTCCAAATATGGGTATAATTCGGTTAGTGAAACAATAATATCATCAATGAAAAAAGAAGAAAAAAGGAGGAGCCTTTTCAAATCCAATCTCTTATCATTGGATATATTAGCGAAACTTATAAGTGACCTTGATCTATTCCTTGTATGAACCTCACCGTTATTATTGCCCCTTTGACTAGAAATTGCATTATAATGGCTGTTTCTATGCTTAATTAGGAGAGAAGGATTTGTCAAGCAATCCATATAGAACTGAAAAACCAAATCTTTGTTTTTCCGAAACCTTAACCGAGAAAAAGCCTTTGAAATCCCCTTTGTCAAGCATTCACCTGTATAGTTCTGAAAAAAATTCAACAAGCAGCGAAATTCTTCTTCTTCTGATTCACACTCAATAGGTAATATGCAGAAATAAGATATATCTGGAATTTTGAAGCTGTTTGGACTTGAGTGATATTCCCTTGTTCCAGAGAAATCAGTTGAAACACGGGGTTTCATATAAAAAATTGCAATTTATGGCAGAAGTTGGTTCGGGAACGATTCAGTATTATAGAGGGGCATATTGGTTGCTTGTTTTTTACCATAATTCCGTGGGTGGTGTATATTTCAATAGCCTTAACGAAGCGAAAAAGTGTGATTTGCCGAATAGGTTTAGTATCCTTAGCGATTTGAATCAAAATTACTATTTTAACAATAAATTCGAGTTCTTGTTACAGTATCCAGGAATTTCCGATCATAATTGGTGGAGGCAGTCATATAATCCAATTGAGATTTCTGAAGGTACAGGAGATGTGTATGGTTACGAGCCTATAGAGATCGCATGGAAAGGCCACAATTGGGGAGGATTGGCTGTCTCTGCTACAGGATTAACTCTACTTGATGGTTCTAGACGGACTGGGTATTGGTGGTACTCAATTGGGTGCGTATCAAGTGCATATACTCCACTAATACCGGGGCCTTACGAGAATGAAACATACAACTTCATGGTTTCGGAAGTCAAGTTATGGGTTAGGATTAACGCACAAACAAGATCAAAGAGTAGAATAGGGGTAACTAACCTGTTAATACCCCTGTTTTGGGCACTTTTATAAAAATCGTTATTTTATGAATGAGAAAAAAGAAGATGTGATATTTCCTACAGCAGTAGAAGGAACACTTGTTGATACCAAAGATAAGGGTCCGCAGATAGAGGAAAAACTTATTCAAGAAGAAAAAGTAGTCGAAGAAAGCAAGGATGATGGGATTTTTATTGATGATCGGGTTCTAGAAGAAAAGCCAGCTGAAGGGAAGGACAAAGATTCATTTATAAAAAAAACAGAAATAGAGAGCAAACAGGAAACCTCCCAACAGAAGAGAAAAAGCAAAACAGCACCTGTCAAGCAGATGACATATAGCCAGGAGCTGGCCAAGATTCCAGCCGATATTCTTAATAACCCTCATGTTATTAAGAAATACAACATTAATTCTGGATTTAAAGCAAATCCACCTCGGGCTGCAATGTCAAATGAGGATTATAGATATCAGGTCCCACCAAAACTCGATGATTTCACAAATAGTCTTGTAAGTGGAACTCCAATAATCGAAAACCCTTCCATTGATCAACTCAAATCAGCGAATCATCAACTTAGGGCCTTAGAGAAAGACTATATTGCTAAAGGACAGTATATGGATGCTAAAAAGGTTGCGCAGATCATGGATATAGTTAGTAGTAAGATTCAGCAAAAGAAGGATTTTGCAGATAACAAAAGTACAATAGAAGAGTTATTGTCGAAGAGGAATGAACTCTCTATGCTTGTTTCATCAACAGAAAGAGACTGGGATGAACAAATAGAACAACACAAAAAGAATACAACTCTTAGAATAGCAGAAATAGAGCAAAAGCATCAAGAGGAAATGGAAGAATTTGATACTGCCATTCCCTCTGAGCTGCAGCCTACTTTCAAAAGGTTTTCTGTCACATATTTAAAGATGAGAAGCAAGGAGAAGTATTTGGCATATAATAGGCATTTTGATGAAGCACAAGCAATGAAAGAAAAGGCAGATGCTCTAGAACAGAAAGAAACAGGAGATAACTATGAGAGGATGGATCGTTTTTTCCAAGAAAAACGTTCAAAGCTTTTAGAAAAGCAAAACAAGTCAATGAATGCGTTTTTAGATTATTCAAAAGGTAGATTATTGGAGCTTAAGTCACAAAAGACTAAATCACTTGAAGGAATTAACAGAAGAATCTCAATTCTCCAAGATCTAATTGAGAACGAATGTGATAAGAAGAATATAACTCCAGGGGAATTAAACATGGATATCATTGATGAAAAAAGAATGGAGATTCTAAAAATTACAGAAAAAGACTTACCTATACCTCAATATAGGTGCTCATCAGCATTATCAAAATCATCAACAAAACAATCAGCTCCGATAACCAAACCAAAAGTTTCTCCGTCAATTAAAGTCTAGCTCTGTTTGCTAAACTGTAGTTATTTTTTTGTTCTTGGTGATTTCTTATTTTGGTTGGATATTGTCTTATTTATAATTGTATTTAACCTGAGCTTATACATTTTGAAATCATAGTAGAATGATACTTCTTCCCAGTTATCAGATTTGTCAAAATAGGTTTCATAAGGAGAAGGAAGCATGATCTTCATAACATAGTGAGAACCCATTTCTATATAAACACTTGCATCAATTCCAGTCTCCATATCATTAGAAATCTTTTCCATTGTAGTATTAATCATTCCGTGTGACTCAATCCAAAAGCCCCAGCCATAAAAAATTGCTTTTCCTCCAAAAACAGCATGAGGAACATCATGAATTCTTCGATGAGATATTACAGAATCAACAGGCATATTCTCAATTGCCCATCTTCCACAGTTCACATTTCCAGGATTCGCGATTTCAACTTTCTGAAGATCTTGCAAGAAAAAGGCTAAAAGCCCTGATGCTATGCAAGATAAATATATAAAAACAAGCATAACCTTAATAATTATATGCTTAGATAGTTTCCATGTCCTCTCAAGAAATTGTGCAACAAATGCTACAGCCAATGGAAGCCATCCATCCTGAATTGCTTTACAATTGTCTCTTGCCCATGGTGAAAAAACAACATAATTTGATAGCAAAAATACACATATTGCAGGAATATACCTAATTATCAGCTTTTTATCTGATGTTACAAACCCTGTAAACAATGATATAAATCCAAATGAGCCAAGAGCAGTCCACCAAAGCCTGAAAAATGGGTATGGTGGATGGGTGAATGTTTTATCTTTCCATAAAGGCGCTATTCGACAAAATGAAGATTCATTCGAAACCCTTTTCAATAATGGAAGAGATAGTGGGATGGCCAAAGAATTTGCACAAATACCAAACAGCAACCAAGCTTTAAACACTTTAAGTTTGTTATTACTCATCAGAAATGATATCAATGCATATGAAATAGAATATGTGGCAATTGCAACAAATGCGTGAGCTTGGGTTTGAGGTAGAACCGCAACACCAATTGAAGCAGCAACAAAGAATCCCCAATGATAACTAACAGAACCATCAATCAAAAACAAAATAACAATAATACAGACAGGTAAAGCAAAAGTGGTACACCTTTGGGATAAAAAACTATGAGACATCTGAGGAAACCACATGACATGAGAAATACTGGAAAAAGAAAATATATAATTATACTTAACCCAATTCTTTTCAAGGGGGTGTTCAAATATTTCGGTAAAACCAAGACCTGCTGCAAAATACCAAAGAGGAAATACAAGAGATGCAGATACAGAAGAATTCGTCAGTTTAAGAGCCAAGTAATGAAGAAAATACACAAAAGAAATCCCATTTATCATTGAAGTCCATAAAATCGAATTTCTATTGGATGCACCACATGCAGAAAAGAGATAAGCACAATAAAAATCGGGCAAAACTGGATATGCAAATGTAACATTGTGATATATCGGATTTTTAATGCCAAATAAACTGTTTCTGTGCTGATTAGGACCAACAGAAAAAGAAGAAGCTATTTGTAACTGAAATGTCATATCCCCCCACGATGCTCCTCGAGTTGTGCGGCCATTTTCTAAATTATGCTGGCTGATTCTATATGAAGTAAATATTATATTAATAATGAGAACACAAAAATCAAATCTGGTCATAGAAATAACATATGACGGTGACAATCTTCGGTTCCATAAATGAATCATTAAAGATAATGCTAAAAATATAGTGACAACGATGGTGGATAACTTCTCATGCCATCCAATCACATATTGAATCATAAATGAAATTAAACTTTGATAAAGCACCCCAATAGAGAAACCAGCAAGTAATCTAGATATGTATTGCCATCTATTTTGTATGCAAAGAGTAATCAGCTCATATCCAAACCACCAAAAAGAGAATATTGATAATACAATCATGTATCAACAATATTCAAAAAATTCATGAATTGATCTTTGGCTTTGGAGAGATGAGAATGAATTAATCATCAATGATAAAGAGTAACTATCCGTTAAATAATAGGGAATACTTTGTTTATTGTGAAGACAATTGAGGCAAAGGAGTTTGCTTTGGGAATGTGTATTGATATATACATTCTTTATTGTATCATCTGCAAAGAAATAGTCTTGTTTATTATAGTAATCAACCTCTTTGAATGAACAATTGTTATTAGATTCCTGATTCTGTTTATGTTTATGGCTTCATCGGAGAATGTTAATTATTATCCAAAAAGGAATATAGATCTATTCAAGATATCATAATAATATTCTCTTGGGCATATCTCGAGTTTGAGACAGGATTTTTATGGCAAGTTTTGTCATTTTTTTTGTTGATGCCAGAAGTTGTGTTTCAATGTCAGGATAAAACAAAACTTGTTGAAAAAGGTGTTTTGTTGTGTTTAAGGAGATTTAGAGATGAATATTCGGCAAAAGATCAGATTGTTTTGAGTGATTCGTGTGATTTTGATGTTTTTTGTCATTTCATTGATTTTCTTGTGTCAGGGAATATTCCTAGTGATAGAAATGACCAGATTGGAGTTATTAATTTGTTGAGAGAATGGGAATCACATTTTGGAATTGTTGATGGTTTTCGTTTTCGTCTTTGTTGTCAAGAGAAAGATGGAATTGTTGTTTATAATGGAGACAAGTATGAAGTGAATATTGGATGTTTGTTGTTTCATAGTGAAGTTTTTCGGGAATTCTACAAGAATAGTTGTGGAATGGTTTTTTACTTTGATTCATCATATTCAAGAGAATCATTTGAAGTGTTTCTAGATCTGATTCATAATCGAATCAGTTATCCAAGTGTTGAAAAAGCAGGTGATGTTTATGATATTTGCAATTCTCTTCATTGTGATTCTCTTTGTCAACTTCTTAATGATGATTCATCTGAGAGAGTTCTCTCTCTCCTAATACAAAACCAAAGTGATAGTATAGATTTCTCCAAATATGAAAGATCAATTACTCAAAAGATAGATACATATTTGAAGAATCCAAGCTTCTGTTTGGTTTCTCTTCCATCATTATGTCGCATTTTTGCTCATTCTAATCAGACTTTCTCTTTATCTTCTTTAGAACAATTCTTGATTGGATGTATGAAACATCATGGAACTGGTGCTAAAATCCTTCTAAACAACATCAAATATCAAAAGCCTTCGGATCTCTCTGAACTGAACAGATTTCTACATATCATGTCTATTGTAGATACAAATGATATCTATGATAACACTAATCATGTTCTATCATCATTCCAAAGAGAATTTTCTTCGATGAGAGATGAAATCCAGAGAATTTCTCAAAGATATGAACAAACTGTTTCTGAAATGAATTCTAGGTTAAAAGAACAAGAAAATACTAATAAAAGGTTGGAATCAGAGCTGAATAATAAAATTCGTGAAAAAGATGCAATTATCAACGAAAAAACTAGTTTAATACAAGCTAAAGATTCGAAGTTAGAGGAGAATGCAAGGTTAATTCAAGCTAAAGATGATCAATTAGCCCAAATTAAGAAAGCTAACGAAAGACCAGAGTTTCCATTTAAGTCAGATCTGTTTTCAGGTATCTTTGATGGATTATCTAAGAAACTTGGTAGGAATTTGGCTGATTCTAGTGATGTTGATGTAACAGCATCTAGCATCTATAATGGAAATGGTCCTAAAAATGTTTTGAAGAATGATAGTAGTATCTGGCACAGCCAAAGTATCCCCTATTCATGGATTCTGTTTGATTTCAAAGAAAGAAAGGTATCTATTACATCCTACTCTATGAATGATAGATATAAAGTCAAGTCATGGAAAGTTGAAGGATCAACAGATGGATCAACATTCGAAATCATTGATAACAAAGTAGATACTACTGATTTCCAGAAAAGTAATGATGTTTTTAATGATCCTAGTGCTCAAAAGAACTTTCCAGTTCAACCTAATAACAAGTATTACAGGTACATAAGAATCACATCTACTAGTAAGAATTGGAACAACTATGATCTTTTCAGTTTATACCGTGTTGAATTCTTTGGATTTGTTCAATCTGAGTAAAATCCTTTTTTACTATCTAGATTTGTCAATCTTCTTGATTTAGAGATACTTATTTGTGGTTTTTGATCGAGATAATTTTTTCTTCTTGATTTCAGTTTACATCTTGTAAACTTCAATAATCGACACTTCTGCCATCCTGTCAATGTCAGCTGTCAGATCAATTTTTTTTTAATTTTTTTTTCATTTTTTTTTTGGGTTTGACGCTGACACCATTCTGTCACCTGCTTTTTCAGAACTTCTGTCACTCGAATATTATCGTTCTTGATCTATAATATCGTCAACCTCTTCTTCTGTTCTGTCAATGCTTCTATAAATATGTTGAGGTTAGAACATCTTCTAGATTTAGAGGGATAGGAACTACTAAAAACTTGGAAATGGAGAATCCGGATTAATTGATGAATTTTGAGCATATTTCGAATACAAAGGCTGTGAATCCAATCAATATACTAGACACCATAAACGAGTGTCAGATTCCTACGGGCTTTTTTGTGACTATACGAGTGAACTTCCAGCAGACCGCGGAGTTGAGTCCAATTTTGGCGCGAACTTTGTCTTGACACAAG
>Ga0209639_1001652_pt1 | contig 20742 bp, 17 predicted proteins | sample EPASupsiteHSE605_FD_187268 | JGI IMG/M metagenome (GOLD analysis project Ga0209639, IMG submission 187268) | Bioremediated contaminated groundwater from EPA Superfund site, New Mexico - Sample HSE6-05 (SPAdes) (version 2) | ecosystem: Environmental > Aquatic > Deep subsurface > Groundwater >...
ATTCGCTGACATTTCTGTCTTAATTTCGTTTCCGAAATCTTTGCAAAGTTTTTAAAAAACTTCAAATTCATTTCAGGGTCCTTTTGTTCGTCGTTGTTTAATTTTCAAGGTCCACCGTTACTCACCGCCTAAAAAGGAAGTGGAAGTTTATCTTACCACACTTCTCGCCTTTTGTCAACGATAAGATTTAATTTTTTGCAAAAAATTTAGTGTTTAGTGCAAAAAAATGTGCCTCTCTTAGGCGCTTGTTTATATTAGCACAAGTTTCTCTTAATGTCAACAATATTTTTAACATTTTTCAAAACAAAACACAAGGTAATTGTTTTTATTAAATTTTGTTTGAGGTATTGATTTTTTTATATTAATAAGTTATAATACAAAAGCTTGATATGCCGGTGTGATGGAATTGGCAGACGTGCTGGACTCAAAATCCAGTGGTAGCGATACCGTATCGGTTCGACCCCGATCACCGGCACCATATATGAACAAAAGCTAATGTCATGTGGGAATAACCACATGGCATTATTTTTTTATATTTATCATTACTTTAACCAATATATGCCCCATATAGAATTACGCTTAGTATCATTGACTAACACATTATATATCTTACTTTAAGTGAACTTCTATATATGCCAAAACATTTGCACCCGCAGTTTTAGTCTCTAAGTTATGACCAAGTTATCTATCATGCTCTGTAGTACTAGGTACTGTTACCGCTCGATACATTTTTCCTGCATCACCACTAACACCACACCAATATCCTCGTATCGTCGCTTGTAAATTTCTTAGTAGAACTTGTAGTCGACCATACATAACAACTTTTACTAAAGAGCCATTTGAAATTTCGATTTTATTGATAACTCTAATTGACATTTAAGTGTTTGCTGGTGCGATGTCAATACCTTCATCTATTATAATAGTATGTGAATCATTCATGTTTGTTAATTCTAAGCATTCATTTTAAGGTATATAATTATTAATTAACTTAATCGGGATCAATAATGGTTACACTTATAAACTGCAAAGACAATGGGACTTTCATTACAGGTGTGTCTTGCGTATTTAATGTAAGCTTTCCCTTTTCAACAGTATAATTTACGTTAGGTTGAATAACTCCATTAACAAAAAGATTTTGATATGTACTCAAATTTGGATTAGGTATGCCTCCATCACTATACATAGGTATTTCGTCTTTGTTTGTATAAACATTACCTTCGTTAGAATAAGCATTATATTGATATGTAATAGCTTTGAGAAGTTGATCCATTGAACCTTTTAATATTAATGATTCTAGAATAATTGGCTCACCTTCTAGAGGAATATCTGTAGTATTTAATTGTAAGACACCTTTTTTTACTATATAATTCACACTTGGTTGCATAACCGAATTTATATAAAGGTTGAAATACGATACTTCACTTGGAGAGAGAATACCTTTTTGACCATATTTTTTCAATTCATCTGCATTTGTATATATTCTTTTTTCTCCATCAGATACTGTATTATATTGATAATTCTCAACCGTTATTTTTTCATTATTATCATCTTTTAAAGTGACAAACAACAATATTATTGTTTGTCCTTTTGAGGGTAGATTTAATGTTTTAAATTCCAACATTCCTTTTTCTATTTTATAATTAACTTTAGGTTGTAATACTCCATTAACATACAAGTTATAATATGATACTTCATCTGGAGAAAGTATTCCTTTATCACCATACTTTTTCAGTTCATCTGCATTTGTATATATTTTTTTTTTGCCATTAGAAATTGCATTGTATTGATAAACTTCTGCTTTTAGGTTTCTAAGCTCACATAAAATACGTATTTTACTTTCACAAATGACAGAGTCGTATATTCTATCTACATTAATACACACATTATCTTTAATGCTAAGTGAATCATCCACTTCAGGAACCCTAATATTAACATTGGCTTTAGAGTTAACCTTTGTATCAATATCAATATCAATTTTTATTTTATTTAAACACTTATTGGATTTTAAAAAAACAAGTGAAGCTTGACAATTAAATCTATTTATAGAAAAATCTAAAGTAGTATTCTTTGGTGCTAATAAGAAATAGTATACAATTTTACTAAATGGGATAGGAGTAGACATATTCTTTCCATCAGTAGTAATAGCTATAAAACCCTCTATAAGTACAATTGCCATATTTACAATTTCAGTTTTTCCGCATTTAAGTTCAACTTCCGCTTTAGGTCGTTTTTGGGGCGCTGATAATTCAGTATATTTAATAGCACCTGGTTCATATGGACTAATAATGTTTCCGTTTTTATCTGTTATATGGCAATATATAATATCAGTATTGTATCTTATCATAGTCATACCTCCCCTAGATAGCCAATTATTATCCTAAAACTGTCAAATTCAAGCCACCAATATAATAACCAACAACTATACTATTTGTTTTCTATATATTTTTAAACAATCATTTTAACAAACATGTTGTAGCGGTTTATTTATACATATTTTATATGAAGTTTATTCTCAACTTAATGTTAAGTAGCTCAGTTAATTAAATTTTCTCAAAAGAAACACATATTATATATTTATGTGTTTCTTTAACTAATGTTACTTTTTAATAATAATTGACTTTATATAAAATAAAAGACGGGATTTCTCCCGCCTTTTATAATTCATAATGTTTATAACTATGACTTTATAACCTAAAGCTTAATTAAGTGGTTACAGTAGTTGTCGAATCTGGTGCGAAGTTTGTTACTGCAAGCGTAATCGGTGCACTTTCTGGAATAGTAAATGCTGGTGTATCAGCAATTGTAACTCCTGAAGCAGCGACTGTATAAAGTGCAGATTGCTGCAATTCACCGTTTATAAACAATAAATAGAAGCCATTATCCGCTGTTTGTGTTACTATTGCAGTTGCTTCGTTACCATCATCTTTAAAGAATTTTGAATTATCAATAAATAGACTTGTGGCATTTATAGCTGCTGATGCAGAATAAAAATATCTGTATACAGTTGGAACTGCGGTAGTAGAAGTAGTAGCACTCATAACAAGCTTCATTAATTTAACAGCCATACTCTTCCTCCTAGTTGATATCTGAATTATTATTTGCGTTGTGGATACGATATAACTTAATATAAAATATACAATACATAAAAATTCGCATTGTAATACACTTTGTCCTATCGTTCATAACATTATATGCCGTTAATTATTATAATGATAATTTATGCTCTTTAGTCCATTCTCTGTATTTTATTCCCTTTTTCAACATATTAACATTATCACAAAAAGAAAAAGTAGACACATAAAAACTTTGTAGTTTTTATGTGTCTACTTTTATATTACTATTACACCAATGCGGTGGTTTTTATTTGTTTGAAAAGTAACTCAAACTCATGCAAAAATAGTCTTGAATTATAATTTGATTATGTTAATTCTTTTTGCCATACTTTTTCTCAATTATTTTTACAATTATATAAGGGTTGAGAAAATATATTATTCCAAGAAATGCTGCCAATATATTAAGAAATCCTAAAGATATAAGCACCTCTTGTGCAGACTTTATAACTGATGTTTCTGTTTTAAAATACCATCTTGCAATATCACCAAGCATAATAATTTTCCTCCTGATTTTATATTTTATTTTTAAGGTATTCACCTGTATATGAGGTCTTTACCTTAACAATCTCCTCTGGTGTGCCACAAGCAATAATTTGACCACCCTTGTCCCCACCTTCTGGACCAAGATCAAAAATATAATCCGCGGTCTTTATAACGTCAAGATTATGCTCAATAACAACAACAGAATTGCCATTGTCAACAAGCTTTTGCAGAACGTCAATAAGCCTGTGAACATCCGCAGTGTGTAAACCTGTTGTAGGCTCATCAAGAATGTAAATAGTTTTTCCCGTTGCCCTTTTAGAAAGCTCTGTAGAAAGTTTAATCCTTTGTGCTTCACCGCCAGACAATGTAGTTGCTGGCTGACCAATTTTAACATACCCTAATCCAACATCATAAAGAGTTTGTAATTTACGCTTTATTTTTGGAACTGCGTCAAAAAATCCAAGCCCCTCTTCAACTGTCATTTCAAGTATATCATAAATTGTCTTTCCTTTGTATCTTACTTCCAAAGTTTCTCTGTTATATCTTGCACCCTTGCAAACATCACAAGGCACATAAATATCTGCCAAAAAATGCATTTCAATTTTAACTATACCATCACCTTGGCACGCTTCGCAGCGACCGCCTTTTACATTAAAGGAAAAACGACTTGAAGAAAACCCACGCATTTTTGCATCTTGCGTTGATGCGAAAAGTTCTCTAATATCAGTAAAAACTCCCGTATAAGTTGCGGGGTTCGAGCGAGGTGTTCTACCTATCGGTGACTGGTCAATACTAATAATTTTATCTAGATTTTCTATTCCTTCAATACTCTTGTGTGCACCTGCTATTTTCTTTGCTCCATTCAGATCCGCTGCGAGCTTTTTGTGCAAAATCTCGTTCACAAGCGAGGATTTACCAGAGCCAGAAACTCCAGTGACACAAACAAACTCACCAAGAGGAATTGCAACATCAATATCTTTAAGATTATTTTCACATGCCCCAATTACCTTGAGTGTTTTTCCGTTACCTTTTCTTCTCTTTTTTGGTACTGGAATTTCTTTTTTGCCACTCAAATATTGTCCTGTAATTGATTTATCACATTTTTTAATCTCTTCAACATCGCCAACACATACAATTTCGCCACCGTGTATTCCCGCTCCTGGTCCTATGTCAACAATGCAATCAGCTTCATACATTGTATCTTCATCATGCTCAACAACAATCAAAGTGTTTCCAAGATCACGAAGCCTTTTTAGTGTTGCAAGAAGTTTTGCATTGTCTCTTTGATGCAAACCAATGCTTGGTTCATCAAGGATATACAATACGCCCATTAATGACGAACCAATTTGAGTAGCCAGGCGAATACGCTGACTCTCTCCACCAGACAATGTGCCAGAAGAACGAGCAAGCGTTAAATAATCAAGACCAACGCTACTTAAAAATCCGAGCCTTTCATTAATCTCTTTTATAATAAGATCCGATATCATTTTTTCACGCTCAGTAAGCTCCATTGTATTTATAAAATCAAGTGACTGAGAAATCGACTTTTTTACAAATGTGTCTATATTTATTCCACCAACGGTAACTGATAAGGATTCTTTTTTTAGCCTTGCACCCTTACATTCAGGGCAATTTTGAACAGTCATGTACTGCTCAATTTCAGCTCTCATCCAATCACTGCTGGTTTCTAAATATCTTCTTTCAAGGTTGTTTGCAACGCCCTCAAAATCAGTGTTATATATGCCGTTACCATATTCATTAGTGCGTTGCATCTTTATCTTTGTACCTTTTGTGCCAAAAAGCAAAACATTAACTGCTTCTTTAGAAAGCTCGCTAACAGGAGTATCAAGAGAAAATTTATAGTGCTTTGCAAGGCCTTCAAAATACATCTGAGCAATTGTTCCACCATCTGCATTAGACCATCCACTGCAACTTATTGCCCCCTGCCTTATAGAAAGGCTTTTATCTGAAATAATTAAATCTGGGTCAACTTTCATATAAGTTCCAAGACCAGAACATTTTGAGCATGCACCAAACGGATTGTTAAACGAAAACATTCTTGGAGTAAGATCTTCAATGCTTATTCCGTGTTCCGGGCAGGCATAACTCTGTGAAAACAGTAGTTCATCGCCACCAATGACATCAGCAACAAGCAAACCACCTGATAGTGTTGTTGCAGTTTCTATTGAATCTGCAAGCCTACTTCTTATATCGTCCTTTATTACAAGTCTATCAACTATTATTTCAATATTATGTTTTTTGTTTTTATCAATAGCTATTTTTTCTGACAAATCATAAACACTGCCATCTACACGCACTCTTACAAAGCCTGATTTGCGTGCACTTTCAAGTTCTTTTGCATATTCACCTTTTCTGCCTCTTACAATTGGTGACATAACTTGAATTTTTGTACCTTCATCAAGTTGCAGTATTTTATCAACAATTTGGTCAATTGTTTGCTGGTGTATTTCCTTGCCGCACACAGGACAATGTGGTATTCCTATTCGAGCATAAAGAAGTCTTAAATAGTCATAAATCTCTGTTACCGTACCAACTGTTGAACGTGGATTTTTTGATGTTGTCTTTTGATCGATAGATATGGCTGGAGAAAGCCCCTCAATAGAATCAACTTTTGGCTTTTCCATTTGGCCAAGGAATTGACGTGCATACGATGAAAGTGATTCAACATAGCGACGCTGACCCTCAGCATAAATAGTATCAAAAGCAAGCGAGGATTTACCCGAGCCAGAAAGCCCCGTAAATACTACAAGCTTGTCCCTAGGAACTTTTAAATCTACATTTTTTAAATTATGCTCTTTTGCTCCTTTAACTACGAGCTCTGTAATTGCCAAAATATTTATCCCCCGTTTTTATTACTTACTGTTGCGTAGCTTCTCAATCTTATCCCTTAAATATGCAGCATGCTCAAACTCAAGAATTTTTGCAGCCGCTTTCATCTCAGTATTTAATCGTTTTATCAGCTGTTCTTTCTCAATTCTGCTTAGCTTGCGTGCTGGTTTATCTTTTTCCAAACTATCTTTGCTTGTTATTTCTATTATATCCCTTATTTCTTTCTTAATAGTTGTTGGAGTAATATTATGCTCTTTATTGTATTCCATTTGCTTTTCTCTGCGTCGTTGAGTTTCTCTTATCGCACGCTCCATAGACGGTGTAACACTATCGGCATACATTATAACTTTACCCTGTTCGTTTCTTGCCGCTCTACCTATGATTTGAATAAGAGCTGATTCGGAACGTAAAAATCCCTCTTTATCCGCATCCAAAACTGCCACAAATGAAACCTCTGGCAAGTCAAGTCCTTCTCGCAAAAGATTAATGCCAACCAAAACATCAAATTCACCTAAACGCAAATCACGAATAATCTCCATTCTTTCGATTGTGTCAATATCGTGATGCATATAACGAACTTTTATTCCAACATTTTCTATATAGTTTGTTAAATCCTCTGCCATCTTTTTTGTAAGCGTTGTTACTAGTACTCTTTCTTTACGGTCAATTCTTATATTTATTTCTGATATTAAATCATCAATTTGATTCTCTGTAGGTTTTACTGTAATCTCAGGATCTAAAAGTCCTGTTGGTCTTATAAGCTGTTCCACAATCTGCTCGCTGTGTTCACGCTCAAATTTTGCAGGAGTAGCACTAACAAATACCATCTGCTTTGTCCGCTCATAAAACTCATCAAATGTAAAAGGTCTATTATCAAAAGCAGAGGGAAGCCTAAATCCATAGTTAACAAGGCTCTCTTTTCTTGATCTGTCTCCTCCGTACATTCCATGAATTTGCGGAAGCATAACATGAGATTCATCCACAAATATCAAAAAATCTTCTGGAAAATAATCTATCAATGTAAATGGTGGCGAATGAGGCTCTCTGCCAGAAAGAACTCTAGAGTAGTTTTCAACCCCACTGCAAAAGCCAGTTTCTCTTAGCATTTCAATGTCATATTCTGTGCGTTGCTTTATCCTCTGTGCTTCCAAAAGCTTGCCCTGCTCTTCAAAATCAGCCACCTGATGCACCATCTCATCAAATATCTCTTTAATGGCTGTTTCTATCTTTTCTGTTGATACAACATAGTGAGATGCAGGATAAATTGCAGTATGAGAAAGTGTTCCAAGAACATCTCCAGTAAGCACATGAATCTCACTTATCCTGTCTATTTCGTCTCCAAAAAATTCAACTCTTATAGCGTTTTCGTTAGAGTTTGCAGGGAAAACTTCAACAACATCTCCACGCACACGAAATTTGTTACGAATGAAATTAATATCATTTCTGTCATATTGAATTTCTACAAGCTTTTGAATTAATTCATCCCTTGATTTTTTCATGCCCGGACGCAAAGAAATAACCATATTTCTATAATCAATAGGGTCACCTAAGCTGTATATGCATGATACACTGGCAACAATTATTACATCTCTTCTTTCAGAAAGAGCAAGCGTTGCACTGTGACGAAGTTTATCAATTTCATCATTTATAGATGAGTCTTTTTCAATGTAGGTATCCGTTGTTGGAATATATGCTTCAGGCTGATAATAATCGTAATATGATACGAAATATTCAACCGCATTTTCTGGGAAAAATTCACGAAATTCACTGCAAAGCTGTGCCGCAAGTGTTTTGTTGTGAGCCAAAACAAGCGTAGGTCTATTAACCCTTGCAATGACATTTGCCATTGTAAAGGTCTTTCCCGAGCCTGTAACGCCAAGAAGTGTCTGCTCTTTTAAGCCACTTTGAATACCATACACAAGCTTTTCAATAGCTTTTGGTTGGTCACCTTTTGGCACATATTCAGAATGCAGTTTAAATTCTTCCATAATAATTCAATTCTCCTACATAAACACAAGCGAAAATTTTGGCGAATCAGCCATTGAAAAATACTCATCATTAGCAATTATTATATGGTCTCTCAATTTAACATCAATTGATTTCAAAACTGCTCTCATACTGCGTGTTACATCAACATCGGCAGAAGAAGGCACAGCCAATCCACCTGGATGATTGTGAGACAAAATAACAGAAGTTGCATTATTTTTGAGCGCTGTTTCAACCACTTTACGCCCTGCTATTTCTGTCATAGTAAGTGAACCCTCAGAAAGCGTATCACAATTAATTACGCAGCCTTTATTATCGATACACAAAAGCATAACTGTTTCATTTTTCACACCTATGTACTTTGCAACAAGGTACTTACCTGCATCTTCTGTTGAAGTTATCTCAGTGCATTTTGAAAGCTTGTCCTCCATATACTTGCCGTAAAGCGGAGGAATCATCTTGATTAGAGACGCTGTATTTTCACCTATTCCATCAACCTTTATAAGGTCTTCAAATGAAGCATCAAACACAGCTGATAAAGAACCAAAGGTATTTATCAGCGTATGTGCAAGCTCATTTGTATCTCTTCTCGGTATTGTATAAAACAAAAGCAGTTCCAATATATTATGGTCAGGAAATCCAGCAAGTCCGCTGTCAAGAAATCGCTGTTTTAATCTTTGGCGATGACCATCGTGCATCTTATAGCACCTCTTGTTATTTGATTTTTCTGCTACCTGGTTTTACAAGCTCTATTTTACCCTCTTTGCAAAGTGGGCATTCATCCTTTTCCCATGACTGAACTTCAGCAGAATAAACAGCTCTGAAAGGTACACCAAAATCAATCTTGCCACCTGTTCTGTCAACTATTGAGCCAACGCCTGCAACAACGCCTCCGTTTTGGTTAATAAGCTCAATAACCTCGCGAACTGATCCACCAGTTGTTACAACATCTTCAACAACCAAAACACGCTGACCAGGCTCAATTGCAAAACCTCTGCGAAGCTGCATCTTACCGTTTTCATCGCGTTCTGTAAAGAAATTCTCACAGTCAAAGTTACGGCTTACTTCATATGCCATTTGAACTGCGCCCATTGCAGGTCCTATTATAAGCTGAATATTATCATCTTTATATTTTTCTGCAAGAGCTGCACAAAGTTCTTCACTGTACTTAGTGTTTCTAAAAATCTTTGCACACTGAAGATACCTATTGCTGTGTCTTCCTGAAGTGAGTAAGAAATGTCCCTCAAGCAAAACTCCAGCCTCTTTCAAAATTTCTGTAACTCTTTCGTTTGTAATCATTATTAATCCTCCAAAATACTATTTTACCAAAGCTGAACGAGCATAATTAAGCTCGCACATGCTTTACTTCTTTTTACTAAATATAAAAAATGAGTTTAAATAAACTCACGTTTAATAATCATTTATTATATACTATTTTTATACTTTTGAAAAGTATTCATTTGTGGTATACTCTTATAAAATATAATTATACTTTGGGAGATATTTCGAGTGAAGAGTTTTGCTATTTCTACAAACGATGCTAATCAAAGACTGGATAAATTCATTACAAAGAGCCTGCCAAATTTGCCAAAGGCTTTAATGTACAAATATATACGAACTAAGCGTATAAAAATAAACAATAAGCGTGCTGAAATATCCACTCGCCTTTGTGTTGGTGATACTGTAGATATGTATATTAACGACGAGTTTTTTGAAAAGCCTGCACCACGCTATGACTTTTTGCATGCACCCAAAAGCCTTGATATTATTTACGAAGATGAAAACATTATGCTACTTGATAAAAAGGTTGGTCTACTCTCTCACCCTGATGAGAATGAATATACAGACACATTGATAACAAGAGTTAAAAGATATCTTTATGAAAATGGCAGTTATAATCCCGAAGACGAAAACTCATTTACTCCCGCTCTGGTAAACAGAATCGACCGCAACACAGGCGGAATTGTTATTGCTGCTAAAAACGCTGAATCACTTCGCATTTTAAATGCAAAAATGAAGTATAGAGAATTACACAAATTCTACCTTTGCGTTTTACATGGAACGCTTGATAAAAAGGAAGATACCCTTGAAGGATATTTGAAAAAAGATGAAGAAAAGAACAAAGTCTTTGTTTACAAAAACATGCAGGAAAATGCAAAACAGATAAGAACACATTACAAAGTGCTTAACAGTTATGACAATCTTAGCCTTGTTGAAGTTAAATTGTTAACTGGACGAACTCACCAGATAAGAGCACATTTCGCATCTATTGGTCACCCTCTTTTGGGAGATGGTAAATATGGAAAGAACACGCTTAATAAAGAACGTGGATATAAGAAGCAGTTTTTATACTCATATAAGCTTGTTTTTGATTTTTCAACAGATGCTGGTATTCTTGAATATCTTAACCATAAAGAATATGAAGTTAATGATGTATGGTTTAAAAGAGAATTTTTAAGTAGAAGTTTATAAAAAAACCACCAGCATTACAATAAACGTTTGTTTTGAATATACAAGTATTCCTTTAACAATCATATACTGAGAAATTATATCGTAATAACACAAAAATCCATGTTTGGTTATAAACCGTAAACATGGATTTTTTAATGGCTGGGATGGCTGGATTTGAACCAGCGGATGACGGAGTCAAAGTCCGTTGCCTTACCACTTGGCTACACCCCAATGATAGATGTTATATCAAAATACGCAAAGCCTTCGCCTTGCGTATATTCTAAAAAAAGTGGGGTGGAAGATGGGATTCGAACCCACGATCTCCAGTGCCACAAACTGGCGCTTTAACCGACTAAGCTACATCCACCATATTACACGTCACGAGCAAGGTGCAATGCAACATGCTCGTAAACGTTTGGCGTGCTTGGAGGGACTCGAACCCCCGACCCTCTGCTTAGAAGGCAGATGCTCTATCCAGCTGAGCTACAAGCACACATAAAAAAAGCGAAATGGAGCGGGTGATGGGAATCGAACCCACATAGCCAGCTTGGAAGGCTGGAATTCTACCACTGAACTACACCCGCACATTTGCGACGTTGATTATTTTAACACAATCATTGCCGCATGTCAATACAATTATTTAATAATTTAACTTCCTTTGACTGAAATTTTATCTTCATCAACTGAAACCGTAATATTTGCCAAAGACTGGTCATAACTGTCGATAATTAGGTTTGCAATTTTGTCCTCAACCTCACGTCTAATAACATTTCTGAGGTCTCTTGCCCCTCTTACGCCAGAGTCCATCTTTTTTCTGATTGCTGATGGAACATCATTATAAAACTCAAGAATTATACCCTTATCCTTTAGTGGTTCTTTAAGCTCGTTAAGCATAAGAACTGCTATATCTTCATAGTCCTTGTCGGACAAATCGTTAAATAAAACTATTTCATCAACTCTGCCTAAAAATTCAGGACGCAAGAACTCGCGAAGTGCTTTCATTGCCTTTTCCCTCGATGCCTGCTCGCCTGTTTTGCCAAAGCCCATTGCACCATCTTTGCGTTCACTTCCTGCGTTAGATGTCATTATTATAACAGTGTTCTCAAAACTTACTGCTCTGCCTTGCGCATCTGTTATTTTACCCTCATCTAAAATTTGAAGCAAAATATTCATAACATCTGGATGAGCTTTTTCAATTTCATCAAACAGGATAACAGAATATGGCTTACGCCTTACTTTTTCTGTCAACTGACCTGCCTCATCATACCCAACATATCCAGGAGGTGAACCAATTATTCTGGATACACTATGCTTTTCCATAAACTCTGACATATCAAGCCTTATAAGTGTTTCTGGAGTGTCAAACAGTTCAAATGAAAGTTGCTTTACAAGCTCGGTTTTACCAACGCCTGTTGGACCTACAAATATAAATGATGAAGGCTTTCTGCGAGGATTTATCTGCACTCTGCTACGCCTTACCGCAGCTGATACAAGTGCTACTGCCTCCTTTTGACCCATAAGCTTTTTACTTAAGCTCTCTTCAAGATTTGCAAGCTTACGCAAATCACTGTCTATTATTTTACTGGCAGGTATACCTGTCCATAATTCAATAACTTTTGCAAGGTCATTTTCAGTTACATTATTATCCTTAACTTTATCTGCAAGTCCATTAACTTTCTGCTCCAAAGTTAATATTTCTGCCTTAAGCCTTGCTATTTCCTCATAGTCCATTTCCTCGGTTTCTGCCATAAGATCTTCAAGAAGTTCTTTATTCTCTCCAAGCTTTCGCTCACTTATCTCATGCTCACTTATCGCCTTGTTACGTAGGTTTGCACAGGTACAAGCTTCATCAAGCAGGTCGATCGCCTTGTCTGGCAGAAAACGATCGTTTATATAACGCTCTGACAGTACAACAGTACGGTGTACAAGACTGTCTGTTATTTCTACTCTATGGTAATTTTCATAATATGACTTTATTCCTATAAGCATATTGTAAGTGTCTTCTATTGATGGCTCTTCAATCTTCACAGGTTGAAAACGACGCTCTAAAGCTGCATCCTTTTCAATATGTTTTCTGTATTCATTAAAGGTGGTTGCTCCAATTACTTGGATTTCACCTCTGGACAATGCAGGCTTTAAAATATTAGCAGCATTCATTGATCCTTCTGCATCTCCAGTTCCAACAAGGTTATGAACCTCATCGATAAACAGGATTATATTGCCCTCTGCCTTAACCTCATCAACAAGACCTTTTATTCTGCTCTCAAACTGACCACGGAACTGAGTGCCAGCTATCAATGCGGTAAGGTCGAGCAGATGAATCTCTTTGTTTGACAGCTTTGCAGGGACATCATTATTTGCAATTTTAATTGCCAATCCCTCTGCTATTGCGGTTTTACCAACACCTGGTTCACCAATAAGGCATGGGTTATTTTTTGAACGCCTACAAAGGATTTGAGTTACTCTATAAATCTCTTTTTCGCGTCCTATAATTGCATCAATCTTACCTGACCTTGCTTTTTCTGTAAGGTCAGTACAATAAAGATTAAGGTATTTACGCTTGTTCTTACCTTTTGATTTCTTTTTATTTTTCTTAGTTTTACTTTTTACTGTTTTTTCATCTATCGTCTCTTCGGTTTCAAAGAAATCAGAGTCTTCGCCATCTTGACCTTCCATTTCGAGCGCATTAAACAGGCCTTGAAAAGACGGCATTGTTGGTGTGCCACCTGTCTCAAAGTCTTCGTCTTCATCATTTTCGTAGCCCATAAGAGAATTAAACTGGTCACTTATTGCGTCTACATCGTCCTCTGTTACTCCCATGTTATCCATCATTTGCTTAACTGGTCCCAAATTCATATCCATTGCACATTTTATACAAAGTCCTTCAGGTATTGTCTTGTCCCCTTCTATCCTTGAAATGAATATTACGGCAGGATTCTTTTTGCATTTTGAGCAAAGTATTTTTTTCATCTGTAAACTCCTTAAAAATCCGCTTAAAACTTATTGATTTTATTTTTTTTCAATATCAGGCAAAGCCTCTTCTCCCTGTGGGATTTCTACTTTTGCCTTTTTTAACTCTTTTATTGTTCCCGGTATGTAACTTATAAACGCTACAATAGTAAGTATTGCTGAAATAAGTACAAGTACCATAACGGTTATATCATGAAATTCAAAAAAACTACTGAATGCTCCAAATTCAGCACCAAAAGATATTATAAGAAACATTACTGTATAGAATGTGAAGGTTGCGAGCTTGCCATATATTTCAGCTGCACCTGGACGAATATTCTTAGCAAGTAAAATAATGCTTCCAAACATCATCAAAAGTTCTTTTGCAAGGAAAAGTAAGAATACGAATCTAAAACTACGAACAGATCCATTATCTGACTTGCTGAACTCTAAAAAAAGCATAACTGCAATTGTTATCTGTGTTAGCTTGTCTGCTACAGGGTCAAGTAATTTGCCCAGTGCACTTATTTTGTTAAATTTTCTTGCAATCTTTCCGTCAAGAGAGTCAGTCAATCCTGATACCAAGAGTACAATCAATGCCCCTTTAACATCCCCTGTGTAAAACAGGTAAACAAACAGCGGAATTAAGATAATTCTAACAACTGAAAGCAAGTTTGGAATCGTTAGTCCGCCTTTAAAAATATCTTTTATCTGTGCGGTAAAGCTACTCATAACTTTCTCCTTTTCAACCATATCCCTGGTTATAACCATTTATAAATTACCTTGTTAAAAGGTGATTTTTTCATTAATTGCTGTGACTATTTTGGATTCATCAACAGCCTGTGCAAAACCTGAAGCTTTAACCTTACCATCATCACCCTGCATTGATTTTATAGCATTATTACTCTGTATAAGCCCTGATGATGTCTGCAAAAGCACGGAAAAGACAATAAGCATAACAGCTGCTTTTAATACACCTGCAACCGCACCAAGCAATTTATCAGCATTTTTAAATGGTGTTGATTTAATTAACTTTGCTATTAAGTTCCCCACAACATTAAACAATGCTATAAGAACAAAAAAGCCAACAAATGAAACAACCCACTTACAAAGTTGAATTACAAGTGGTGAAAGATAACTGTCTGTAATGTTGCGTGAAACCTGCTCAAGAGTCATACCTGATGGATCAAAGTTCTGCACACTTTGTGAAGTATCTGTACCAATAAGCTTTGTTGCTGATTTTAAAAGTGTAGAAATAGTATCAGTAAATGCTGAAAATTGACTTTGAACCGTACCAAAGGCATAGTCACTTTCAAGCGTTTTACTAACTCTTTTTATTATGCTTTCTCTAACAAATTCTGTGTAAATCCACTCAGATATAGGCATGCTAAATTTAACAACACAAAATGCTGCAGCAAGCCACGCAACAAGCCCTAGCACAGACGAGATAAATCCACGCTTTATACCCATTACTATTATTAAAACTGAAACAGCGATAAGTACTATATCTACAAGCATTGCTTCACCTCATTTTACAAACTTCATTTGAATATTATATCATCAACCAAGTACTTATATCAAGTTTTTTATTGTTATTAATACTTCCTTATTTCACCCACAGCATAGATATATACATCTTTTCCGTGAGATAAAACAGTTATGCTGTCGTTTTTAGACTCTATTTTCTTCGTTTCGTTGCCATTCATATCATATACAATTAATTTATCGTCCATCAAAACACAAATAGAATTACCATTGCAATATATGTTTTTAACAGTGTTTTCAAACTTTTCACTAAATAGTTCTTTACCATTTCTATCATACAATTTTAAGATATTCATATTAGAGCTTCCATATTCCGAAAGTAGAACAGCACTTGTGCCATTTTCTGACATTGAATAACGCATAAGCGTACTTGTACCAAATTCAATATCATCCTGTCGCTCTGTTTTATCTTTTATAACACTTTTTAAATTATCTCCCATTGCAACAACTGTGTCTTTGCCTGAAAACTCAACGTCAAACATTGATGTGCCAGGATAATCAAACACTGCAATTGCTTTTGAATAATCAAAATCAAAAACATAAACCTTTGAGAAAACTTCTCCGTCTTTTGCACCGATAGCAGCAACAGCCATATATTTCCCATTATCTGATAGTGCAACATCAACTATATGTTCGGAATAACATGCCCATTTGAACTGTGTTTTTGAAAAGTTGCTTGAATAAACTGTTACTATTCCAGACGCATCATCAGATAATGTTGCAACCGCTATATTTCCTGATTTACCAATATCGCATGTTAAAATTTTATAATCCGTTTCACCCTCAAACAATTTTTCTGTTCGGCTTTGAACCATGTATCTATATCCGCCTCTATCATAAATTATCGCTCTTCCGTTTTGTATACTCATTGCAGGAGTTGCGTATGTATGATTTACCTTTACAACTTCTTTAGCCGTTGAATCAAGCGACACTGTTGAAGTATCAGTAAGCAAAAAAAGATTTGTTGACATCATGTCAATATCTTTAACTGAACTCGAACTTATTCTGTACGGATACCCTTCACCATTACTAAGACTTGCTGCAAAGCTTTTAAGTGAATCAGACATTGAAGAAAGAGTACCAACTCCAAAAGTTTCTGTTGCAACAAAAAGCAATAACAATACTACAAAAACGATTGCAACTGTTCTTGCAATTGCTGCTGTGCTCTTTTTTGCTTTTACTTTTGCACTGCCTCTTTTTTCAGAAGGTTGTTGTGCTGATTTTTGTGCCGATTTTGGTACTTTGGGTACGTTATGCTTTGGCTGTTTTTTATCTTTATTTATTGCTTTTGATTTCTTCTCTTTTGGTTGCTTTGGCACTATTTTTCACTCCCATAATTCACCTTGTTTAAGTAAAGTCCACACGGCGGTGCTGTAAATCCTGCTCGCGTGCGATTTTTGCTTGCCACTATATCTTTTATAGTGTTCTCTTTAATTTTTCCCTGTGCTATTTCAAGCAGAGTTCCAACCATTATGCGAACCATATTGTAAAGAAAACCATCCGCCTCAACTGTAAAGATTACCAAATCTCCAAGCCGTTCTACAGACGCGTTTTTAACCGTTCTGACCGTTTTTTTTACGCTACTGTTACTGCCACAAAATCCAACATAATCATACGTACCTATAAAATCCTTTGCCTGCCTATTAAGCATTTCTGCATCAATCGTATATTTATAATGTAATGCGTAACCGTGCAAAAACGGGTCTTTTATCTGTGCGTTATATATCTTATAAATGTACTGCTTGCTCTTACAATGATATCTTGCGTGAAAATCCTGCGGCACTTCGCAACAGTCAACCACGGCTATGTCATAAGGCAAGATTGAATTAAGTGCTGCCATAAATCTCTCACATGGTATTGCACTTTCTGTTTTAACACTGCAACAATACATATTCGCATGAACACCTGCATCTGTTCTGCTACAACCTATGACAGGCTCTCTATTTTGCAATGTTTTTTGTATACAATCCTGAAGGGTTTGCTGAACAGTGACAGCATTTTTTTGAACCTGCCATCCATGATATTGTTTTCCGTCAAACCGAAGGGTTAAAAGCAAATTTCTCATATCTACACCTTTTAAACAAGATGAACAAATTTTATGTTAAGAACTACGACTGCAGTACACATTGTTGTAAGCAAAATTACACTTAAAAAATCAATCTTTGTCAGTTTCATCTGCCTCATTCTTGTCCTACCCTCGCCACCCTTGTAGCAACGGCATTCCATTGCAAATGCAAGCTCATATGCTCTTCTAAATGATGTTACAAAAAGAGGAATGAAAATTGGAACAAGTGCTTTTGACCTTTGGATAAGTCCACCTGTTTCAAGATCTGCTCCTCTTGCTTTTTGTGCATTTGTAATCTTGTCAAACTCCTCAATAAGAGTTGGGATAAAGCGAAGTGCAATTGTCATCATCATAGCTACTGTGTGCACACTATTTTTCATGAACTTAAACGGTGACATTAGCCTTTCAAGCCCGTCCGTTATCATTGTTGGCGATGTGGTATAGGTAAGCAGTGAGCTTGCAATTATAAGGCATATAATTCTAACCGCCATAAATATTGCTGTATACACGCCGCCTGATGTGATTTTTATAAAGCCATACTCAAACCATATGTCACCTTTATTAGTATAAAAAATATTGAGTACGGCCGTAAATATAATTATAAACAAAATAGGCTTGATGCCACGAAGTATAAGCTTTATAGATATTTTTGAGCTTGCTACCATTACGGCAAGCATAACAACCATAACTCCCAAAGAAAAGAAGTTTTTGCACAAAAAAATTATTACTATAAATGCAAGCGTAAGGACTATTTTCATTCTGGGGTCCATTCTGTGCAAAACGGATTTACCAGGAAAATATTGTCCTATTGTTATGTCTTTTACCATTATTATCCTCCGTTATGCCTTCCCAAGAAGCCTTGAAAGTTCTTGCTTGCCCTGCTCAACTGTATATACATTGCGACCAATGTCAACTCCGCATTCTGCAAGTCGCATAAATACTCTTGTAATCTGCGGAACATCAAGTCCCATATTTATTATCTCGTTACTTCTTGAATAAATCTCATCAACTGTGCCATACATAGCAACCCTTGATGAATTCATAACTAACACCTTTGTTGCCATCTTTGCAACGTCCTCCATACTATGAGAAACGATGAGAACTGTGTTGCCTGTATCCTGCCTGTATTCTTTAATCATTCCCAGTATAGTGTCTCTTCCCTTTGGGTCAAGCCCTGATGTTGGCTCGTCCAAAATAAGCACTTTTGGGCTCATTGCCATAACACCTGCTATTGCTACTCTGCGTTTTTCACCGCCCGATAAGTCAAAAGGTGATTTGCTAAGATGTTCTTCTTTAAGACCAACAAAAGAAGCCGCCATGCGGACTCTTTTATCAATATCGTCTTCTGAAAGTCCCATGTTTTTGGGCCCAAAAGATATATCCTTATATACTGTTTCTTCAAACAACTGGTATTCTGGATATTGAAAGCAAAGGCCGACCTTAAAACGCACATCACGCACCGTTTTTTTGCTTTCCCATACATCTACGCCGTCAATATAAAGCTTGCCGGAAGTTGGCTTTAAAAGCCCGTTTAAGTGCTGAGCAAACGTGCTTTTACCAGAGCCTGTGTGGCCAATTATTCCGACCAACTCACCCTGTTCAATTTCTATGTTAACATCATTTATTGCCGCTATTTCAAACGGTGTACCTGTGCTGTAAAGATATGATAGATTCTCTGCTTTTATAATAGACATCCGCCTTGCACCTCCAATACCTTTAATATTGCAGTTACACATTCTTCAGCTTGCAAAATATTGTTTGGCATATCAATGCCCATTTTTGAAAGAAACTGTGAAAGTTCCGTTACCTGAGGTACATCAAGACCAACAGAGCGTAAAAGCTCTGTGTTTGCAAAAACCTCTTTTGGAGTTCCGTCTAAAAGCACCTTGGCATTGTCCATTACAACAACCCTGTTGGCTGTTACCGCTTCGTCCATAAAATGTGTGATGAATACAACTGTCATTCCAAGCTCTTTATTTAGCATACGAATAGTTTCCATTACCTCTTGCCTGCCTCGTGGGTCAAGCATTGCTGTAGCTTCATCCAGCACTATACATTCAGGTTGCATTGCAATAACTCCAGCGATTGCTACCCTTTGCTTTTGACCGCCTGAAAGTTTATGTGGCTCATGTTGCCTGTAATCATACATGCCTACAGTCTTGAGTGCATCATCAACTCTTTTGCGAATTTCTTGTGGCTCTACTCCTAAATTTTCAGGTCCAAATGCCACATCTTCCTCTACGATTGTTGCAACAATTTGATTGTCAGGGTTTTGAAACACCATGCCAATTGTTTGACGAATATTATATTTAAGTTCGTCATCGGCTGTATCCATTCCATTTATCAATACTTTGCCCTGCTCAGGAAGCAAAATTGCATTTGTAAGTTTTGCAAGAGTTGATTTGCCCGAACCGTTATGACCTAAAACAGCGACAAAATCTCCACGCTCTATTTCAAGATTAAGTCCGTTAATTGCCATCGGTTCAGAAAACTCTGAATTACTTTCGTATCTAAAATCTACATTTTCAAACTTGATGATAGTATCCATTCACATTTCCTTTAGCATTGCTATTTATTATTCCATATAGCTGACGCTCCACAAGGAAGCGCCAACCCTGTTTGTGTAGCCTTTAATCCTATTTCATCCGATGTAACTTTTCCACCAAATCGTGGTGTTATTATTGAACCAAGAATATAGTGCATTACTGCGGGCGAAAGACCAGTTGTATAAGAATTAACGAGAAACATAAGTGGGTCATCACTTAGCACCTGTGAGCAAAGCTCTACAAAACCATAGACTTTTTCTTCAAGCTTCCAAACTTCTCCGCCAGGACCTCTGCCATATGACGGTGGGTCCATTATTATTATGTCATACTTGTTGCCACGCCTTATTTCACGTTCAACAAATTTTACACAATCATCAACAATCCAGCGAATGTTTCCATCCTCCACTTTACTTGCCTGTGCATTTTCCTTTGCATATGCTACCATGCCTTTTGATGCATCAACATGAACTACCTGTGCATTTTGAGCAAGGCTTGCTACTGTTGCACCACCTGTGTATGCAAAAAGGTTAAGCACTTTTACTGGCCTACCGGCAGATTCAATTACCTTTCTGGTAAAATCCCAGTTAACTGCCTGCTCAGGAAAAAGTCCTGTATGCTTAAATCCCATTGGCTTTATTTTAAATGTTAAGTCCTTATAATTTATGCTCCACTCATCAGGAAAGTTTTTGTAAACCTGCCACGAACCACCGCCAGAATTTGAACGGCTGTAGCGTGCATCTGCTTTTTTCCACAT
>Ga0209639_1001657_pt1 | contig 20723 bp, 17 predicted proteins | sample EPASupsiteHSE605_FD_187268 | JGI IMG/M metagenome (GOLD analysis project Ga0209639, IMG submission 187268) | Bioremediated contaminated groundwater from EPA Superfund site, New Mexico - Sample HSE6-05 (SPAdes) (version 2) | ecosystem: Environmental > Aquatic > Deep subsurface > Groundwater >...
GGTACAACCCTTAGATAGACGCCGAGGCAGGCGGCTTCCCAAGGGTTGTACCCCTGAACCAGGAGGCTGCCGATAATTCCAGCAAGCACATCCCCCATGCCGCCGGTCCCCATGCCTGGATTACCGGTGGTGTTGATGGTCCAGGCGCCGCTTGCCGCGGCGACCACGGTGCCCGCACCCTTGAGTACGGTGATCATCGGCGGCCAGTCGGCCTTGGCCTCTGCGTTGAGCCATTGGGCTGCTTTCAGCCGGTCCATCTGGACCTGCTCAATGCTTGTTCCGAGCAGCCGGGCCATCTCCCCGGGGTGGGGGGTGAAGATCCTTGGGCCGGCTGGCCGGCGCAGAATATCCGGATGGTTTGCCAGGATGTTCAGGGCATCGGCATCCACGACCTGCGGGCTGCTGTTTTCGCTATAGAGACGGAGCACCAGCTGCGCCGTGGCCTCCTCGGTGCCGATGCCGGGGCCGAGGACGATGCCGTTTTTTCCTGCGGCGACCGTTTCGATCCGCTCGTAATCGTCAATGGAAAGAAAGCCGTGGGAGCCTTTCAGCGGTACGGACATGGCTTCGGCGATCGCGGTTTCGAAGATCGGGTTAAGATTTTCCGGCACCGCAAAAGTCACCAGGCCGGCGCCGCTGTGGAGGGCGCCCCGGCCGCAGAGCAAGGCTGCTCCGGTCTTGCCCTCGGAGCCGGCGAGGATGAGCAGATGACCGTTTGCGCCCTTGTGCGCTGCCTTGGTTCGCTGACGCAACCGGCTGGCCATGGTGCTGTCCAGAAGCGAGCCTTGGAGCTGCATCAGGGCAACGATCTTGGCGGGGATACCGATGTCGATGCGTTCCAAACGGCCGACACAGGGGCCGCCATGATGCAAATGGCCGGGTTTGGGCAGCCCATAGGTGACGGTGAGGTCTGCCTGAATCACTCCGCCGAGGACCGCGCCGCTATCACTGTTCAACCCCGAGGGAATGTCAACGCTGACCACCGGCAACCGGTGCCGGTCCCGAAGGGCGTTGAGACAGTTGATGACATCGAGAAAATGGCCGCTGACTTCCCGTTCCAGGCCGGTACCGAACAGGGCGTCGACCAGGGCGTGGATCGGATGGATCCGGTTCAGGGTGAGGATCGTGTCAGCCAGGGGAAGCATCTTGTCCGCATGGTCGAGCACCTGGTACGGCAACCGCAGCCGTTTGAGGAGAGCAAAGTTGTGGGCCGCATCGCCCTTGAGCTGTTCCGGATCGAGCAGAAAAAAGACAAAGGGAAACGCGCCGAGTCCGTGCACCGTCCGGGCAATCACCAGGCCATCACCGCCGTTGTTGCCGGGTCCGGCAAAAATACAAACGGTTTTACCTGCCACCGGCCCGAAGATTTTTTCCATCAGGGCAACCGTGCCCCGGCCGGCGTTTTCCATCAGCACCATGCCGGGGATCCCTATCTCTTCAATGGTCTGCCGGTCTAGTTCGCGCATCTGCGCGGCAAAAGCCAGTTGCATGGGCGGCGCATCCTCCGGGTTGCGGGAGTCGGGCAAAGCTGCTCAATCCCCATGATCGTTTGGTGCAAGCGATAGCGTATTATTTAAACTATAAAATGGACTGGCCTTGGAGGCAACCATCCATTTCGGAATGGGACTGTGTCAGCTGTCCTCGCGGTGGCCGTCAGCGAAAATATCCGCTTCGCCACAGCGAGAGCAGCCCGACGGCGATCATTGCGGTGTGGCCTCTTCCTTGTCGACAAGAGTGGCGCAGAATTCGCAGGGGGCAAAGCCTGCCTCCTTGGCGGTCTGCACGTTTTTGAAGTGGATGCGGCAATCCGGACAATGATAGTGTTCGCATTCCGGCAGGTGGAAGATGGAGGTGGAAGCGTTGGCATGAATCGGCAGCGGTGCATCATCGGTCTCCTCCTTCACGGAGGGAGGTGCAAGCGGACGCCTGCGGCTGAGCACATTTCTGATCAGGCGAACAAGGTACTGGCACGTTGCCTTCAACAGGCGATCATAGAATTTCTGCACAATAAGCTGCACTCGATCAGGAACAAGGGGGCGTTCCTGATGCACCCGTCTGAAGAGGTAAACGGCAAGGAGGAAAAAGAGGATATTGGGCAACCACATCCCTAAAACCAGAGGCAAAATGCCCCCCTCGCTCAGCGCCCGGGAGGTCGTCAGGGTGATATAGTAGCCCACAAAAACAGCCAGTCCCAGGGGAATGCCCACGGCGCGTCTTCCCGGAGAAGCCTGAAGACCGAGCGGTAGACCGATAAGGCTGAGGATGAAGCAGCCCACCGGCAGGATTATCCGGTGGTGGTATTCAGAAAGGAAAATTTTTTCCTCTTTGGAATTGGGTGGAGCCTTTGCCGCGGCCGTAAGCAGTTGTTCCTGGCTCATGGCGCCGCGGTATTGGCCGGTAACATCCTCCTTGCCGATTTGAGTCGGCGGGCGGAGCGAAATCTGCAGCTGGTACTGCCCGAAACGAATCACCTGGTTGTCCGTGCCCTCATTGTTGTGAAGGGTGCCGTCGTTGAGGACGACCGTCACCAGCATCCGTTCCATTTCGGCTTCCATGTGTCCTGATTTGGCGACGGTGATCAGGGGTTGGGTCCGACCGCGCATGTCCGAGACGTACACGCCATGCCAACGCTGAAGCTCGTCGATCTCATCGACATAGACAACGATGTCGCCCAGGGCCTCGGTGAATTCCTTGGCCTTGAGCCCTTTGTCGATTTTTTCCTTGGCCAGTTGAAACATCAACTGTTTGACCCCCAAGGCGCCTGCGGGAATGAGCCGGGCGGAAAAGAGGCCGGTCAGGCAGGCAATGACGGCGGCAATGAGTAGAACCGGCGGCAGCATTTGTTTGAGGCTGACGCCACAGGCTTTGAGGGCCAGGATTTCCCGGTCGTTGGTCAGGCGGGTGAAGCCGACAATCACCCCGGCCATGCTGGCCATGGGGATGATATAGAGGAGCATGTGGGGAAAGATGTAGGCAAACAGGCGGACAAAATCGGCGATACCGATGCGGAGGGAGAGGACGATCTCCAGGAGCGGGATGAGGCGGACCAGGAAAAAGACACAGTAGAGGATGAGGAAACTGGCAAAGAACGGGGCAAGGAGTTCGTTGGCAATATAGCTGTAGAGCAAAAAAGGCGGCCACCGCCATCCCGTGCGGCGGGCATCGTTCTTTCCCGGCCCGCTTTCTGCTTTTCCCTGAACCGAATTAAAGTGCATTGAGGGCGGACTTGATGTTGACGTCGATCCAGTGCTGATCCCACCACTGGATTGGGGTGACGAAAATGGAGTGCACCAGCATGGAGAAGTGGAGGTGATCGCCGCCTGCCATGCCGGTAGCGCCGGAGCGGCCAATCGGCTGGTCCTTTTCCACTATGGCGCCCACGGTGGTGTCGATGCTGCTGAGATGGGAATAGAGGCTGGCGATTCCCTGGCCATGGTCGATAATGACCATATTGCCGTAAATACCAAGATAATTGGCAAAAACCACCTTGCCCCGATTGGCGGCCCGGATCTCGGCTCGTTCCAGGGAAGCAATGTCAACGCCGAGGTGGGTCTGGGTGTCGATAGCCGTACCATTGTAGGTGTAGGTGCGCTGATCGGCGAAACCGGCCCTGCCGGAACCGAACATGCGCAGAAAGCGGTCACTCCACAATTGCTGGGGATCGGTGGCGGCGCAAATTTGGGCGATGGTCTGGGCATTACTTTGCCGCACCTGATTATTGACGTACAGATATTTTTCCACCAGGGAGCCTTTCATCTCCGGATAATGCTGCTCAAATTCCGGTATTTTTTGCTGGAGGAACTGCTCGCTGAGATTGATGCTGTCCCTTTTGATCGGCTCTTTTTTAAAGACGGTGGGCAAGGGCAGAACAGTCTCGTTGCCGGCCTCGTCATTGCCGATAAGCCGCATTTTTTCCGGCTGGTTGGCGTCCCAGGGCAGGGCAAAGTAACAAATATAGGCATCTTTTTTACCAACGGGAAACCCGGGGAAGAAGGTGGAGTCGATCAGCACCCCATGTTTTCCTGGTGGTTCCGAAATTGTATAGAGCGCTACGCCGCTGCCGCCGGGGTGGATGGCCCGCTGGGCCTGGAGAATCGTCACCTTGGGTGGTTTGCTGTCCATGGTGACCGGGATCCGCTGCAGCGTTTCGTTGCCCCGGAACAAGCCGTTCAGGGAAAAATCGCGGACCGCAATAATCAGTTCTGCTTGGCCTTCCTTGATGCCGGCTTTCTGGGCGTCAATCACCACCTTCTCGCTGAGCGATGGCGGGCCGGCGGGTTTGAACCAGGCCTGGCGAGGGAAGGTTTTTTCCAGGAGCTGTGCTGTTTTCTCTCCCTGTTGCAAGGTAATGACGATGGATCTGATGCCGCTTTTCTGGTCCGTGACCCGCAGGGGCAATTCCACCTTGCCGCCGAGGTATTTGATTTCCTTTTCCAGCACCAGGGCCGGCTTTTCGAATTCGAAAAGGAGAAAGGCCATCACGGCAAGGGCCAAGGCGGCGGCCGAGGCCAGTGCCAGTACAAACGTCTTCAAGAAACCGCCCCTTCGCGAGGAACTGCGCAACCGGATATGTTTTGCCATGGGAAACTGTAGTGAAAGTCGGGTTAGGTAACGTGCGGGATCCTTTTATTCGTTCCAGATAACGTCATAGCGTTTGATATGCATGTCGGGAACCGGAATGATGGTGAACCGTTTTTCCGTTTGTTGCTCCAACTGCTCAATGGTAAAGGATTCCTCATTGAGCAGCATCTCCGCGATATGGGGATGCACCTTGATGGTGACGTGCGAACCGCCGATCTTGCGAGCGTCCCGGCTGATCTTGCGGAAGATCTCGTGGCAGATGGTGCGGCGCGACTTGATGAACCCATCGCCGCCGCAGTAGAGGCAGGGCTCGCACATCGTCTGGATCAGGCTTTCCGAAAGCCGCTTGCGGGTCATCTGCACCAGGCCGAACTCCGAGAGCTTGAGGATGTTCACCTTGCTCTTGTCGTTGCGCATCGCTTCCTGGAAGACGGTGTACAGTTCCTCCCGGTGCTCCTCATTATCCATGTCGATGAAATCGATAATGATGATGCCGCCGAGATTGCGCAGACGAAGCTGACGGGCAATCTCGCGGACCGCCTCCATATTGGTTTTGAAGATGGTTTCGTTGAGATCGGTGGCATTGACATAACGGCCGGTGTTGACGTCGATGACGGTCAGGGCCTCGGTCGGCTCGATGATGATATAGCCGCCGGAGCGTAGCCACACCTTTTTGTCCAGGGCGTTGTTGATGTCCGCCTCCACCCCGTAGCGTTCAAACAGGGGGAGATCGGAATGGTAATAGGTGATCTTGTCCTGCAACTGGGGGGCAAAGGTCTTGGCATAGGAGAGCAGTTGCTCGTAGACCTCGCGATTGTCGATCACCAGCTCATTGATGTCTTCGGTGAAGAAGTCGCGGACCGAGCGGAGAATGATGTCGAGATCCTTGTAAATCAGGCAGGGCGCGGGAGATTTCTGCGCCTTGGTCAGGATTTCGTCCCAGAGCAGCAGGAGAAATTCCATGTCCGCCTCCAGGGCCTCATTGCCGATATTTTCGGCCACGGTACGCATGATGAAGCCGGTGCCCGGCGGCCGCAGCACCTCGATCTTGTCACGCAGCTGCTGGCGGGTGGCCTCGTCCTCGATCTTGCGGGAGATGCCGATATGATCGGTCAGCGGCATGAAGACCAGGTTGCGGCAGGGCAGGGTGATGTTGCAGGTCAGGCGCGCACCCTTGGAACCGATTGGCTCCTTGGCGATCTGGACCAGGATTTCCTGGCCCTCGTGGAGGATTTCGTTGATCGCTGGGGTGGCGGGGAGCGAGGGCGGTGGAATCGACCTGAGCTTGTGGCCTTGCGCAAGACGCTGATAATTATCGGAAAAAATATACAGCGCCTCGTCAACATAGAGGAAACCGGTGCGCTCCAGGCCGATGTCGACAAAGGCTGCGTCAATGCCGGGCAAAACCCGGACTACCCGGCCCAGATAAATATTGCCGATCAGCCCCTTCTCCGAGACCCGTTCCAGGTGGAATTCGCGCAAGTTGCCGTTTTCCACCAGGGCGATCCGGTTTTCGTAGAAGGTTGCATTGATGAGAATGTCTGTGTACATAGGAATGCTCGGTCGAATTCCGTCCCCTACACCAGAAGGCTCGAGGCGCAAGGGTCGGGACGCGTAAGTTTTTATGAATCAAGCATTTTACTATACTTATACTGTCGGCAAACCGCCAGCGTAAATTGGCTGGGGGAAAAGTCGGCCGCGTTGCGCCGCAACGGCCTGCGCTTGCTACCCAATGTGATTTCAGTCATCATCCCCACCTATAACCGGGCTTTATACCTGGAACGGGCCATTGGTTCGGTGCTGGCGCAACGGCTGGCCTGCGACGAGCTGATAGTGGTCGATGACGGCTCCACCGACGGCACGGCCGCGCTGGTGGAACGCCTGGCCGCCGGTTCTGCGGTCCCGATCCGTCTGTGCCGTCAGGACAATCAGGGCGCGGCCGCGGCCCGCAATCTCGGCATAGGTAGAGCGCGGGGCGAGTTGCTAGCCTTTCTCGATTCCGACGACTGGTGGCTGCCGCACAAGCTGGCCCGGCAGACAACGGCTATGGCGGCCCGGCCGGATGTCCTGATCTCGCACACCCGCGAAATCTGGTTTCGCCGGGGACAACGGGTCAACCAGAAAAAGAAGCACGATCCGCCCGATGGCAATGTCTTTGCCGCCAGTGTGGGCATGTGCGTGGTCGGCATGTCCACGGTCATGGCCCGGCGGGAGCTGTTTGACCGGTACGGTGTGTTCGATACAGCCTTACCCTGCTGCGAGGATTACGATCTCTGGCTGCGGGTGGGGTGCCGGGAACCCTTTCTGCTCGTGCCCGAACCCCTGACCGGCAAGGACGGCGGCCGGGCGGACCAGTTGTCCGTGATCCATCGCATGGGCATGGACATCTTTCGTATCCACGCACTATGCCGCCTGCTCGACTCCGGGGTGTTGCATCCGGAGCAGCATCGGATCGCAACCGTCGAACTGGCCCGCAAATGCCGCATTTATGGCCAGGGCTGCATCAAGCATGGCCGGCTCGAGGAAGGGGCCCGTTATCTGGCGCTGGCCGGGCATTATCATTCAACAGGGGAACACACTCCTTGAAACCGACTGCTTCTTACGGCGATCCGGCCCGCTTCATCACCCATCTCCATGTGGCCGAAGATTGTCTTGATCTGCCCTACACCCAGGAAATCATTGCCCGCGCTCGTTTGCCGGTGGCCATGGTCGGCGAGCGGAGTGCACCCGCCATCGACGGCGACTATCCCTATAACTTGAGTGGAGGCAAGCGCCATCTGCTCCTGTGCCGCAACCGGGGCGCTTTTTTCAAGTCCTGCCCCGGTACCCGCGAGTACCGCTGCTGCGACTATCAGGTGCTCAATATCGGCATGAACTGCCCCATGGACTGCGTCTATTGCATCCTCCAGGCCTATCTCAACAACCCCTGGCTCAGCTTTTTCGTCAATGTCGAGGATCTGTTCGCCGAACTTGATCAGGCCTTGAATGCGGCACCCGAGCGGTTCTTCCGCATCGGCACCGGCGAGTTCACCGACAGTCTGGCCCTGGACAGCCTGACCTGCCTCAGTCCCCGCCTGGTCCACTACATGGCTGGGCGTGACAATGCGGTGCTGGAGCTGAAATCCAAAAGTGTCAATATCGGCAACCTCGAAGGTCTTGATCACCGGGGCCGCACCATTGTTGCCTGGTCGCTCAACAGTCCACCGATCATGGCCAGGGAAGAGATTCGCACCGCCACCCTGGAAGAACGGTTGCAGGCGGCAGCGCAATGCGCCGGCTGGGGGTACAAGCTGGCTTTCCATTTTGATCCGATCATCCTCCACGAGGGCTGGCAGGAGGGCTATCGTGCCACCATCAACCGGCTCTTTGCCTCGGTACCAGCCGAGGCCATCGTCTGGATCAGCATGGGTGCGCTTCGCTATCTCCCATCGCTCAAGCAGATTGCGGTCGAGCGCTTCCCCGCATCGCGCTTTTTTTATCAGGAATTTATTGACGGCCTCGACGGTAAACGCCGCTATGTCCGGACGCAGCGGGTGCCCATGTATCGGTTCATCCTGGACGAGCTGCGCAAACACGCCGATCCCCGCACCTGTATCTATTTCTGCATGGAGAACGACACCATCTGGCGAGAAGTCTTTGGCTTCGCCCCTGAGGACCGGGGCGGCCTGCCCGCCATGCTCGACCGGGCTCTAGGCTAGCCGTCGGCCCTCTTGCCGATATTATTGGCCAAGGAAGATAGAGGCATTATGGAGGGGCTGGAATTCTTTTCCGGACGGCTCTGGGGGAACAATGCAAAAGCAACCAATCCGGCAACCACCGTGGTGGGGATCGATGAGGTCGAGACCGGTAATTGGGGCAGCGGGAGCGATAAGTCGCCGGTGAATTGACTCGAGGTTTAGAGCAGGGACCCGCGAAACAGGTATGCGGTCAGAGCGACCCCCAATGTGGCAACGACCAGATTAGCCCAGGGACCGAGGTGGATGAGGTAACGGGCTGGAATTTCCTCGGGTTTGAGTGTTTGCAGGATCCTGCGGTATTGGACCACTGCCGCCACCGCGGCAAGCGAACCGAGGATGATGAAAGACTGGCCGATCCAGAATGAGAGTCCGCGTTGAAGTGTCTCGCTGTGCTGCGGTAAAAGCGTTGAGAGAAACAATCCGAACCGTTCGACCACGAAACCGAAGGCCATAAGGGTGAGCGAAGTACGAGTCCAAGCCAGCAGCGTTCGTTCCGCCGCGAAAAACACCCTGGGATCATTCAGTGCCGACATGGTGTCACCTCCTGCAAGGTTTTGATCGAAAGAAACAATTGAGCGCCCGTTGCACGTGCAGGTCATCCGTAAACACAAGTAGCACGGGAGAGGGAAGAGGGAAACGCCTATTTTTCCCTTGGTGCAACGAGTTCAACCGTCGTGGCGGGCATGAGGGAAAAATGGAGATTCGAGTTTCTCTCCAAGGAATGGTGTCAGTGGAAATAATTCAACTTTAGGAGCGGATCATGGGGCTGTTGCCGATCATGGAAAAAGGAAAGCCGGTGGCCTGCCATAAGGATTGGCCGCTTTTTTATATGAATGATTTTTCCCGGATGGGACTGGTGGTCGCCCGATTAGCAGAAGCGTTGACGGTGTTGAGAACAAGTGGATATACAGTTCATGAGGATGATCGGGGTCTGCTTTTGGCAATCGACAGCAGAGAACAATTGCCAGCCGTTTTTAACGTATTGGCAGAACACAAGGTTGAGTGCGAGTTGGCCGATCTTGTCAGTTGCGTCTATCAGGGCTGATAAGCCCTGACTGTCCGCCCGGTGGGCGGGAAAAAACTGTATTGGGGCGTCAGGATCAGGTGTTGCTGGCTGTTCGTGTTCCGCCACTTTTTTTATCACTTCCATCTATCGAAGCAGGCTATGAAAACTTCACCCTATACCACACCAAACACGACCGCGATGCCACCTTGGGTGCCGTTCTCTTATTCCTTGTTTTTTCTTTTCCGTAATCCCCGTTTGCTGGGATGGAGCCTTATTTTGGTGGTGCTTACCGGCTCGCTCACCTGGCTGGGGTATCTCCTCTCCGTTGACCTGATCAATCAGGTGACCGGTTCCTTTTTTACCACCCCGCCCGCGGTGGAGAAATTCTGGCACTGGCCGCTCCTGTGGGGATGGACGGGGCTGAAATGGATTTTTTTTGTGCTCTCCCGGGTGATCGCCTTTTACGTGGCCTTTATCCTGGCATACACATTGACCACGCCCGGTTATGTCTTTCTCAGCACCTGGGCCGGTAACCGCTACTGCGAGCAGGCCGGTCAGGGCGAGGCCACACTTACTCTGTCAGGGGCGCTGATTGACCTGCGGGAGGGGGTCAAGATTGGCGCCATGGGAATGATGGTGACGGTTGTCGCCCTGTTTGCCAACTTTATTCCGGTCATCGGTCAGGTTTCTGTTTTTGTGCTCTATGCCTTTTATTCGGCCCTGATGTTTGTCGATTATCCCTCTTCCCGCTACCGCTGGACCCTGGGGCAAAAACTCACCTGGCTCCGGGTCCACTCCGGTCAGGCCTTCCGGCTGGGGCTCTTCCCAGCCATGCTCAGCATGATTCCGCTGCTCAATATTTTTTTAATGGCCCTGTTCTTTCCCCTTTTCACGATCCACACCACACTGAATTTTCTCGCGATTGAAGGCCGGAAGGAGATTGTCCCAGCTCCCTGAAAGAGGATTTGCCCGGCGCACCGTTTTTGGCGGTCTGGTGGAAAACAAAAGTGATTCGTCGGCTGAACGGCGGGCGGGATTCCAGGCGGGCGGTTACCGGTCGCGCCAGGAAACAACGAAGACCGAGCCGAAACCCAGGGCCAGCATCAGGTGAAAGATGAAAAAGCTGTACTCCTGAAGGTGAATGCTTAGCAGCAGGGCGGCACAGAAGAGCAGGGTCAGAAATCCTTCGATGATCAGGATGTTGCTGATCGGATTTTTCTGGCCCTGGTCCATCCGCTGGCGGATGCGGCCGACAATGTTGTACTTGGGCGTGCGGACAAAGGACGATTTGATCCCCATGTAGCCCTCGATCACCGCCACCGAGTTGTGCAAACTCAACCCCATAGACATGGTCAGCAGGAGCGGAAAATAAACAATCAGGGCCGTTACCTGTTTGAGCGATAGCGGCCGGGGCAAAAGCTTGATGTTGGCGTAAAAATAGACCGTGGCCACGCCGATCAGACCGAGCAGCGAGAGACCGAGGAAGCGGGTGTCCAGCTTCAGGTCGTCGAGGAAGGGCAGAAGGGCGACACTGGTGAGGGCCAACATCAGGACAGCGACAAAGATCGAGCTATTGCCCAGGTGGGCGAGGGCATGCAGCTTGATGGCCGGCTTGAGCTTGCTTCTCAGGAGCATCGGCGCCAGACGGCGGGCATTCTCGGCCCCGCCTTTCATCCAGCGGAACTGTTGCGATTTGATTCCGTTCATCTCCACCGGTAGTTCTGCCGGAGCTTCGATATCCTCCAAGTAGACGATCTCCCAGTTATTCAATTGTGCCCGGAAGCTGAGGTCCAGGTCTTCGGTCAGGGTGTCGGCCTTCCAGCCGCCGGCGTCATCGATGGTCTGTTTGCGCCAAATGCCCGCAGTGCCGTTGAACTGGAGGAAGTGGTGCCCACCCTTGCGGCCCATCTGCTCAATGGTGAAATGGACATTGAGTTGCAAGGCCTGCAACTTGGTGAACAGGGAATAATCGTCGTTCAGGTGGGTCCAACGGGTCTGGACCACCCCGACTTTTTCATCTTGAAAATAGGGAACGGTTTTTTGCAGGAATTGCGGGTTGGGCAGAAAGTCGGCGTCAAAGATGGCGACAAACGCTCCTTTGGCCTGCACTAGGCCTTCGGCGAGGGCTCCGGCCTTGAAACCCTTGCGGTCGGTGCGATGGATAACCCGGACGTCAAACCCCCGGTCGCGGTGGAAGGCCGCTTTTTTCTCGCAGAGATCAGTGGTGCTGTCGGTCGAATCGTCGAGAATTTGCACCTCAAACCGGTCACGGGGATACTCCTGGGCAACAATGTTGTCAATCAACCGTTCCGCCACAAAGGGCTCGTTAAAAAGCGGCAGTTGGATGGTGACAAAAGGCAACTGCTCCTGGGGCAGAGGCGGCGGAGGAACGGTTTTTTTCCGGCCGAGATAGTGGCGCAGGAGATTCAGCTGGAGCAGGTTGTAGAGAAGAATGAGCGCAAGAAAAAAGGCATACAGGCCAAAAAGCAGATACATCAAAAGAGCGATCCTCAAAGGTTGTGAACAAGGAAGGGCAGCGAAAAGGGAAAAATTAAATCCCGGTCGAGCGAGTGGTGTTGCCCATGGACGGAATGGCGGCGCAGCCTCTGGGCTGTTCCACGATCGTGGTTGAATTTTTTGCCGAGAATAATCAAGCGTGGCATCGTATCGAAAAAACTAAAAAAATATACAAGAGCGCGTAGCGCCTGTCAATCATTCAGGTTTCATCCTGTTCCGGGGCGCCGGACCGGTCCTCAGGCAGGCGCTGGCTCAAGAGGCGAGGAGATGGTTCAGGGGATCGGCTGCGCCCTGCCTTCATCCATCAATCTATCCAGAAATCGTTGGCTGGAGTAGAGATCGCCGCGCAACTGGTCGTATTGCCGGTCCAGTCTGCGGAGGTCGTCTCTGAGTCGATGGCGGTAGTCGTCGGACAGATCCCTGCGGTGCAGCCGGAGTTCCAGGCTGTCGATTTGATTCTCCAGATTGTCTAGCTCCTTTCTGATCCGGTACACTTCGTAGGCTGCCCTGTTGCCGCGTTCGAACTGGGCATCGATACTGGGCGGACAGACGTGTTGATAGCGCCTGCCCTGCAATCCGCTCTCAAAGGCATTGTCGATTCGGCAATACTCGTTCAGACCCTGGGCGTATCCGGCGAGATACTGCTGATTGTCGATCCGGATGCCGAATTCCGAGCAGGCGCGAACATGCTGCTCTATCCGATTGGCTGGTTCCCCGGCCAGGGCGTCCGCCATGCCGATACCCTGCCAGTCGCCTCTTTGGCACTGTTCGCGGCTTAAACTGGCACACCCCGTCAACAGGACAGCCAGCAAGAAAACAGCGGCTGCTTTCATCATTATCTGCAACGCTCGTGAACAGATGAGGTGGCTTGGCAAGCGGCCCATGGTGTGCTTTGTTGTTGGAGGATTGATCAGTTGGTCTTGCGACGGATTATCAATATCTTAAACACGGCTGGCGCGGAGGCAATGAAGAAAGCGGCCGCCATCCACCTGATGGAGGACAGGGGAAGGAGTTCAGTGAAACATACTCTCCCGGTCACGATTGAGGAGCCTTTTTCCTGGCCATCAGGGCGGTGAATTTCCCCGGCGGATCGAGGGTGAATTCCATTGGTTCGCCGCTGACCGGGTGATTGAAGGCAAGGTACGAGGACTGGAGGGCGAGGCGTTTGATCGGGTCGGTTTTTGCCCCGTATTTCTTGTCGCCGGCAACCGGATGCCCCAAGTCGGCAAGATGAACGCGAATCTGGTTCTTGCGGCCGGTGAGCAGCGTGATGTCGAGCAGGGAGTATTCGTCATTGGACTGCACGACTTGGTACCGGGTTTCGGCATATTTGCCCTCGCCGTTGTCGGTCTTGACCGAATACACCCGATGAATTTTTGACTCGCATAGATAGCTGGCGATGGTACCGCTGTCGTTTTGCGGCCGGCCTTCGACAATGGCCCGGTAGTGTTTTTTCGCCTCCGGCCAGGAACCCTGAAGCGCATGTTTGGCGGTTTCGGTTTTGGCAAAAACCAGCAGTCCCGAGGTGCCCTGGTCCAAGCGGTGGACGATGAAGACCCGTTCCTTGCCGTCAGGCCGTTCGCCGAGGCAGGCGGTCAGCCGGTGGTAGACGGTCTTGATCTTTTCGGTTTCCGAGGCAATGGTCAGCAGCCCTGGCGGCTTGTCAATGACCAGGATGTCCGCGTCCTCATAGAGGATTGGCAGGCCAGGGCAGGGTGGGTATCCGGAACGGACCTCTTTTTCAGAGGTGATGGTAAGTATATCGCCCGCAGCCAGCACCTGGTCAAGCCGGGTTGCCGGCAGATCGTTCACCGACACGGCGCGATACTTGAGCAGCTGCTTGCCCTTGGTGCGCGAATAGCCGCTCTGGAGAAGCACGGCCAGCAGCGTGGTTTCTTCGGTTACCTTGATTGTTCTCATACACGCCCTCGCTGTGGCAGATTGCACCCGGCAGGAAGAAACTGCCGGTCCGGGTTGGTTGTCTGTCCCGTCACATACTCCGAATCCGCTGTTTTTACCAGCGGTGAATGGGATCAGCCGTCGAGGACCGAACGGATGCAGCGGGCAAGATCGGACATGACCACCGGCTTATGCAGAAACCCTTCGATGCCGATGGACTTTGAAGTACGGCTGTCCAGCTGCTCGCTGAAGCCGGTGCAGATGACGACCTTGATACTGGGGCGGATTTTCTTGATCTCCCGGTAGAGCTGCAAGCCGGTCATCTGGGGCATGGTCAGGTCGGCGATCAGGAGATCGATCCGGTCGGCGAGATTGCGGAAGGCCTCGAGGGCATCGTAGCTGCTGATGCGCACCGTGACCTTGTAGCCCAGCCGTTCCAGCATGCCGGTGGTGACGTCGGCAATCGATTTTTCATCGTCAACCAGGAGAATGTGTTCCGTCCCCCTGGGCAGCGCTTCCTGGTTGCTGTACTCGGGAGGCGTCTGTTCGGCGGCCAGTTCCACCACCGGAAAGTAGAGGGTGAAGGTTGTGCCCTTGCCGACCTCGCTCTGCACCCGGATTTCACCGCCGTAACCGCGCAGGATGCCCAGAACAACGGACAGGCCGAGCCCGGTACCCTTGTCGCGTGGCTTGGTGGTGAAATAAGGATCAAAAATTTTGGTCATGGTCGCCTGATCCATGCCATGACCGCTGTCCTCAATGCACAGCTGCAGATACCGGCCGGGAGGTATGATAAGATCGCTAAATTCGCCGCTTGCAATGGTGACGGGTTTCAGGTGGAAACGCAGCCGGCCGCCCTTGTCTTCCATGGCGTGAAAGGCGTTGGTCGCCAGATTCATGATCACCTGGTGCATTTGGGTGGCGTCGGCTATCACTCGCAGGGACTGGTCGGACACATCGCATTCGATCTCAATGGTGGCGGGCAGGGTGGGGCGTACCAGCCCGATCACCTCCCGGACGATCTCGGCAAGCGAGACGGGTTTGATTTCCTGGTCGACCTGCCGGCTGAAGGTCAGGATCTGCTTCACCAGATCGCGGGCGCGTTTGGCCGCGTCGATGATGCCCCGGCAGTGTTCCCGCACCGCCTCGCTGCCGGAATTTTCCATCAGCAGCAACTCGGCCCGGCCCATGATCGGGGCCAGGATGTTATTGAAGTCGTGGGCGATGCCGCCCGCAAGGCTGCCGATGGCCTCGAGTTTCTGCGTCTGTTGCAGCTGTTTTTCAAAAGCCTTGTTTTCATTTCGCAGCCGCACCTGTTCGGTAATGTCGATGACGGTGACAAACACCTTACGCCAGGTTTGCTCGAAGCCGGCCGCGACCACTGCTCGCCGTTCAACAGTCAAGGTGGCCCCGCCCAGCGTCCTGTTTTCAAGGACACTTTCGCTGCCGCCTTCCTTGGCGAGCCCTAAGAGTTCGTTTTTGAAATGGAGGCTCTGGTCGTCGGGCAATACAGCGGTGAGCTGGCTTAACGCACTAAGTGTTGAGGCCCCGTACATATTTCGGGCGGCACGGTTGGCATCGATAATCCGAACCATGGCGGCGCAACGGCTCAGGCTTTCCGGATTATCGGCAAAGTATCGGTTAAGATTGACAATGCCTTGCGCTTTCAACTGTTCAAGAAAGGTCTTAACCGTGCTCAGGTCCTCTTCCATCAGGGGAACGGGCGAGTGCTCGAAGAGCAGGCGATAGCGGGCCTCGGTCTCCTTGAGTGCTTTGGACGTATCGGAAATGATGGATTTTTTTCGCTGGTTGAGGATGAAGAGGACCAGGAGCAGCAGGGCGACAAATAGGAGTCCCGCTGCGGTGTATATGCTGGCTAAATGCGCACAGAGAAAGGAGGCTGCTGAGCTCTGGTCGGAGCTGAACGCCGGGAGTGCGACGATTGCCGGCATGCGCAACCACCTTGTCCGGCCGGAAAGTGCTTGCTCGCACCAGCGCTGCCGCACGGCCAGTGGCAATGAGAGAGAAGAAAGCACCTCTAGGGGAATTTTCGGAGGTTGCATGTTGTGGCGGTTGCGCCGAGAAGCGGTGAGGGGATGCGAAGCGATTGTTTGGACAACATAATTCATATTAGGTGGATCGATTCGGAGATGTCAAAGAGAAAACGAATATCCGTTATAATCAGCGCCGCAGGGGCAGGTCGGCCCTCCATGTTATTACCGCGAAAAGAAGGCTTCGGTCGGAGTCTTGCAAAATAACCTATCGGAAAGGTTGACAGGTCCCGGCTTCCCATGGGAAGACAAGGGCGCCCTGCGGATTACCTTTTTGATCTATGCCAGGGTGACGAACTCCGCACCGATGAAGGCATCGAAAAGGGAACAGGTGGTTCAGGCCGTTCTCGCCGGGTTCTTTTCCTCCGTTGAATAAACAGTGACAGACGCACCCATGACCCCTTCCGCATCCCGTCCTTTCCCCTTGCATTATGGCTGGTTGATTGTCGCCGCCGGTTCCTTGGGTATCTTTGCCTGCATTGGACTGGCCCGGTTCGCCCTCGGCATGTTGCTGCCGGCCATGGGGGAAGATTTGCACCTTTCCTACGCGCAGATGGGGGCCATTTCCACCTCGAACTTTCTTGGTTACCTGGCCGGCATCCTGGCGGCTTCATCCCTGGTTCGCCGCTTCGGGGCTCGCGTGCTGATCGCCGCCGCCCTGTTGCTTTCCGGCCTTTCCATGGTTGGCATTGGCTGTGTCGGAAGCCTCTCTGCGATTCTATTTTTGTATATTCTTACCGGGGTCGGCAGCGCCATGGCCAATATCCCGATCATGGTTGTGCTTTCAGCCTGGTTTTCCAGCCAACTTAGGGGGAAGGCCGCTGGATTGGTGGTCAGCGGCAACGGTGCGGCCATTATTTTCGCCGGTCAGGCCGTGCCCTGGCTGAACAATCTGAGCGCCTATAGTTGGCGGCTCAGTTGGATGGTGTTGGGGACACTGATTATCCTGATCGCATTCGTCTGTCTGCTCGTGATGCGCAATCGGCCTCAGGATTTGGGGCTGCGGCCCGCCGGCCACGAGGAGCACCTGTCCGGCGGGAAACCGCATCAGTTGAACGATGAGCGCTCCGTTCCCCTCCACCTTATTCTGCATTGCGGCGCCATTTATTTTCTCTTCGGTTTCACTTTTGTTGCCTATGCCACCTTCATTGTCACAACCATGGTCGAACAGTACGGGTTCAGTCAGCAGGCCGCCGGTTCTTTCTGGTCTTGGGTAGGTTTTTTCAGCCTTTTTTCAGGTCCCCTGTTCGGCATGCTCGCTGATCGAACCAGCCGCCGGTTCAGCCTGATGGTGGTCTTCACTGTCCAGGCGCTGGCCTATCTGCTGGCCGGCCTCCATCTCTCCGAGCCGTTCCTCTATCTGTCCATCGGGTGCTTCGGCATTGTCGCCTGGTCGGTTCCTTCGATCATGGCCGCCCTCGCCGGTGACTATGCCGGTCCGGACAAGGCCTTTGCCCTGTTTAGCGCCATCACCTTCATCTTTGCCACCGGGCAGGTGGCCGGCCCGTTTCTCGCCGGTCTGGTCGCCGAGCAAACCGGTGCTTTTTCGGCCAGTTATCTCCTGGCAGCCGGTCTGGCTGCCGGTGCTGCGCTCCTGGCGATGCTGTTGCCCAAACCGTCTATCTTGGGCCGGGATTGAAAGCTTTGTGCCGAGTGTTCGGCGACCAGGTGGCAACGAGTGGGTAAAATTATGTTTGCTCTGCGACGCAATATAAGGTTTGTCATAGGTAACCTTATTATAACATTGACAATTACTGCCGAGTTCGATAGTTTGATCCCGAGCCTGTTTCGGGGAAGACCTGTCTCAACCTGAGAGGAACGCCATGGCATTATTCACGTATCAAGCGAAAGATTTGTTCCAATGGCTCACCACCCGGGAGGACGTGGTGGTGGTTGATGTCAGAAATGCCAAAGACTTCGCGCGATTTCATGTTGAGAGTCCCTTTCCGTTCATCCTGATCAATATCTCCTATTACGATTTCATGGAGAATGAGGAGGAGGCGGTTTCCCGCATCCCGCAAGGCAGCAAGGTCCGTATCGTCTGTGCCAAAGAAGGCTCGGCCCGCTATGTTGCTGAAATTCTCGATCGCCATGGGTTTGATGTCGGCTATCTGGCCGGCGGCATCAAAACCTGGGGCAACCTGCTGGTGCCAATGCTGGTGTTCAGGGGGAGCGACTATGAGTTGTTCCAGTTTATCCGACCGGGTAAGGCCTCATGCAGCTACGGTCTGGTCAGCGGCAAGGAGATGCTGCTGTTTGACCCCTCGCGCAATCTTGATTTTTACCTTGATTTTGCCGCGGGAAAAGGCTGCATTGTCACCAAGACTTTCGAAACCCACCTCCAGGCCGACTATATCGCCGGCAGCCGGGATATCGCCAAACGCACCGGTGCCGTTTTTTATGCCAATGACGGCGATTTCAAAACCTCGAATAATCCCTATACCCCGCTGCGGGACGACGAAGTCCACCGTTTCAGTCTTGGCGGCCCTGATGTCCGGGTGCTGTTCACCCCCGGCCATACTCCGGGCTCCACCTCCTATATCATTGATGAGCGGTTCATTATTTCTGGCGACATGATTTTCATCAACTCGGTGGGGCGGCCCGATTTGGGCGGTAAGGCCGAGGAATGGGCCGGGATGCTTTTTGACTCGATCCAGATGGTCAAGCAACTTGACCACGGTCTCCAGGTTTTACCGGCTCATTACATCGATTGGGAGGAGGCTAATGCGGAGCTCATGTTTGTCTGCAGTCTGGGTGAGGTTATAGAGCGCAATAAAAACATTTATGCTATGGACTCATTGGCTGCCTTTATCGCCTTCATCAAGGCAAACATGCGGCCACAGCCCGAGGAATACGCCGTTATCCGTCTGGTCAATGCCAACCTTCGTGAGGAAGAAGAGGAGCGGCAGGAAGAATTGGATCTCGGCAAGAACGAATGCGCTGCTTCGGCCTACGCCACAGCGTAGGGGGCTCGCGCCGTCTAATTGTGCAGTTTGGTTTGGAGGATGCCTGCCGGTTCATTTTTAACCGGCCGGCGTTTTTTCTTCTTTTATCTCAAAGAGGCTTATGAAACGGTCACGTGTTCATTCTTCCCTGTGGAAAGGTTTGTTCTTTTTCTCAATTTTGACGCTCTCCTGCGGTTGGTCGGCCCAGCCAGCGGCCAGTGCCGACCTGCCGTCCACCCCAAAGGCGGAAAACCTGATGGCTCAAACCAAGCCCAAGGTCGAGCAGGAGTTGCAGGCGAAGGGGTTCGCCGTCGGCCAACCTATTTTTGTCCGTATTTTCAAGATTCCCGGTACCCTCGAGCTGTGGATGAACAAGGGACGGGGATTCGAGCTGTTCAAATCCTACCGGGTCTGCAACTATTCCGGCTTCCCCGGACCCAAGGTCAACGAAGGCGACTGGCAGGCCCCTGAGGGTTTCTACAGTGTTTCCGCCGAGCAGATGAACCCCAAGTCTGCATACCACCTGGCCTTTGATGTCGGGTATCCCAACGAACTTGACGTGGCTAAAAAACGCACCGGCGGGCTGATCATGGTGCACGGCAACTGCCAATCCGTGGGCTGTTTTGCCATGACCGACGGCCGCATCGAAGAAATTTACCTGCTGGCGCATGAAGCCTTGAAGAAGGGGCAGGAACGTTTTGCCGTGCACATCTTCCCTTTTGCCCTGACCCCGTTGAATCTGAAGAAATTCGCCTCTTCTCCCTGGATCAAGTTCTGGCAGAGCTTGGAACCGGGATTCACCGCCTTCGAGCAATCCAAACAGGTGCCCGAGATCGCGGTGCACAACGGTGAGTACGTGGTAACCTCGCGCACCCAGAAACTGGCGATGCAGCAGACGTTTGAGCAGGGACGCTAAGGGATGGATGTCCCTGAAAGGCGCCGGTCACAACGAATCCTTTTCACCAGCATCGCAATTCTTCGATATGGCAAAGAGCTATCCCTGGAGGCAAAGGTCGACACTCGCGACATCAGCCTTCAGGGAGTTTTCCTGAAAACCGGGAAACGCCTTCCCCTAACCACTCCCTGCGACATTGAAATTCATTTGATCGGCGCAACCAGCGCAATGGATTTCCATGCGCAAGGGGTAGTGCAGCGCCATGATTCCAGCGGCATGGCCATTGCCTTCACTCATCTCGCTCCAGATAGTTATCTCCATATTCTCAACCTGATCAAACTTCACGCGGTCGAATAGCCAAGGCAAATTCCTGGCGGTTCAATGCGCCGGCCTCTTTTAGTCGCCTAAACGTGCAGGTGTGTAAAGGCATCAAAGATGTTCGGCTCCGCGGCCGATGGATGATTGCCCATCGGTGAGTGCCGCACGCGGGCGTGCATATTCCAAAAAACGTTTTTCGCAAATTCGGTACCGCAGCGCGTCTTGATCCTGACCGGAACGTCGGCTGTTCCGGTCAGGATGATTCCACGCCTTTCTACGCTTCCTTGTTGCTGATGCAGCTCGCAGGGCAAGAGGCTATCGCCTCGTCAATGCAGTCCTGATCCCCTCCCTCGGGAGTGGTGACATAAGCCTTGTTCTCATCGTCGTTGAAGGCGAAAATATCAGGGCACAGTTCAACGCAGGCGCCACAGCCGATACATTCATCCTGATCAATTTCTACTTGTTTCATCCTCGTTATCCTCTCGCTGTACATGTTGATGGTTGCGTACGAGGGGCAACATTTCATGCGCCCCCCTTCCGAAAAAAAGAAAAGCTCTTAGCCCAAGATGGCCTTGAGATCGGCCTCCGGGGAATCGACCGGTTTGATGCCGAAGGTGTTGACCAGGAATTCGAGCACCGCCGGGGTAATGAAGGCCGGCAGCGACGGTCCGAGGCGGATGTCCTTGATGCCGAGATACAACAGGGTCAGGAGCACGGCCACCGCCTTCTGCTCATACCAGGAGATGATCAGGGAGAGCGGCAGGTCGTTGACCC
>Ga0209639_1001660_pt1 | contig 20698 bp, 17 predicted proteins | sample EPASupsiteHSE605_FD_187268 | JGI IMG/M metagenome (GOLD analysis project Ga0209639, IMG submission 187268) | Bioremediated contaminated groundwater from EPA Superfund site, New Mexico - Sample HSE6-05 (SPAdes) (version 2) | ecosystem: Environmental > Aquatic > Deep subsurface > Groundwater >...
CCTCCACCAGCCCCCACACCCGCACAGCCCACCAACAGCGCCCAAAAACCCCTCCTGCGCACACAGCGCCCATTGATAGCACTTTCCAGCCCCCTCATTACTCTTGCAACACACCCATTTTGTACTTTTTCTTTCCTGCTTTTATGCCGTTTTTATAAATAGTTGTCGTTCCATTTCGCTTCCCGTCTTTCACAGAAAACGCTTCATAATCAGTTGTTGAAAACAAAGCGTATAATTTCACTTTCCCTTTGAATGGAACCTTTGAGAGGTCGAAAAACTCTTCGGTTTGAAGATTTCCGTTCTTATAATCGGACACGGCAATTACACTCTGGTCATATAAAAAATAACTCCATTTTCCTTCCATGACGCCATTATTATATTGCCCCGAAATGACAGGCTTTCCTTCCAGAAGAATCGAATAGGAACCATTTAAAACGCCCTCTGAATCCCATGAATAGTCATTATCTACAATTGTCTGTGTCTTTACTTCTGTTGTATCGCCTCTGAATTTTTTAATCCGGGATGAATATTGAGAACCTGTTTTGGACAAGATTTTATGAGATAATAAAATAGTACCTGGCTTAAGGACATCGAAAACAGCAATTGAATCTAAATCTCCATAGAAAAATTTCTCATAGACTGATAAAGCGCCTAGCTCGTCATAATAGAGTGTCGGGCCATGCAGAATTCCATTATTGTAAGTGTGCTTTTTCACGATGTTCCTGTCGTTATAGTACGACCACTCACCATCTTCTTTATTCTGTTTATAAGAACCTTTCAGAAGCATTGTATTATTCGAATTATAAAGTTTTATTTCGCCATCAAGAATACCATTGGTATAATTCACGGTTGCGTATGTGCTTTCGCCTTCTATATAGTTGATCTGTTCCAACCATTCACCATTTTTCTCCCCGTTTAAATACTGGCCCTCATATAGTAGTGCCCCGTTCTCATCTTTATAAGAATACAAGCCATTCTTTAAGTCGTTTTTATAATTGACGGTAAGATCAACTCTGTGTAAAATAGTCCGGGAGCAGGAGTCGTCTGGCGTATGAATGTTTTTGCATTTATATTTTTCGGATTCAATCACATAATTAAACTTTGCTGGCCCTGATAATTTCCCATTCTGATAGCTTTCCTGTCTAAGGAGCAAATGACCAAAATCAACTACATATGTGCTATCTGAGTTGCGGCACATGTATTTTTCTGTATTATAGACTTTCCAAATGCCATCTTTCTTTCCATTTAAAAAATCACCTTCCTCGCGAAGGAGCTTGTTTAATAAGTCATAATTTCGCCAATACCCGCTTTTCACCCCCTTTATAAATACCCCTTCTGACAATAGAAAACATTTTGACTTATCAAATGTAGGTGGATTTCCTAATAGTCCGTGGTTCACGTCAATGTAGACGGTATATTGGCCATGTAACAAGCCATTCTCATAGTTGGCGAAAATCAGACTGTCGTTTCGATAATCAACACATTGACCATGTAATTCTCCATTTTTAAAAGTTAGAAATCTGGATTCAATGGGTTTATTTGTTTTTCTGTTTACATATTCAAAATAAAACATTCCCTCTTCATTATCATTTATGTATTGGCCTTTAATCCTATGCATTACAGTATCATTGAGGTATTGATAAAATTCCGAAGGGCCTTCCAACACACCTATTTTATACGTCTGAAAACAAAGAATACTTCCATCCGGATTATATTCTGTAATCTTTCCGTTATAGAAATCCTGCTTAAAAAAACCTTCTTTGCATTTCTTCCCATATGAATCAAACTCAGTGAATGGCCCATCTTTTTTATCATTGACATAATTGCCGTAAGTGGTTGTATGCTTAATTTCATTTACAAAAATATATTTCCCCTGTGTTACATCATTTACATAATTTGCCTCGAATATTTTTTCTCCATCCTTGTTGTATTCAGTATACAATCCGTTTAGCTTCCCCTTTAATAACGTGTAAGTTGCCTTGAGTTGATTTGATCCTTCAAAATATACTTTTTTGTAACCATTTTGTGTGGGAGAATATTCAAAATTCATGTATATTTCAAAGATGTATATATTGTTTACGTAGCTGCTATAATCATCTGAACTATTTGATGAAGTACTTTCAATTAAGGTGTATTTTTCGCTTCTATAAGTTGTTTTTGCAACGCCTTTTTCAACGGTTGTTTCATCAAATTTAAATCCATACGAAGCAATGGAATTGTGAATGTTTTTATAGGTGTTTATATTATGTACCTGCAAAATTACATACGGAGTTTTGTACTCACCAAATTCTATTTGTGACCATTCAGCCCATGCAACAGCGGCATCGCTATAAGGACTTTTATCAAAAGCCCAGGTTACACTATGGTTAGACATACCAACTGCACCTTCAGAATTATCATATTCCCAGCCTTTATTCACCAGCATTGTATTCGCTGAAGCCCAATTCTCGTAACTGGCCAAAGTTAGCATGTCTCCCAAAGAAACGGATTGAGCATTAATTGTTGCAAGAGGTGCAAGAAAAAGAGATAAGTATAAAATAAACTTCTTCATATTTTTTATTGCTAAAGTACAAATTTATCAATGCTCAAATTAAAAATAATGAAAAAAATACATCATCCGGATTTTCAAACCGCATAATTAATTCTCAGATGGCCACTCAAATAATTATTGAATAAAAATCCAATGTAATCCAACAGAGTTTGATATTTCAGTTATTGATTAAAGTAAATCAGAAACTTATTCCCGGGCGTATTGAACCATGTTAGCCTCCAAGCTAAAACATATGCAAATTTCAGTATGCGTCCACACCCCTCACCCCAAGCCACCTCCACCAGCCCCCACACCCGCACAGCCCACCAACAGCGCCCAAAAAAACCTCCTGCGCCCACAGCGCTCATTGATAGCACTTTCCAGCCCGCTCATCGAATAAATTTCAAAATTATTTCGTTATAATATCTTCTTTTAACTAAATAGTTTATATATTTGGGGTTGGGAGATATGTGGGGGGATTACAGCAGTTTGGTGAGTTTGAGATGAGGAAATGAAACAACCGTTTTCGGTGGATGGGGGTTGGGGTAGAATTGAGTTGTAAGTCATTTAAAAAATTTAAAGCATGAATAAGAGAATAGAGTTTGACGACGAAACGATTCAGAAACTTTTTGGTTTTGAAGATGCCGAAAGTGAACCAATTGATAGACTTAGAGAATACTATTTTAAAAAAGACACATTTCAAAGAGTTGTTTCTGATTTACCCATACGAATACTTGTAGGTCATAAAGGTACAGGTAAGTCTGCACTTTTTAAAGTTGCAATAGCAGAAGAGAGAGAAAATGGCAACCTACCTATATTAATAAAACCTGATGATATTGCTGAACTTGGGAAAACAGACGAAAACTTTCTGCTTAGAATACGACAATGGAAATATGGTCTAACAAAAATAATTGGGGAAAAAGTATTTAGTGAGTTTGGGCTATATGATGAAACTATAGTAGGAAAACTAAGCCAATTTGGTGTTAAACTGGTATCATATGTTTCGGATTCAGTCAAAACATTAAAAAATAAAATAGATTTAGAACCTACTCAAAAGAAAGCAGTAGAAAATTTTTTGAAATCAAATAAAATAATTGTTTACATTGATGACCTAGATAGAGGGTGGCAGGGTAAAAGAGACGATATTAATAGAATTTCTGCTTTGTTGAATGCTATTCGCGACATGGCTAATGAAAATCCCGGACTAATTTTTAAAGTTTCATTAAGGTCTGATGTTTATTATCTTGTACGTACTTCTGATGAGTCGACAGATAAGATTGAAGGTGCTGTTGTTTGGTATAAGTGGACAAATCATGAAATTCTTGTGCTTCTAATAAAACGAATTCTAACTTATTTTGGAGAAAATATAGATGAAGAAGTCTTAATGCGTACTCCTCAAAGACATCTAAGTTTTTATTTAGATAAAGTTTTTGAGCCAAAGTTCTATGGCAAGGGAAAATGGGAGGAGGTTCCTATTTATAGAATTTTAATGTCATTGACACGAAAAAGGCCACGTGACTTAGTTAAACTTTGTTCATTAGCTGCTCAGCAAGCCTTTGCTAGCGGCTCATGTTTGTTAAGTTCTCCTCATTTCCAAGCAATCTTTGAAGAATATTCGCAGGGAAGGATTCAAGATACAATTAATGAGTATAAAACCGAATTGCCTCAAATTGAAAAGTTAGTTTTCGGCATGAAACCCACGAAAAAAGAACGAAATGCTTCAGATGGTTACATTTATACAACTTCTGAATTGCAAAGTAAAATCAACAACATTAAACAACAAAACAATTTTACTTTTACAAACGGTAGGCCTGCTAGTGCAAAAGATTTAGCGCAATTTCTTTTCAAAATAAACTTTCTAACTGCAAGAAAGGTAATGGAAGAGGGAACTATCCAACGAAAATATTTTGAAGAGAATAGATATTTATCAAATTCATTTGTTGATTTTGGCTATGATTGGGAGGTTCATCCCGCATTTCGCTGGGCTCTTCAACCAGACAATCTTGAAGATATATTCAATAAGCTAACTTTAACATCAGATGAATAAAGACCGCTTAACATTACATAAATCATTAGGAATTAATTGTTTATTGGAGCATTCTGCCAAGCACCGCAGTTTGTTTAGTAAAAAGAAACGTTGATTAGAAATCCATTATTGGTCAAACCGCAAACGATTATGCCAATGCTAACAGCCAACATAAATACCAAGACAAATGAAAGAAATTATTGACAAATTGACCTCATATAATATCTTCAACTATCTTTTTCCTGGTGTATTGTTTTCAATATTGGCGACCAAATTTGCAAACTTAAACCTTGTTTTTGACGACTTTATTATTGGAGTTTTTGCATATTATTTCACTGGACTCATAATAAGTAGATTTGGTTCTTTTGTAATTGAACCATTTTTGAAGTTTATAGGATTTATAAAATTTTCAGACTACAAGGACTTCATAGAGGCTTCAAAGAATGATTCCCAAATTGAGGTTTTATTTGAATCCAATAATATGTACCGAACATTAATTTCGATGTTCACTTTGCTGTTTCTGACAATAGGTTTTCAAAAAATAGTTGACAAGTGGGATTTTTTAAGGAACAATCAAGAAGCCATTTTTTTATCAATTTTACTTGTTCTCTTTCTTTTTTCCTACCGAAAACAAACGAATTACATTACTAAACGAATTAAAACAAATAAATAATGGGACAAGAATGCACAGTAGTATTTTGGGATGTTCAACACGGACACTCAACATATATAAAAACTCCAAATAATCGACACATAATTGTTGATTTAGGAACAGGAGATTACTCGGGTAAAAATATTGAATTTAGCCCAATAAGACAGTTGCGATATAAATATAATATAACGCAAGTTGATTATGTTGTAATCACACACCCTCATCTTGACCATATTGATGACATTTTAAATTTTGATTTGGTAAGCCCTAAAATTTTTAGTAGGCCCCGACAACTTACGAATGAAGAAGTTATGGAAGGGGTTCAAGAAAAAGACCGCAAGAAATTTGAAAAATACTGTGAGATTAATAGCCGATACACTGGAGATATTGCTGTGGATAGCATCAATAATACTTCTAATCCCGAAAATTGGGGTGGACTGAAAATACGTACCTTCACTCCAACAGATTGTAATCACAACAATTTTAATAATCATAGTATTGTTGTTGTCATTGAGTTTGCATTTACAAAAATTGTAATTCCTGGTGACAACGAGAAATGCTCATATGATGAACTAATGGCAATTCCAAGTTTTATGACGGCTATCAAAGACGCAGACATATTATTAGCACCACATCACGGGAGAGAGTCTGGTTATAATGTTGATTTTGTGAATCATGTTAACCCGAAGCTTACAGTAGTTTCTGACGGCAGGTTCTGTGATACAAGTGCTAACGGTAGATATTCAGCTAAAAGCAGTGGCTGGACAGTTCACAAAAAAAGCGGTAATTCTGAAATAAGAAAATGTTTGACTACCAATTCTGACGGAGAAGTGGTTGTAAAGTTTGGAATGAATTCGGAAAACAAACCATATTTAGCAGTGACAATTGAATAGAAGTACTGGCTATAAAAACACTTGTGTATAATGCAAAAAAACTGATATATGAATACTTCGCTAACTGACTTCATTGACCTTAGAAAAAAATACCTTGAAAATAATTGGGTTCTTAATTGTGATATAGCTTTTATACCATCAAATATTGATTCAATTTCAACAGAGGATTATTATTACGAGAATTCTGTAAAAACTCTTAAAACTTTATTTAGAAATAGTCATATACCATTTGAATTTATTGACAGTGACAAAATAGGTTACAGACAGTTAAATGCATTTGAATGGATTGGACCTATAATTTTCTTTGGCTATTCAGTATTTACAGAGAACCCAACTTTAATTTCTATTTCATGTGGAGTTATTTCTAACTACCTAACAGACTTTTTCAGAGGTATATCCGGTAAAAAGAATATCAAACTTGACATAGTTGTTGAGACTGAAAAAGGGAAAACGTATAAAAAAATACATTTTGAGGGGACACCAGAATCGCTTAAAGATTTACCAGAAATTATTAAAGCTATAAAATAATGGAAGAAGAATTAGTGAAATTTCAGGACAATTTTGACCAAGTTGTACATAATTGTCAAAGATTTACTCCATTTGTTCGTGGAATTGAGTTCCAAAAAGAAGCCCTTTTAAAATTAAGTAAGCTTATAGAAACTGTAAGAGCCAATAAAACAATAGTGATTAAAGCAAAAAACGAAGTAGGTGCTAATACTTTACTCAGCCTGGAACATATGGCAATTGCTGCTAAGGCTGAGATAGAAATGATAATAAATATTAAAGAAGATAATATAGACAAGGCTTGGGAAAATCTTATTGACGCTCAATCGTCACTCAGAACTTCAATGCAAGCACATCCGACCGGAGCATTGCATCTTGAACCTTATATGAATAAATTGCTTGCTTACGAAAATTTACTATTCCCGAATCAAATCTTTATGAGTATTGGATTAATTGCAGAAACTGGAGAATGTTCGATTTGTGGTTCTGAGTATGGTTCTTGTGAACATTTGAAGGGCAAAGCATACATGGGTGAGATTTGTTGCGAAATTGTAAATAAGATTAAAGAGTTAAAAGAAGTTTCAATAGTAGAAGAACCTGCCAGTAAGAGATGTAGAGTATATACGATACAAACGGGAGAAGATGTTAGAGATATTATGACATGGAGGATAATAGAAAAATAGCACTTCTCACAACTCGTGATATAAAATATTGCGGTTTAAGTGGCTTGTCAAGTTCATCACCAGCTGGTAAGGGGAGACTTCTCAATAAAGTGTGTCAAATTTAAACACTAAATTTGGCAATAGAATGAAAGAGAAATATACTTGGGAGGAGTTCAGCAAGAAAGCAGAGATCAACTACGAGAAGGAAAAACGACACAACAATGAATAATCTTAACGAACAGATATTGAAAATTTACACTGCAAAAGCACAAGCTGACAAAGCAATAAGTTCTTTGAAAGGAATTTTACTCGGCATTAACTTAGATGGCATTGTAAACGAAAAGGAAATTCATGAGCTTCATCAATGGGTTGTAGCGCACAACGACCTTATTCATAGAAATCCGTTCAATGAGTTTATGAATATTATTGAGCAGACAATCTCGAATAAAATTCCACCTAAAGAGACAATTGAGGATTTGTATTGGCTATGTCAAAAATACGAGAACGACAATTACTATTATAATGCTGTAACAACCGACCTGCAAACATTGCAAGGACTATGTCATGGCATTTTATCGGATGGGACAATAAATGAAAAGGAAATTTTCGATTTGCATAATTGGCTTCAAGAAAACGAGCATTTAAGCACCTACTATCCCTATGACGAAATAAGGAGTTTAATTTTATCAATTGTATGCGATCATAAAGTTGACGAGGAAGAAAAGGTAGTTTTAAAGGCATACTTTAACCAATTTGTAAAACTTCATGACAAAGAAACGGACGAAAAAATTAAAAATGAAACATTGGAAGTTAACATTTCAGGACTTTGTACATGCGAACCTAACGTAACATTTGAGGGCAAGACATTTTGCATAACAGGTATTCTTAAAAGAGGCAATAGAGAAGACCTTCAAAATGATATCATAAATCTTGGCGGTATCCCAACGGACAGTGTAACACGCAAAACAGATTATTTAATTGTTGGTGACAATGGAAATCCAGCCTGGGCATTTTCATGCTACGGCAGAAAAGTAGAAAAGGCACTAAAAATGAGAAAAGAGGGACACACGATTATGCTTATTCACGAGTATGACTTTGCAGACATCGTTGACGACTTGAAATATTGAAAATGGAAGAATTACTATTGTTACCACCCGTTTGATGCAATAGGAGCTGATGTGCTTATATGACAGTTTAGTGCTTAACCAAAGTGCAGTGCTTAGTTTTGATTATTGTGCTAAAAACCACTAATTTCGCCAAGGCGTAAAACGTTAGCGGTCATTTTAAAAAGACAAAACAGATGACTGAATAACAATGAAATTTTCGCTGCATAAAAAACAGAAAAGAGAAAATGCTATCATACAAAACAGTACATTTGCATAGCCGCACCAGACTACTAACATTTGTAATTTGCAAAGGAGTTGTTTACCGCTCCGTTTAGCACTCTTTCAATTTGAATATTTAGCTAATGGAAAAACAAATAATAAGCAATAGGGATTTTCTAAATATTCTCAAAGAGAAATTGACAAAGGGGAATAAAAAGTCAATCCACTTAAATGTACTGCCAAGAAATTCTGCAACCAGAATTGATTTGACAGAACTTGAACTCATTGATAAAAAGTTCTCCGATAAATTTATAACCAAGTTATTTAGCAGCCCAAAATTTAAGATCGAACTAACTTTTGATAATGATTTTGATTTCAACGAATTAAATGAGTCTGAGCAAGGTAAAACACAAAAAGCAATCCGCCGGTTAAAAAGTATTTGCAAACAAAACAAAGATTACTTTTTAGAACATGGGTTAGAACCATTTGGATTTGGCTTTCCTATTATTTATAAGAGAGACAAAACAGATCCAAACAGTGTTATAAAAGCTCCTTTACTAATTTGGTCTCTTGAAATTGAGGAAGACAGGCATTTTTCTAATAAGTGGATAATAAAAAGAGAAGAGGATTATCCCATTTATTTTAACGACGTTCTCCTTTCTCACATTGAAAGGGACGAAAATTTGAAACTCAACCAGTTATCGCATGAATTTACGGAAGATTCCATTATTGATAAATCAGAATTACTACGGTTAACAGAAGAGTTTCTTAAGCGATTTGGTTCAAATCTTTCAACTGAAACAATTCAAGAAAAGATATTTAGTATAACACATACAGAAGCTTTACTCGACAAAGAAGACTTAATAACCGAAAAGCCTGCGATTTTAGGGGGAGGAGTTTTCGGCTTATATATTAATCAAAAACAAAGTATTATTGAAGATGTCAAGAATCTTTCTGAGCAAATTGAAACCTACTCTGACAGTAATTTAGTAATAGAAAATTTTAAAATTAATCCATTCTCATCAGTATCAACTGACCCATCACAACAAGGTGTTCTCAGCAATATTTTTAATAATCAAAGAATTATTATCCATGGGCCTCCTGGTACAGGAAAAAGTCAATCATTAACCGCAATTATTACGAATGCACTTTCAAACAAAGCTAAATGTCTCATTGTTTGTGAAAAGCGGACGGCTCTGGACGTGATCTTTAATAATCTAAAAGATGTTGGATTAGACCAGTTATGTGGTTTAATTGAAGATACATCGAAAGACAGAAGAAAAATTGTTGATAAAGCTCGGGAAACAATTGATAATGTTCTTCAAACAAAATATAGATACACCGATTTTAGATTTGATAAAAATAAATATGAACGAATTTTAAGTGAGATCAGACAAAACGCGGAATCATTAAACAATTTACATAAGTCGATTGATAGGAGAATTTTAGGAGATTCAAATTCGTCAAGGCTTGTTGGTGAATTTTTAAAAATTTCCAAGAACAATTCAAACTTTGAGATAATAGAAAAACACTTATCAAATGATTCCTTCTTATTTAATGAAGAAGAATATTTAGGGTTATTAGAAATAATCACCAAGACTGAGAGACTTTTTGCTGAATACAACGAGTTTAACAGCAAATTGGAGATGTTAAATTTCAAGAAATTTCAAAACAAACAATATCTTGATTTAAAGGCATTCTTCGATTCCGAGATTCCTGATTTTATCAATATTCTTAGTGCAAATTTGGAAAATCTGTCAAGAATTGACGGAAATGAATACAAGAAGAATTTAATTGCCTTTTTAAGTATTTTCAGTAATAAATTCAAGAGAATTAAAAACTATTACGAGTCATATTTAGGTGTACTAACGAGTTTAAATGCGTCTGATTATTTCATTGATAAATTTGAAAGTACGCAAATTTATAAAGACATGAAAAATCAGTTGGTTCAGATATTACAGGCTTTTTCTGAATTAAATACTGAAAAAGAAAACATTGGTTCTTTTATTAATTGGCATCAATTCAAAGCAAGTTTACCTGAAAACCAGCTGTTATTAGTGAATGCCCTGATAAAATATTCAACTAATATAACAGATACTTTTAAAGCATGGTATTTTAACCGAATTCTTAGCGTAAACTATATTCCTAAAATTTCAAAAAATGATTCTTTGCCAGAGCTATTAATACCAGCTTTTGAAGAGTTTAAAAACGAAAACACTAAAAACGCATTGTATTATTGGCAAGAAAAGAGGATTGAATCTGTTTATAGATATAATAGCAAGAATGAATATTTAAATGCTAAACAGCTTTATTCAAAAGTAGGTAGAAACGAAAAGAAAAAGAGTTTAAGACAAATAATAAAAAAGGATTTTGAACTTTTCACTGATATATTTCCTGTTTTGTTGGTTAATCCTTCTGTTTGTAGTTCTCTTTTTGATTTGAAAGAAAACCTTTTTGATGTTGTAATTTTTGATGAGGCCAGTCAATTGAGGATTGAGGATACTTTTTGTGCATTAATAAGAGGTAAAATAAAAGTTATCTCAGGTGATGAACATCAAATGCCTCCATCATCTTATTTTAGTGCTACTGATTACGAACTCGATTCAGAGAATTCTGATGAAGATTCCGATGAAGTAGAACAACAGAAAATTGACGCAATTATTGATTTGGCAAACAAAGAATCTTTACTCGAGTATGCCACAGATCTTAATTATTTTGATACTTATTTAGAAATTCATTATCGTTCAAAACATCCCGATTTAATTGAATTTTCAAATGCAGCATTTTATTCAAATAGATTGACTCCAATGCCTGCTTTTGATCATTATAAACCAATTAGATTTATTTCGGTAAATGGTGATTATGAAAATCAAGTTAATATACTTGAAGCTAAGCAGGTTGTTCAAATCCTAAGAGATGAAATTATTGAAAATACAAATGGCGTATTACCCAGTGTTGGAATTGCAACATTTAATATTCATCAAAGAAATCTTATTTGGGATTTTATTAATAAGGAAGCTAAAGCAGATAGTCAGTTCGGGAACAAAGTTGAAAAATTGTTTACGAATGGTTTATTCATTAAAAACCTCGAGAATATTCAGGGTGATGAACGGGATATAATTATTATATCAACAACTTTTGGAATAAATAGAAATGGAATCTTTTCTGAACGATTTGGCCCATTAAATATTAAAACAAAAGGCCATCGTCTATTGAATGTAATTATCACACGTGCAAAGTATCAAATATTTATTTGCACCTCTTTTCCTCTAGACATTATTCAGCAATATAAAGAGCATATTTCGAATTTTGGTAATATTGGTAGAGGAATATTGTATGCTTACCTTGCATATGCCAAAGCTATTGAAGATGAGGATGAAACAACAAAGAATTTCATTTTAAACCTGTTAAGCCAAAATGGAATTCACAAAACCAGGAACGATAATTACAAATCAATATTTGGTACGGAATCACCATTTGAACAAGAAGTTGTTGAATCCCTTTTAAATAACGGCATTCCCGAAAACAGAATTGAACTTCAGTATAAGTGCGGCGGTTTTCGTATTGATATCGTAATAAAATCCATCTTAACAGGAAAGCCTGTAATTGCAATCGAATGTGATGGAGCTGCATATCATAGTAGTAATGAGGTTTATATGTGGGATACATTCAGACAAAAACAATTAGAACAAAATGGCTTTAAGTTCTATCGAATTTGGTCAACTAATTGGTGGCAAAATCAAAAAACAGAACTTAATCAATTGCTATCCTTTATTCGTGATTTTGATACAAATGATAAGCACTATACACAACCAGCAAAACAGATTTATCTAAGTAGTAATGAAATAAGTGTATTAGAAAAGCTGGACAAAATTGTCGAAAAGAATTCAAAGGTCAAACTATTAAACTTGACTACTAATATAGAAATGGAGATTAAGTTTTCAAATCAGCAGCAACTGAAGATGAACTTAAATGGCAAAGTTCAGTCCGTTTATGACAAATCGCCAATTGCAAAAGTTATTATGGGGAATAAAATTGGAGATATTTGTGAAGTCGAACATTCCGGTGAACTCTATAAAATATTAGAAATTGAATAATCAGTTCCACAGTCAAGTACATTTGAAAGTCGCTGTAAATGCGCAGCATGACCTATCCTAAATAGAGGCAAGTGAAACATCACCTTTTAAATTTTCGTAAATTTGCAGTGTAACTGATTTTCTGCACACATGAAAAAGCCCTCCCAAACCTGACACGCAAGGCAAGGCCCGGAAAACTTCAGATGAAACCAGGAATAACTAAATGGACAAAATAAAATTCAGATATCATCTTGACGAAGCTACAAAGCAGTTAATTGTCATGACCAAGACACTTTGTTACAATGACTTTTCTGACAATTACAATTATATTCTCACACCAAACTTACGGACAGTTGATAAAGACGATAAACATTTAAACGAAAAAGAAATTTCCGTATTAAATTCCTGGAACAAATTTGAAGGAAAACTATTGACAGCCATGGAAGTTGTTGACTTATTTCATCATGACAACAAAGTTCCCGTATGGATAGATATGACAGTTTATGAGGCTAGACCTGACTTGACTGTTATTGATTTATTCTGCAGCAGACGACTTCGGGAAGAGGAAGAGTTAATGCACCAGGGCCTCCATCCATTTCATGTACAAGTTGCGACACCACCTGACAGTTTAAAGGTAGAAATTGACGGAAAGTTTGATGTAAATTGGAAAAAGAAGCGTGACGACCACAATAAATAGGGAGGCTTTTGAAAAGACTGAAACAAATATTTGCTTAGCCATGGTACGATTGCCAACTTTCAACATGGGTTTCATAGCAGACGGGGAGATGTGTAACCTTGGCGCTGTTTGCTCCGTAATGGGTGTCGCTGAATCAGCGGGATATTCACATTTAATTTCAAAAAAGGCTTTATTATGAGAACATTTTTAATCATTGCATGCTCACTTATCATTAATCTCACCTCTGGGCAGACGGCAAAGGACTATTTTAATGAGGAAGTCAAAGATGCTCAGTTGGCAACCGCTCAAACAATAATGACAGCGCTTGAAAATGGAAAAATTGAATTAGCAGAGATGTTTTTTGATGATTCAATTAAGAATTTACGAAGCGAACTCAACTATATTTCATCAGAAATATCCAAGGTAAAAGCTGAAACTGAGCTCTCAATAGTTATTGTTTTCGATCATGCATCGAACATCTACAGGTGTCGTTATTATAATGACAGCGATGAACTGTTTCAGGTAGATCTATTTATGAGCGAAGGTCAGGCAAACTCAAAAGTCAAAAAACTTGAAATCAAAAATTCAGATGTTTTAAAAATGGAGGCGAAGGAACGGATGGAAATGAAAGAACCTCCGCTACCACCGAATTGAAATATACGAAAAATCACCTTTTTATTTTCGTAAATTTGCAGTGTAACTGATTTTCTGCACCCATTAAAAATCGCTCCCAGAGCGATATTAGATGCAACGCCCTAAGGACGGCACTAAATTGAGAATATGACAATAGAATTGATCCCTGTAATTGAAACCATATATTGCAATCAGGATGTTCCGACTCCTGACAGGTTCCCTTATTGGGAATATCCTGCACTATATGATAAATACAATTCTGATGTTTTTAAAAGTGCTGGCTTTAAAGATGAGATGAAACCATATTTGCCGGGTTCTGTATTTTTAAGGCTTTCTGACATAACAGATAACAACTTGAAGAAAATTGTATTTGACCATACACAAGATTTGAGAGATGGAAAATATGGACGAGAACAAGCAAGTGCGTTTTTTGGTGGTTACGTTCTCCGGATTGACGGACAAGACAAGTATTTTCCACAATGTTGTGGCGACCTTGCCGACATTCAATATTGGAAGAACCTTGCAAATGGAATAGAAAAAGGGTTTTACGCTGGACACCCGGAACCGCAGGTAAAAATTCAAGGTGACATAATAACTTTTGATTTTGAAGTTGGGGAATCTGATGAACACTTTGCTCCTACACCTGGTGAAAACACAGTTTGCTTTGACATTCTTTCTTTAAAGAATGCAATTGAAATTGTAAAAACAGAACTTGCCACTTTTGAAGAACGACTTGAAAAAATTAATCAGGACGAAAATCTGAATATTGACAACATTGGTGGTCTTTTAATTTGGGACAATGCAAACTACATTTAGGGAAGCCCAAAACGCTATCAGGCGTTTTGCTCATAGGCTGGAATCATAGCTCATTGATCGACCAAAATAACATCAACTGTGGTTGGTGTATTGACTGTTTATTCTTTAATTCGCTGCGGCGAATGATATCGATTTCCACACCAGCCCGCCCATCAGGTCACGCCAGTGCCCGTTGCAGGTGGATCTGAGCAAATCTGCTTTAATTGAGAATGACCAGAAGGTGTTTTCAACCTACCTGATGCAGGCGCATCTGCGCAAATCCGCGTCCGCCGCGGCGTAGGAATCTGCGGACAGAAAGATCTGCGGTGCAAACTTTTTTATTTTCGTAAATTTGCGGCGTAACTGATTTTCTGCGCACATGAAAAAACTCTCCCATACCGATACCCGGGGCAAGGCCCGCATGGTGGATGTTGGTGAAAAGCCCATCCAGAGCCGGACTGCAATAGCATCTGGAAAAATATTACTGCAGCCTGCCACCCGAAAACTCATCCGCGAAAACGGCATGAAGAAAGGCGATGTGCTCAGCATTGCTGAGTTTGCGGGCATCATGGGCGCCAAAAAAACATCGGAGCTGATTCCATTGTGTCATCCGCTGTTGCTCACCGATGTGCAGGTGTCGGCGAAGCTCATCAAAAACGGCGTTGAGATTTCTGCTACCGTAAAATGTCAGGGACAAACCGGCGTTGAGATGGAAGCGCTGACCGCAGTGAATGTGGGTTTGCTTACGGTGTATGACATGTGCAAGGCCGTTGATAAAACCATGGTCATGCAGGAAATTCATCTGATTGAAAAAACAAAATTGTAAAAACAATGAGCGAAATTAAAATAGTATCGGTCAATATTTCCGAAAAGAAAGGCACCATTAAGGTTCCGGCTGAACAGATTGAATTGTGCGAAACCGGCGTCAGAGGCGATGCGCATGCAGGTGCGTGGCATCGGATGGTGAGCTTGCTGGCCATCGAAAGTGTTGAAAAATTCGAGCACAAAGCGAACAGAAAAATGGCGTTCGGCGAATTTGCCGAGAACATCACAACACAAGGCGTGCTCTTGTACGAGACCCATCCGCTCGATCGTTTCGAAGGCAGCGGCATTGAACTCGAAGTCACGCAAATCGGCAAGGAGTGCCACGGCGACAGCTGTGCTATTTTCCGTGAGGTAGGGAATTGCGTTATGCCGAAAGAAGGGATTTTTGCACGCGTCATCAAAGGCGGAACGCTGAAAGCCGGCGACACCATGGCATACAAACCGCGGGTACATAAAATTCATATCATCACCTTGAGCGACCGTGCTTTTGCCGGCGAATACGAAGATCTGAGCGGCCCTGCGATTGAGAGCCATCTGAAAAAATTCTTCGAAGCTGAAAAACGCGTGTGCGAAATTCAGCGCACCGTGATTGCCGATGATTCCGAAGCACTTGAGACATTGATGGTACACAGCGTGAACGCAGGATTTGATGCGATTTTCACTACTGGCGGCACCGGTGTCGGTCCGCGCGATATCACACCCGAAACGGTGTGGCCCTTGCTTGATAAAGACATTCCGGGCATTATGGAAAACATCCGCTGGAAGTCGGCACAGAAAAATCCGAATGCCTTACTGAGCCGCAGCATTGCCGGCGTGATCGGCAGGACGCAGATATACACGCTTCCGGGCAGTGTAAAAGCCTGCAACGAATATGTCGAAGAAATTCTGAAGACCTACATCCATCTGCTGCTGATGCTCTCAAAAGTAGATGCGCACTAGCTGTGCGAGTTGAAAGTTCATAAAGTTGAAAGTTCATAACGGTAGCGTAGACTTTCCACACATAACTCGCAATGCTGTCTCAAAGTCAGCTTAGCTCACGACATTCCATAGTTCCACCAGCTTTATTCATGAATTAGCTTCTTGTTTGGATCATGGAATAGTCGTTTGAAGCAGCGCTCAGGGCGCATGGCACAACGCACAACGCCTTCAGCTTAATGCTTAAGGCTTAAAAAATTCGTAAAATCACAAATCTTTAAGCATTAAATTTTTAAGCTTTAAGCATCGGAAATTAGCTACGCACAAAGCGCAACGCTTAATGCTTAACGCTTAATGCTTAAAAACATAGTGAAATCACAGATTCTTAAGCTTTAAATCTTTAAGCTTTAAGCTATTTTGTATAGCAAGAGTTTCAGCACCTCATTCGCCTGCAAAGCAGCAGCAATGCTCACTTTGGGCGCCATGGGCGGATTGTCGGCAGAAACACTTTCTTTGAAGTCGCCCACCACAATCAGGTTGCCGTTGCGTACAACCCGCATCTGGTCTGCATCTTCGAGGCCTCCGAGCCCGGATGCGCACACCAGCGGTTTTTCCGGAAAGCGGTCAAGCACAGTCTCAATCAGCATTTGCTTGTTTTCGGCCAGGTCAAAAGCTTCAACAATCACATCGCAACGGGCAAACAGCTGCACCACTTTTTCGGGATCAAGCCGGACAACATGTGCCTCGATCTGCGCAGCAGGATTGATGTTGAGTAAATTCTTTTTCAGCGTATCGGCTTTGGGTTTATCAATCTGATCGTAAAAAAAGAATTGCCGGTTCAGATTGGATTCCTGAATGATATCGAAGTCAGCAATAACGAGTTTCGAAATTCCGCTGCGAATGAGCATGGCAGCGCAGTTCGAACCCAGTCCGCCGCAGCCGGCAACACCAATGGTGAAACCGGAAACTTTATTTTTGATTTCTTCAAATGTCATTGGCCAGCGTTTATTGCAAAGATATGAAATATAAACTTTGTGAATCATGACCACCACGCATGGAGGCTGTCTCAAAACAGCAGTTGTTACGACATTCCACCGTCCGCCAGCTGGCGGACATGGAACCGTCGTAACAACTGCAAAAACAACGGTTCCATGTCCTCCAGCTCCTTTGTCGCTTCCAGACGATGGAATGTTGTTTTTGTCGCTGAAGACTTTTTGAGACAGCCTCGGTGGATGAGAAGTTACGTTTTTTTCATCTGAAAGCATGATTCAGATTGCTCCATCTCGTTTTAAAAAATTGCGAAGCAAGTTTATAAAACCATCTGTGAAAATCAGATGAAATTTTAATTATCTGTGGAAATCAGTGTAAATCTGCGGACAGTTGGGTGGAGAACATGGAATAATCGGATGAAACAAAACAATGCTTCCGGCAATACCGACTCTTCCATGTCTTCCATTGCATTCCAGACTATGGAAGGTCGGTTGGTCGGTCCGCTTAAGGAAGTTGTTCTTTTGTTGAAATAGATCTTTTGAGACAGCATTTGGGATGACACCATGCGTGGTTTCATCTACGGGTGTTTTATTTCAATTTGATATTTAATGCGTTGATTGTAATCCATCAATATGCAAAACAATGCATAACATAATTCAGAAATACAGCCCGATCCGAATGGTTTTTTTTCTATTTTTGCACCACAATAAAAAACAGAATTATGGCCATCAATATTGAAGACCTGAAAACAAACCGCAAAGTAATTGCTTCGTTTGATTATCCGGTAACTCCGGTTAATCGCGGATACACCGACAAAACGTTGTACGTGAATGTTGGTACCGGTGAAATAAAAAGCAAAGATGTTCCTGCTCAGATGAAAGAAAAATTCATCGGTGGAAAAGGCTACGGCCTGCGTCTGCTCTGGGATGCTGTTACTCCCGACACCAAATGGAATGATCCTGAAAACGAAATTCTGATTTCGGGCGGACCCATTTGTGGAACAACCCAGTACAGTGGTGCCGGAAAATCGCTGGTGGTAACTTTATCACCGCAGACCCATATTCCGGTGGACAGCAACGTAGGCGGATTTTTCGGGCCCTTCCTGAAAATTGCCGGTTACGATGCACTCGAAATTCAGGGAAAAGCCGGTAAAGATGTGGTGGTGTATATTGATGCTGCCAAAGGCCGCGTTGAAATTTTCGAAGATCCGGGCTTTGAGCACGATTCACATTTGCTGGCGGAAGAACTGACCGATCTTTTTGCCAACGATGAAAAAGACAGAAGAAATATCGGTATTGTTTCGGCCGGCGATGCAGCTGATCATTCACTCATCGGTATGCTGAACTTTACTTTCTTCGACAGCAAACGTAAGAAAATCCGTCTGAAACAGGCTGGCCGTGGTGGTATCGGTACTGTTTTCCGCGATAAAAAAATCCGCGCCATCGTAGCCAAAGTTCCCGGCATTGGTGGAAACATCAACAATGTGGTTGACATGGATGCCATTATGGAACGTGGCCGCCGCTTCAACAAGGAAATGCGCGAACTCGACGACAGCCAGTGCGAAATGCGCAAAAAAGGCACGGCTCACCTCACGCACATCATGAACGACTATGATCTGCTTCCGGTGCATAACTTCAAATTTGGTGTTCACTCCGAAATCGGTAAAATCCACGGCGATGTCTGGATGAGCTATTTCACACAGGGTGTGCCAGACGGCTGCTGGATCGGCTGTAACATGAGCTGCGCCAAAGGCGTTGATGATTTTGAACTCAAAACCGGTCCTTACAAAGGCCAGAAGGTCATTGTAGACGGTCCCGAATATGAAACAACATCTTCGCTCGGTTCCATCATGGGTATTTTTGATCCCGAATGGACCATCGAAGCCAACTTCTATTGCGACACTTATGGTATTTGCACCATTTCATGGGGAACCATCATGGGCTTCATCATGGAGTGCTATGAACTGGGAATTCTGAACAAAGAACGCACCGGCGGACTCGATCTGAATTTCGGCAGCAAAGACGATGCTATGGAATTGCTGCATATGGTAGCCCGCGGCGAAGGCTTTGGACTGACAGCCGGTAAAGGTGTCCGCGTGATGAAAGATATGTTCATTGCCAACGGTTGGGGCGATGCTCAGCTGATTGAAGATATCGGCATGGAAAACAAAGGTCTGGAATACAGTCAGTACATTTCGAAAGAATCACTGGCTCAGCAGGGCGGTTATGCCATGACCAACAAAGGTCCGCAGCACGACGAAGCATGGCTGATTTTCATGGATATGGTAAACAACCAGATTCCGACATTTGAAAAGAAAGCCGAAGCCTTGTTCTATTTCCCGATGTTCCGCACCTGGTTTGGTCTTCAGGGACTTTGCAAGCTGCCATGGAATGACGTGGAACCAGCTGACAATGCACAGACAGCCGAACCGGCCAAAGTTCCGGAACACGTTGATAACTATGTGACCATTTACAAAGCCGTTACCGGCAACGATTTCGACAAAGACGAACTGATCCGTCAGAGCGAAAGAGTATATAACTTCCAGCGCGTTTTCAATATCCGCATGGGTAAAGGTCTTCGTAAGCACGATGCACAGCCGTACCGCGCCTGTGGTCCTGTTACCAAAGAAGAATACGAAAGCCGCGCAGAACGCTATGACAAGCAGATGAAAGACCTGATCGGCATTGATCCGGAAGGAAAAACCACCGAGGAAAAAATGGCCATCACCCGTCAGTATCGCGAAAACCGCTATGAGCAGTTACTCGATGCCGTTTACACACGTCGTGGCTGGAACAAAAATGGTATTCCGACCCTAGAGCACATGAAAGATCTGGGAATGGATCTGCCCGAAGTTATGGAAGTAATTGCACCGCTTCAGTAGCGAATTCAATTTCTTTGACAATATAAACCAAAGCCCCGAAGAAATCCGGGGCTTTGGTTTTTTTAGTCTTTAGGCATTTATCGGACTTCAAACCTTTGTCTTCCTGAGACCACCAACCTGAATCAGTTTTCACCGAAGGCCTGCCTGTTGCAGACAGGTGAAGGCTGATTTTATTTGCGTTAATAAGATCTTCAGCATAAAAGTGAAATTCTTCGCGGAGACTTGTCTGCAACAGGCAGGTTTGCGTTCATTCGCGGAAGAAAAAGCGGAGATGCAATGATGGTTTTCAATGAGTCTATACTCCTGTTCATCCTT
>Ga0209639_1001662_pt1 | contig 20677 bp, 10 predicted proteins | sample EPASupsiteHSE605_FD_187268 | JGI IMG/M metagenome (GOLD analysis project Ga0209639, IMG submission 187268) | Bioremediated contaminated groundwater from EPA Superfund site, New Mexico - Sample HSE6-05 (SPAdes) (version 2) | ecosystem: Environmental > Aquatic > Deep subsurface > Groundwater >...
CTGCATCTGCGATGTATAGCCTGTTATGGCCGGGACCGGTACATTCATCAACAAGTCGATCGACTGACTGTTATAAAAGTCTGCTTCCAAACGGATTCTGTTATTGAACATTCCTAAATCAAATCCCACGTTATATTGGCTGGTTCTTTCCCACCCAAGATAAGGATTCGACATAGAGCTGGGATTCACTGTATTTACCAGGTTGTCCCCCAATGGGTAGAATCCTGTAGACAAAAGCCCGATGGAGGAATAATTTCCAATCCTGTTGTTTCCGGAAATACCATAACTTGCGCGTAATTTTAAATCCGAAATAGTCTCAATATCCTGCATAAATTTTTCCTGGGAAATGCGCCATCCTGCGGAGAATGAAGGAAAGGTTCCCCACTTTTTTTTCTGTCCGAAACGCGATGAACCGTCACTTCTGACTGTCGCAGTAAGAAGGTATCGGTTATCATAAGCATAATTGACACGTCCAAGGTATGAAATCATGGAGTATTCCGACTCATCACTGGTCAAGCTGTACATTGTTCCCGCATTCAGCGTTTGAATGTTGTCGTTCGGAAAACCTCTCGCTTCACCGCGCATATGTTCACTCCCATGTGCCTGCGTGGTATATCCGGCCAATGCAGTTACCTGATGTTTGTCTGCGAATAAGTTTGTATAGGTCAACGTATTCTCAACCACCCAGTCGCGATCTGTCCATCGTTCATTTGAAGCTTCTGCAGGTCTGGGTGCTTTTGACGCATCCAAATCAATAAACGAAGGTTGAAAACCTTTGTCAATGTTATCCTGCACTCCGCCATTAATATTGATCTGATATTTCAGATTTTTCAGGATATCCAACTCGGCAGAAATTGTACCCAGCCATCCGTGTCGTTTCCTGTGATTTAATATTTCATTTGCTATGCCAATCGGGTTTGCCACATCACCAGCCAATATTTCCGGATTTCTAACCATCGAACCATATGAACCATCCTCATTCCGCAGAGGATAAATAGGAGGTAGGTTCATCGCATACATAATGGGAGCGTCCTTTCCGTTGGCTTGTTCGTTTCCGTTCACATAATAGGCCATTAATTGCATTCCGACTTTTAACCGGTCCATAAGATTTGTCGAGACATTCGTTCTGAAATTAAAACGCTCGTAATCTGTGTTTATCACAATTCCGTCCTGATTGGTGTAACTTCCGGAAATAATATAATTTGTTTTATCCATTCCCCCTGAAACAGACAATTCATATTGCTGCATCAGTGCATCTCTGAATAATAGCTTTTGCCAGTTTGTATCCGGCATTGTTGCCACGGAAGCCGGGTCAAGGAAATTATATAAATAACCACCCGTACCATCAGGGATAACATATTGTGTGGAGGCACTTGGATATAATTTACGCCTGCTGTTAGGGTCTGTCGTTTTATGCGGAGATTTATCGGGATCGCCCGAAATAATATTTGCATCCAGCCACGCCTGATTTCTGCCATCGATAAACCAATCCACATACTGATCCCTGTTCATCATCTCGAGTTCTTTTTCGCGCTGCTGAACGCCGACATAGGTATTGAAATTAATTACGGGTTTACCCGATTTTCCCTTTTTTGTGGTAATAATTACAACACCACTTGCACCGCGAGAACCATATATGGCCGTAGAAGAAGCATCTTTAAGAATCTGGATACTTTCTATATCGGACGGATTCACCAATCGGAATGCACCTCCTTCCATGGGATATCCGTCAATCACATACAATGGTGAATTTGACTGGGTAATTGAACCCGTACCTCTGATGCGGATGGATAATCCCTCACCTCCCGGTAAGCCATTGGTTTGCTGAACAATCATTCCTGGAATCTGCCCAGCCAAACTTTCCCCAAAATTTAACGATGACCGGTCTTTTAAGTTTTCAGAGGTTACTGATGAAACGGCTGTTGTCACGTCTGACTTTCTCTGAGTGCCGTATCCGATTGCCACAATTTCCTCCAATCCAATGGTTTCATCTTCCATTTGTATATTTACAACTGTTCTGTTGGAAATATTTACAGTTTGAGTCTTCATTCCGATAAAGGAGAATTGCAACGAATTCGCTTCAGAAGATACGTTGACAGAATAGTTACCATCAACGTCTGTCGTGGTTCCCTGTGTTGATCCTGGCACGAGAATCGATACTCCTGGGATAGGCTCTCCATTCAGTGTTGTTACTTTGCCTCTGATCGTTTTTGTGTTTTGTTTTATTCCGAAAAAATCAGAAGAGGATGCAAAAACAAAACAATTCTGTAAGGCAATTGCAAGAAGAAGTATTGTTACTTTTTTTAATACGCTCATAACCTTATTTTTATTAAATTAATAAATTTCCGACTAATATTTAAAATGGCGAAAGATGTTTTTTGAAAAATAAAGTAAAAACTATCAATTAGATTATATTCAAATTATATATTCTAAGGGGTGTATACTAAAATTTATATATCAAAATTTGTACTATTGATATTATGGCCGAAATTTTTAATAGCAGTGATGCTATTTTCTGTGTATTAAATTATTACAATTGTGGAATTGAAAATATTGTGCACGGGCACGAAAAAGTTTCTTTTTTTTGTGTTCGTACACAAATGTAGTTTGACAAATGTAAAATAACAAGGAAATAAAATTAAATAATATTAATTTTATTTCCTTGTAGTGAGGCATCCGATTTCTTAGTTCTTAAGTATGGCAAAAATACGTTTTGTTACATTGCCCTTCATATCTATGGCTTGCACCAATAGGTTCGTATTGCCCGAAATGTTGGAAACCAGAAATTCAATTTGTTTTACATTGGAACTTGATTCGAAGTCAGTAATGGTTTGTAAAACAGCATCATCTGCAGATAAATTGATCAATTCTATTTGTTCCAGTTTATTGGGTGCACTTACCCGGGCTTTTAATAAAAATTCCGTCTCTCCGCTCAATAAATTTATTTCCTTGAAATCAGGATCCACTATCCAGTCTTGCCCTTCGTCACCGGATGGAATGGCTTTCATAAATAAAATTTCAGGATAAAAGCGATTAAACATATCTTCTTCCTGGCATTTGAAAAATGAAAAAAGTACAAATACCAATCCTGTGAAAATCATTATCTTTCTCATCTTTTCAGTTTTAATTAGATTGTTTTATCAAAATTCAGGATTACCACCCTGGATTTTGCTCAAGATTTTCGTTGTTGTTTATTTCTCCCTGTGGGATAGGTAATAAATGATCTTTGGCCTGGAATAACCTTCTCTCCCAGGGAATGATCTTGTAGGTAAACGTTGCGTCGTCATTTAAGATTACATCGTGTGCATACACTGTTTTTTGGGTTTCCACACCTATTTTCCAACGTCGTATATCATAGAACCTGTTGTCTTCAAAGGCCATCTCAATGGTACGTTCGTTTCGGATAAACTTTCTCATTTGCGCTTTATTCGTGGTGTTCCAGCCATTTCTTTCGAAAGTGGTCCTGACATCCGGCATATCGGCCCTTTTTCTGATTTTATCCAATTCTCGAATAACATCAGCCCGATCTGCTCCATCATCTAAATACTCGTTCATCGCTTCGGCATACGCCAATACAAATTCCGTTAAACGCATAATCGGATAACTATGACTTGTTTGTCCTGTGATATCTTTCGATCCAATGGTTACATTTTTGGGATCCAGGAATTTGCGTAGAAAAAGTCCGGTCATGCCATACCCCACCTGATACTCTTTCCCTTTTCTCCCATCTTCAGCTCTCCATACGTTTATTTCTCGTCCACCAAATTTTGCACCCTGATAATAAATTGAATGATAAAAACGGGAATCTCTGTTATCATAGGGTTTTTGCGAATCAAAATTTGCACTTGGATTTATCTTGAACTCTCCATTGCCGTCAATCTGAGGAAATCCATATTCATCTGTCAAATAGACCGGTATTCCATCTTTATTTTCGAACATGGCAGCATAATTGTAGGTAGGAAGCGTATAAGAAGCATCACCACCCGTATTGAATGACCCGGGTAGCTGCCATTTCTCCAGCTCATTTGTATTACCCTTGTAAGGATGGTTTATAAATACCTCTTCATTACTTCTTAAAATAAACACGTAATAAAATCCCATTGCTTTCCCTGAACCGGGATATGTGACCTTACTTCCAAAGAAACTACTTTTTTCTGTTCTCTCTACCAACTTATAATTCCCTTCAGGGGAATTTATTACAGCTAACGCCGCATCAGCCGCATCTTTCCAATGTTGTTTGTCGTATTGTCCCCAGCTCCAAGGCGTTTCAGCAGTAGTGGGTGCGCCGGTAGCATCTACATTGTTATTGAATAGCTGACTGGCTACATGTAAAAGGAAACGAGCCTTGATACCCTTTGCCACCATGCTTGTCATTCGCGGATAATCACTCCCGATCTGCCTTGCTACAAGACTGTCGGCGGCCAAATCACATTCTTTGGTGATAAATTCTTTCATTTCCTGAAGTGTGGCCCGCGGACTGTACAGTTCGGGTGAATCTTGGGTCAGCGTTTTCGTGATGATGGGGACACCCCCGTAGCATCTGACCAGTTCGGTATAAAAGTATGCTCTCAAAGCAACTGCTTCGTATTTTCGGGCACGTCTTATAGAGTCGTTCGAAATAGCTTGTTCCGAATCGATCGGAACACTGTCTATCTTTTCAAGAAATTTATTGCATGCCCGAATGGCAGCATAATAATCTGCCCACCTTTTTAATCTGCCGGGAAGGTCGGTTGAATTATAGGCTCCGGTATGTACGCTGTTTACCCATCCCCACCAAGGGCGCGATTCTCCGATATCGGTTGCCGCGTCCAAATATACATTTTCGTAAAATCCGTTTGGAATCCGTCTGTAAATATCAGTAAGAAAGTCGTTTGCGTAATTTCCGTCACTGAAAACCCGTTCTTCGGTTAAATCTCCGGATTCAGTTTTATCTAATAATCCTACCCCTTCAGTAGTACATGAAGCCAACAGACTCCAGAATATTGATATACTTAGTAAGTAGTTGAATATTTTGTTCGTTTTCATACGATTATTTTATTTTTTTATTAATGTGTATGGAACTCGCAAAAAATAATTTTTTAGGTATAATTGTTTATATGCTCGTTTCATAAGATTAAGTTCTAAAATGTGATGTTTAATCCAATATTCCAGTTCCTCAACTGCGGATACATACTTCCGGTGCTATTGCTGGACTCGGGATCCCAGTTCATCACATCGTCGAATGTTAGCAGGTTGGTTCCGTTGGCAAAAATGCGGATTTTTCTTAAATTGATTCTTTCCAGTATCGATTTTGGTAAAGTATAACCGATTTCCAGATTTTTTAACCGCAAATAATCTCTTTCGAAAATCCATCGTGTCGATTTCTGATGATTATTTTCACTGTCAACCGCATGCAGACGGGGATAGGTGGCGTTTTCCCACGTAGAAGGATCATTGGGATTATATCTTCCCAAATGGTGTTCCATCACCTTCCCCTGTGCATAAAACTCCCAAATCGCATCTTCATTAAAATAAGTATGGGCTCCTCCTGCACCCTGCCACAGGATACTTAAATCAAAACCTTTATAATTGGCACCTAGAGTCAATCCATAGTTAAATTCAGGGACATTGCTCTTACCTATGTCACCAATATCGTAGCTATTAATGATCCCATCTCCGTTCAGGTCATCATAACGGGCATCTCCCGGATACACCACACCCATTGTCGGAATGGGTATACCTTCTTTCAATACCGGAAATCCACCGATCAAAACCAATTGGTTGTTGGCGTCCAATTCAAAATCTTCAAGTTGGAAAAGGCCAATGTCTGTATATCCAAAATGTTGCCCGATACGTTTTCCTTCGCGCTTCTGCCAGTCATATTTTTTTCCTTCTTCGTCAATCCGTTCAATCTTGTTTCTGGCAAAGGTAAAGTTTCCTTTTACGAAATAACTGAAGTTTTGTATCTTTCCGTTATAACTGAGTTCAAAATCAATTCCCTTATTTGTAACAATCCCAATATTTTCAGGAGGAAGCCCTTGTTTATCTTCTCTTTCTGAGTTTTGAGGGTTATTGAATCCCAAAACAAGAGGAATAGAATAGGGAATTGCCAAAATATCCGTTCGTCTCTCCATAAAAGCGTCGAGAGAGATTGATAATTTGTTGTTTAAAAACTTCGAATCGAAACCGATGTTGCTCTTTCGTGCTCTTTCCCAGGAAACTTTGTTATTCCCCAACATCCCTTCAATCAGACCCCGGGAAGTAGTATAGTTTTTTTCACCAAAGATCCACACGAATCTCTGGTTATTGGGAGCCTTGTTGTATATTTGTTCGTACAGATATTTGAAATCGCCTATTTTGTCGTTCCCTATTTCACCGTATGATCCCCTGATTTTTAAATAGGAGAGGATCATATCCTCATTGAAAAATGGTTCTTCGCTTATTACCCATCCAGCCGAAAATGCAGGGAAAAATCCATAACGATGGTCTTTTGAGAACTGCATGGAACCGTTATATCCGGCATTCATTTCAAAGAGATAGCGTTGCTTGTAAGCATATGTGGCACGACCCACCCATCCCAGATATCCGGTGGGTATATCCCATTGATTCCAATCCTGACTTTGCTGATATAAAATCATACCTGACACGTCATGGTCATTGAATGTCCTTGCGTAGTTCAATGCCGTTTCAAAAGAAACTCTACGAAATCCGGGGCCTTTTCCGGTACTGATGCTAATATCTTCCCTTTGCCTGTTTAATGTATATTCTCCAAAACGGTTATACTGCCACAACTCCGGTTTGGTTGATATGTCCCTTCGGGATTCAAAACTACTGTTATATCCAATCATCATTCTGAAAGATAATCCCGGAGTAATATACCCCATTTCCTCATTTAACTTGAACACTCCTTCAAGTACATTTTTATTTCTTGAACGATTTCCATATTGTGATATTAACGCATAGGGAGCCAGACGAGACTCATCAGAACGGCCTCCCAGGGAGCCGTCCGGATTGATGTAAGGCTGCCAGTTGGGAGGAAGCCGTCGTATTTTATCAAACAAATCGGCACCAAAATTTGGTTGTTTTCTGACTTCTAAACGGCCGGTCAGATCTACTCCGAGAGTTAAATTTTTAGTCACTGAAAAGTCCAGGTTGGATCTGAAATTATAGCGATTATAATTTGTGTTTGTATCATACAATGCATTGGAAAATTCTTTATATAAACCTTCCTGGTACAGCACATTCGCTGAAATATAATATTTCATGAATTCTGTTCCGCCCGATGCATTCATATTGATTAACTGCTGAATAGAACCTTTTTTCAGGAAATCTTTATAATAATCATTGTCGGGATGCGTGTATGGAGAATCGCCTGCCAGATAGTGTTGCAAATCTTGTTCTGTATATTCAGGAGCTTTGCCATCATTTGTCAAAGCTTCATTCATCAATGTCGCATACCAGTATGAATTGAGATATTTAGGAGTTCTGATAGGTTGTTGAATGGCAGTCTGCGTTGAAATATTCAATATAGGTTTCCCAATTTTTCCCCGCTTGGTCGTTATTAACAGGACTCCATTGGCTCCCCTGACCCCGTAAACGGCCGTGGCTGAAGCATCTTTTAATACAGAAAAGCTTTCGATATCTTCAGGATCAATTTGTTTCCAGTCTCTCTCTATTCCGTCGACAAGCACCAAGGGACTCGTACTGTTGGTTGTGGCCTGGCCACGAATGTAAATTTGAGAGTCATCCGCTCCGGGTTTTCCACTTCCCATCACAGTAATTACACCTGCAACCCTTCCTGCAATGGCATTTGTAAGATTTGGTACTGATGACTGCTGTAGATCTTCCGATTTTACCTGTGTAATCGCACCCACAATACTCGCTTTCTTCTGGATTCCATATCCGACGACCACCACGTCTTCCAATTCGGTAGCTTCAGGTTCTATTTTAAATTTTAAATTGGTACTATTCCCGCTCACCTTGAAGTAAATATTCTTATATCCAATATAAGAAATAATGATCACGTTACTTTTCCCGCTTAATTCCAGTCTGAAATTACCTTTTAGATCGGATGATGTACCATTTGTTGTACCTTCTTCCACAATGTTTGCCCCAATGACAGGTTCATTAAGTTCATCAATTATAGATCCGGTGACTGTTCTACCTTGAGCGTGTATTTCAGTTGATAACAACAATAAAAAAGCGACGCACAGCAATATTGTTTTTTTCATACTTTTTGTGTTTAAAATGTTTACTACCAGCCCGGGTTTTGAATCAGATTAGGATTTCTATTCAATTCCACCTGAGGAATGGGGAAGAAATAATGTTTACGCTCAAAAATTTTATTTTCGACGATCACTGTAGGATCGTATGTGAGAGTATTGTCGCTATTTTTGCTGATTCTGCAACCTCTGATATATTGAGGAAGCGTATCGATAATCATCCAGCGACGCACGTCATAATAACGTTGATTTTCAAATGCCAACTCAATCCGTCTTTCATTATAAATAAAATTTCTTAAATTATCCTGATTTAAAGGTATTCCTCTTTTCAAAAATGTTTCCTCTACATCCGGCATTCCTGCCCTCCTTCTTACTAAGTTCAGCACGTCGACAGCGGTAACGGGATTTTTGGCACCCACCACTTTGTAATCGGGGCCTCCAAATTCATTTGCGGCCTCCGCATACATCAGCAACACTTCTGCATACCTGAGTTCCATCCAATTGTGAAATGTCCCTCCCTTGTTCACATCCGGTTTGGATTCAGAATAATCCATAAATTTATAAAGATAGTAGGATGTCTCGGTGGCAGTCTCCCCTTTGGCATTTTCCCCGTCCACAAAAGTTTGGAATGTATAGTTTGTTTTGTTTGCAAATTTTGAATATTTCGCACCATTATAAATTATGCTTGCATAAAATCGGGGATCTCTGTTTAAATAAGGATTGGCTGCGTGTGCCGGATTTTGCCAGTCAAAAAGGGTGCCGTCTTTCATTTCATAAGCATCCACCAGGTCCTGAGAAGGGCATGTGCCTCCTGTGGAGTTGGTAAATCCTGCCGGGAAATTATCTTTTTCAGTATCCCGGTTTGTTCCTCTCAATCTTGCATGAATTACTTCTCTGTTTGGTGTGCCTGCACCCCAGGCATTAAATAATTTTTGATAGCGGATTTCTCCTGTCGTTCCTTCATTGTACAGGATGTACCAGCCCAGATCAATGACTTCTTGCGCTACCTCAGCTGCCAGCTTCCAACGATTAATATCATAATTCCCGTAACAGATCAATTCATTTTTTGTACCGTCCACGCCAGTACCATTGTATAACTTACTTGCTGCATAAAGCAATATTTTTGCTTTAAGCGCCAGGCATGATCCGCGATCTGCTCTGCCAATCTCCCATGGAGCATCATATGGATCTTTGGGCAAAAGCATGATCGCTGAATCTAAATCAGATATCAGGAAATCGACCGTCTCCTTGAATGTATTTCTCGGGACCTGTACATCGTCAGAGGCTTCAAAAGCTTTTCTCACATAGGGTATTCCTCCCCATTTTTGAAATAAAAACCAATGTTGCCTTGCACGCAAAAAATAGGATTCGCCTTTCAAGCGATTCCGAAACCGAAGTGTGGTATTTTCAGGTAAAAGATACATGTATTTTAAAGCCGTATTTGCTTTCCTTACGCCATGATATCCTCCCCACTTCATCCACGAACCTATTTCCCCGGCACCGTCACTACTTCTGTATAACCGCATATTACTGGGTCCCCAGTTTCCTGCGCTCATTCTTGATGCAGCCGAAGGGGATGTTTTATTCCTTTGCACATGCATTGCCTCATCACTCGCCGATGCAAGCATCGCATTTCCGTCGAGCCAGTTAAAACTATTCGAGACATCAGCAGGAGACTCAGTATAAGCATTATTCACAAATTGTTCCGCCCGCATTGAATCTGAAAACACCGTAAGTGCTGAGTTGAACTCGATGGGCACAGCATAAAACGGGTCATTTGCACACGAAAAAATTAGAATTTCTCCAATTACTATCAGAGAAATGTATACCATATATTTCTTTATTTTCATATGATTAAGTTATTTATTTTCAAGGTAATTTATGAAACTGTCTTCAATCATGTTCTTGTGTGATAATGATTATCATGCCTGTTTCGTAGTATATTAAGTTAAAAAGCAATGCTTAAACCAAAGTTTACCATTTTTTGAATCGGATACTGGACATAATGCCCGCTCGTTGCTTCCACATCTACCAAATCTGTGGATTGCCACGTCAGAAGATTATATGCATTGACGTAAATACGCAAACTATTTACTGCTCCTTTTGACCAGTTAACGGGAATATTGTATCCCAATTCAACATGTTTTAATCTCGCCTGGTTTGTTTTTTTTCTCCAATAAGTGGATGTGTGCTGGTTACCTTGCTTATTCTCGAGGGTCAACCGGGGATATGTTGCAGTTTCCCAGGAAGAAGGATCCTCCGGATTAAACCGATCCAGGTGATGTTTACGAACCGTACCGTTATCATGAAATTCCCAGACAGACTCTCCGGTCAGGTTAATCCAACCCCCATTTTGTCCGGTAAATAAAATATTAAAATCAATATTTTTCCATGCCAACTTCAAGCCGGACCCCCATTGAAGATTGGGATCGGCATTCAAACCCAAATACACCTCATCGAAATCATCTATCACTCCGTCTCCATTCACATCCATATATTTGATATCGCCCGGACGGACGCTACTGGTATAAGTCTGCCTTGGACTGTTTGCAATTTCAGTTTCGTTTTGAAAAAGTCCCAATGCGACCAGACCCCACTGAGAATCTATGGGCTTACCGGTCCTTTGCTGATATGGATATTTTTTTGTTTCTTCTCCCATTTCAAGAATTACATTGTCAGCCTTCGTAAAAACGCCATACAATTCGTAAGCAAAATCACCTATTTTATCGCCATATGAACTGGAAAAATCAAATCCCTTATTTTTGACCCGTCCAATGGGAAAATTCGGGAAACGAATCCCCATAATATAGGGCAACGAAGGAGAGACCATGATATCTCTGTTGTTTTCCTGAAAATAATCGAATGTAAATGATAACCTGTCATTAAATAAACTTGCATCAATACCGACATCTGCCTTCTTAATTTTCTCCCAAGTGACATTATTCAAAGCAAAGGCTCCTTCATTCCATCCCGAGTAGCCGATGGAAGTATAACCAAAATTCGTTCCGCCTGAACTTCCAAATTGCTGAAACCATAGAAAGTATCCACCCACGTCGTCCCATCCTGTCAAACCGTAGGATCCGCGTAGTTTTAAATAATTTATGAACGGATTATTTTTCAGGAAATTTTCTTTGGTTAATAACCAGCCGGCTGAAACAGCAGGGAAAAATCCAAACCGGTCGTCCTCCAGGAATTGCTCCGACCCCATAATACCAAAATTCAAATCAAGGAGATATTTTTCCTTAAAATTATAAGATAAACGTCCGTCGTAACCACGATAAATCCGGGGTAGATTACGATCATCTTCCTGTGATATTTCACGTTGATTAAAGAGCGTTTCCATAAAAAGATAATGATCCCCGAATGTGCGTTCGTAATCAAAACCAAATCGATAATTCAGAATACGCTGCGATCCCGGATAATCACCGCCACTTGACATTTGGCTATCGTTCCCGGTTTCGATATAACGGAATGAACCGTCATCATTGAGAATGGGTTGTCCTTCGCTGTCCTGGTCAATCCCATATACCTTAAAATCTTTACTCCGGTTTGTATTCATTTCATACCAACTGTCGAACGCCACTTCACCACGAACATTCAATCCTTTTGTGATGAAATCCAAATCATGTTTGAGCCTGAGTGTTGCAGTAGTATTTCTAATTAAAGACTGGGAATATCCCGACCGGTTAAGCATTCCGTAAATATTATCCGAATAGTCTTTTGTTCCTCCTAACATGGGTAATCCATTTGGTGCAAGGTCTTTTTGAAACACAGGAAACGCATTCGGTGGGGTTTTATAAAAAGAGCGGAATATGTTCAATGACGAGTTTCCTCTGGCTCCGGGCCAGTTCCGTTCTTCCTGCCTGCCAGACAGATCCAATGACATAAGAAAATGTTCGGTCACATTTATATCCACATTCGATCTTATTGTAATTGCTTGTTGATTGGCATTCGTATTATAAGTATTGGCACTTTTGTCCACATTGTACATCCCTGAATTGCTGGTATAGCCTAAGGAGACAAAATATTTCGCAAAATTGTTACCACCATCCACACTCGCACTGTACCGCTGTTGCCATGTAAGTTTTTTTGTGTAATCCTCATACCAGTTGGTGTTAGGATAAAGATACTTATCATCATCATTTTCGAACACATTATTTCTGGCATTCAAATATTTTTCTAAATGTGTGTCTGAATATAATGGAGAAGCTCCGTCGTTTCTTCTGGCCTCATTGTACAAAGTGGCATAATCGTATGAATCTAATAATTCAGGGGTTGTGGTCGGCATTTTCAACCCCCCTCTGATATGGCTCCTTACACGTACTTTGCCTTCGGTTCCTCTTTTTGTGGTTATCTGGATAATTCCGTTGCCACTTCTGATTCCAAATCTTGACGCTGTTGCGGCATCTTTCAGTACAGTAATCGCCTCAATTTCATTTGGATCTATCAGATTCATAGAACGTTCGTATCCGTCAATCAGGATAATCGGTTGCTGTGAGCGCATGGTTCTTTTTCCTCTCATGAAAATATCTGCCGACTCGTCTCCAGGTTCACCATTTGACTGCATAATAAATAAACCGGACATTAATCCTGTCAATTTATTCTTATTATTTACCACAGCCCTTGTTTCTATTTCGTCGCCATATATCTGAGAATATGACCCAGTCATCCGGTCCTTTTTCTGCGTGCCGAAAAGGACATACACATCCTCACCGGAACTATCTCTTTCGTCCTCTTTTAATGAAATATCAAGAAACAAGTTATCTCCTGTCTCCACTACCTGTGACAAGTATCCGCGCTTAAAAAATGATAATCTTGCATTTTTGGGCGCATCAATTACAAAATATCCATTGCTGTCGGATTTGGATTCTTTTACGTTTAATCCGTCAACGGTTACCTTCACGTCTTTTATAAAGGCACCATCTTCTCCGGTGATTACTCCTCCAATCTTTATCGTTTCCATTGAAGTAAAATTCAACGTATTCGGAAAGATTGCAGTAAAATTCATTAATGAAATAAGTAAAAAAGTAAATAGACGAAAAATGTTTTTCCGTGGTGTTTTACTGACTTCCATGTTTATATAATATTAAAGAGTTATTTTGATCATCAATTTATTGTAATCAATTCTGATTCCTTATTCCTAACAAAATGAAGGAGTTGGGTAAATCCAATTGATATTTGGATGTATTTGAAATTTTTACTGGCAAAATATAATTGCTCCCTGTAGGGATAGACGATGTCTTTAATAATATTTCCAGATATCCATTCGTTTTATGGCGGGGTATTGTCGTTTCCCATGAATCAATTGTATAGTACTCTTGCGGTAAAATTGAATACTTTGACTGGGAAGCGCCCTTTCTCTGCAAAGAAGTCAAAGAATCTGTGGCAAGTGAGAATTCAATTTCAATATCTTCGGAAGGCAAAACCATGCCGCTACAATATGCTCCCAGATAAAAAGTTGTGTCTTTACTAAAATCCAGATTTTCAAGTTCAACATAATTTACGGAATTAGTAATAATAGGAACTGTTTGCAGTAAAGTTTCTTTTTCCTGTACCATAGGGATGTACACATTCATGTATTCTTCACTTCTTTCAACTGTTGGGTCTTGACATCCATAAATCAATAGCCCGCAAAAACATAATAATAAAAAATTTTTCATGTTTTTAAATTTTTTTATTAGAGATATAATATTTAATATAAATTCATTTATCGGGAGGCCAATTAAATATAATTGTTGATATTTTCTCATGATATTAATACAACTATCAATAAGAGGCACATCTATTTTCCTTTAGCAAATTATTTGTAATTGCATTTATTAAAATAAAATAATTTTTCAAGATTGTGTGCGAGCACAAAATGTTTTATTGAATTGTGCTCGCGCACAAAAATAGTTCCTTAAATAAAATAAAGCAAAAAGGTATGGTTAAATTATACTAAATTTATATATCTTATCAATATCTGTAATTCTAGAGAAGAATATTCAATGTTTTTACGGACAGGTGATCAATCTGACGACCAAACTTCTTCCATGATCAAATTGGACGATCCATCACAAAGGTAAAAGAAACTATTCAGATTTAAAGTTTACTTCTCAGGTGATCTATCAGACGGGAGAGATATTCCTTCATCGGCCGATATGCCTCTTTATCTGCGATATTGTGGTTCTCCTGCGAATCCCGTTGATGGTCGAACATCATCTCGGCCTGCGTTACATTCTTCTTATCTCTCCATTTGGCATAACTATAGCGACTGTTAACCGCATTGTCGCCGTTTTCCCATTGCACAAAGACAGCCTCCTTACCCTTGAAGTGGGAATCGGTGAACACAGGTGCAAAACTCAATCCCTGCAGTTGTCCTTCAGGCTGCGGTATCCCTGCCAGGTCACACAGCGTGGGATAAAGATCTACCAGCTCTACCATTGAATCTGATTTTGCAGTCTTGTTCCCGGGCAGACGAATGATGAGAGGTATACGGGTGGATTGGTTCATCAGTGTATGCTTCCCCCAGAAGGAGTGTTCACCCAGTTGCCATCCGTGGTCGCCCATGATCACAACGATAGTGGACTCCTCCATCGAAAGCGCTTTCAGCTCTTTAAGCAGTAGTCCTATCTGGGCATCCACGTAGCTCACACAGGCATAATAGCCATGTTTTGCAAGACGCTGGAATGCTTCATCCGACTTGTCATCCACGCCTCCGTACGAGTTGATTTCGGTTGGGGCTTTCACTTGTTTGGGTAACCCTTCAGAGCGGTAGAAATTATCTGCCAGGGGAATCTTCTCTCTGTTGTAAAGATCCCAATATTTTTTCGGAGCATTAAATGGGAGGTGGGGACGCCAAAAACCGCATGCCAGGAAGAAAGGCTGACCTCTCTTCTTCATCCGGCGGAGGTCGGAGATGGTCTTCAGCGCCACCTTCCCATCCTGATAGGCAGAGTCGGGTACCACTGCCGACTCGTAAAAAGGTCCCCGCATAGTCTTAGGGTTGATTGTCCTGCCAGATACATCGCTCATCCAGAGTTCCCACTTATTGTAAACTGCCCAATATGACTCATATCCTTCCATATTGACCCGCCAGGGCCTTTCACTCCAGGCAGCGGCATGGTCATCCACGTTGTGAAACACCTTACCGTTAGAGAGGGTGTAGTACCCGTGATTCCTGAACCACTGTGGTATAGGTATCGCTTTCGGTGCATCCTTTTCCGCATAAGTATAGGCATTGGTAAACCGTTCCGGCAGTTTCGGATAGAGACCGGTAAGCATGCTGGCCCTGGAGGCACCGCTCACAGGCGCATTACTGTAAGCATTCCGGAACAGCATGGAATGGTTCGCCAGCGAATCAATCACCGGCGTGTGAATCGCCTTCACGCCGTAACAACCCAACTCGGGACGCAGGTCATCTACCATAATCAGCAGTACGTTTAGCCGGGTATCATCTTGCCCATACCCTGCTATTGCCAGCGGGCCAACCAGCAGAGGAAAAAATATTCTGAAGTTCATTCTTCGCTTGATGTTATAGGTGTCGCAATCATGCATTTTAAAATAAATAAATATAAGTAACGAGTATTCAGTATCCTTATAATCAATTAGAAATAAAAAAAAATTGCTATTCAAAAGTCATATGCTGGAAGCATCTCAGGGTTAAAACCGCTGCAGCTACATATCTTCCGCTGAAGGGGGAGGAGAGGCAATGCCCCACTCCTTATTTGGGCGGTCGCCCATCTCCAGTACCAGTCTACCACCATTGATCAGCTCATCGTGTGTAAACCAGGTGCGGTTTAGTTCTTCTCCGTTCAGAGTGGCGGATTGAATATATTTGTTACTCCAGGAGGCGTTTTTAGCATCAACGGTAAACTGATTCCCGTTGTCCAGCTTTATTGTTGATTTTGTAAATACAGGACTTCCGATGGTATAAACCGGGATACCCGGCGATACAGGGTAGAAACCCAGCTGAGAAAAGACCACAAAAGCAGTCATGCCACCGCCATCTTCATCGCCAGGGATACCCATCAAGTCGTTGCGAAACCAACTTTCCAGCAACATCCGGATACGTTTCTGCGTTTTCCATGGTTGTCCCGCATAATTGTAGAGATACGGTATGTGAAAGCTTGGTTCGTTCCCCATCACAAATTGACCTACATTGCCAGTGGCATCGGGATGAATGGCGTAATATTTCCATTTAGGCAGCTTTAAATCTTCCACAAAGAGTTGATCCAGCTTCCGGATGAAAGGTTGCTTGCCACCAAACAAATCAATCAGATCGGAAATATTGTGGTGCACATCCCAAATATAGGTCCATGCATTGTTTTCATCATAATATGCCCTGGCACCGGTACCACCTGAGAAAATGTAGTCAAATGGTTCTATAAATACGCCGTTTTTATCCTTTGGGTGAAAGAAGCCAGTCTCCTTGTTGAATAGATTGCGGTAATTGGATGCACGGTTCAGGAAAAAGCTGTAATCATCCTCTTTTTTTAAGTATTTTGCCATTTGAGCGATGCACCAGTCATCGTACGAGGCAGCCTGTGTGACGGCGACAGCATTTCTCTGTTCAAAATCACTGACGATGGTCACTGGTTCTTTTTCACCGGGATGCAACGCGGGAAACCATCCATGTTCATGATAAAAATCATCCAGTTCTGTTTTGGGAGCGCGACGCCATGGGATCATTGTTTCGTTGAGTACGGTGCTTTTCATTCCCTCAAAAGCTTTTTGCACATCAAACTGAAGACCTTTACTCAAGGCATCAGCAAACATTACTGCTGCGTGGTTGCCATTCATGCAGTGGGCATCACCAAACACGCAAGGGAAGGTGGGCATCCATTTCTCCTCAGAATATTCATACATTCTGATGTAGGATGCCAGTTTTTCTTCTTCTGCCCTGGGATTTAGAATGGTTTGCAACGGGTGCAGTGCCAGGTAACTATCCCATATCCAGTCATCTGTCCAGAAGGGTACACCCCCATCGTCGTGTACTTTCCCATCAAAAGCGTTGTAGTATCTGCCATCCTCCGAGATATTGACCATCCTTTCATGAGCACGGTAGAGAGAGGTGTAAAAAACTGTTTTCTGATCTTCCGTAGCTCCCTCGACCTCAATTTTCCCCAAAGTTTCGTTCCACTGGTCACGTGCTGCATCAGCCAGCGCATCGATATCAAAACCTTTCATTTCATTTTCCAGATTTTTTCGTGCCTGATCCACGCTGATATAGGATATTCCATAGCGGATGCGTACCTCATTGGTATTTTCCGTAAACCGGGCATATATGGCCTTACGGTTTTCTGTCTCTTTGCCACCGCTCTCTACAGGTTCCTGATCAAATTCAAGATAGAAATAATGTTTGATTCCATGATAGATCTCATATCCATGCATGTTATTTCCCTCTGCAATCAGTTCTCCATCGCTAACAGTACGAAGCATTACATATCGGGGACCCTCATGTTCATAGGTCAGTGAAAATATTGCAGAGCGGGCAGCAGGCGCGAAGCGTATCTGGATACCAAAATCATCCAGGAAGACGGAATAATGATAGGGAGTAGATTGTTCTTGATCATACTGATAATTGAGATTCGGCGTCAATTCAGACAACTCTCCACAGTAGGGCATCAGATAGAGCAGGTCACCCTGACGATGTGAAGGCACATTCAGCGGTAGTCCCTTCATGCGGTCGGTTACAAACTCGGTATGAGCGGGAATCATACGTAACATACTATTGGGCAGATGAGTGGCCGGGAATGTGGGTACCAGCAGGATACTGATATTCCCAATGCGATTGTTGACATAGTCTACAGGCTCTTTATTTTGTTCCTTTGCCATTGTTTGTTGACAATCGGCAAGAACCAATGCCATCATCAATGTAAATAAAAATATTTTACTCATAATTCATTCGTTATTTAGTGTATAACAGATCGACAGGTAGCTGACATACCTGTTCAATAATATGTAGCTTTCCTTTCTTTGCCTCCTCAAAAAAAAGTTTGTCCGATGGGAAGTAGTTCCCATTCTGATCTTTTCCTCTGAAAGAGATTGCAGCTTCTATGGCATTCAATATCAGATAATATGGCTTTTTTAATTTGAGTGCTGCACGGAGCGGTGCAGCCAGCCTGTCTTCGGGACCCAGCTTTCGCTGCAGATCACACCCGACGCGAAACAGGGTATCACCCAGGCTTCTATTCCTGAACCGATACAGCAGGTCATCAATATGTTCCTCCAGTTGCTTTTGTGTGAATTCATCCGGATAGAGTGCCTGCAGGATATCAGCTGCCTGTAACATTGTTTGTCGCACATCCATCAGCAGTTTCTTATCATCCAACACCTCACTGATATATAAAGCATCGGGATGAGCCTGATATCCAAGGTAAGCAGCTGTTGCATGGCCCAAATTGTGGATAAATAGTTTCCTGTCTACCCAGGCTTTTATGTTCTCCTTGGGCGCCAGAAAGGGAATGTCGGGAATGGGGTTTAAAAAACTATTTTTTGCGACAATCAATGAGTTGTAAGGTTCAGCAAAAACCTGTAACGGATCCTCTCTGATATCTTCCCGGGTCATTATCGGTACCATTTTCCCGATACTTGTCTCAACCAACCCGACCAGTTCATGCAATGGATAATCATCCGGAAGATACCTTTTTAACTCCTCTCCGATAAAGATATCTGCATTGCGCATATTCTCAGCAATGATTATATCCAGAGGCAGATCTCCATAATCTTTCCGGCGAGCTAACAGAGCGCGGGCAATAATGGGGATCGCAGCCTGCAACCCCTGTTGCCCGACAGAAAGAGAGACAGTTCCGGCATCCTTCAGTTCTGCTGTAGTACTTACCACATCCTCCAGCGCTACACCTTTGATGTGTTCAATGAGCAGGACTTCTTCTTTATCATGATCTTTGACAATCACCCGGTACGCCTTTTCCCGGTTTATCATATCTATCAAGGCTTTGTTTATATCCACAAAGACCACCTCATAATCTGAGCGACTAAAAACCTGGCCGATAAAAGATCGTCCAATTTTTCCAGCACCAATAACTACAATTTTTTTGCTGTTCATCTGACCGTAGGTTTCATTCCAGACAATTGTTCTGCAATTGAATCAGATAATCATGGTAAAGGGATTCTATCACCTTTTTTTTCTCACCTGATTCTTTTTCATAAAACGTGCCCCCATGATAAAAACAGGCGTACCCACCGGATACCACACCCAAGGCAATCGCTTTATCCAGATCGATCGGTTGCAAGGGATGCTCCACCAACTGTTGCGCAATACTTGCAATGATCCCCCCCGCAAAGTTGTCACCACATCCTGTGGTATCCCCTACTTTTTCAGGGTGCCGGACGATCATCTCCCTCACCTTTTCGGATACCGGTCTGTTACCCTCTGATGAGCCAAACAGTGGACTGTTGTATGCAAAATAGAGGGGATTAGCTCCATGAGTTATCACGATTCCACCGACACCTCTTTTCCGAAAGAAGGCCAAAGCATCCCCAACCGAATCCTTGCCGCTTAAACGAAGAGCCTCTTCCCTGTCGGTAATCAACAGATCGATATATCGGTATGTTTCAGGTGATGCACCCAAAGGCCATGCTATATTCGGATTTTTTTTCTCATTCAGAAAATCATAGACGGTATTGACAATCGTCAATGCATTTTTTTCTTTCGACTTTTTTAGCAACTCCGTAAGCGATTGGTGGATCCTGGGTACCAAAGCAGTGCCTCCGAAAACAACCATATCACTCTCAAAGAAGGCTTTATCCAGATCTTCGGGAGAGAAATCCCATGCAGCGCCGATATTGTTGATGAAAATCCGCTCCCCATGCCCCTGATCATAACCGGGATCGGAAAGCACATCGGTGAAGGGTGTATGTTTTGTTGAACGTTTGTATTTCCCAATTTTCAATGGTGTCTTTTGTAGGTTTTCATTGATATAAGCTGCCCCCTGATCCATCCCCTTACTCCCGTAGAAACAGACCTCGGCATTCATTCCGGCAAGCATTTGTGCTGCATGAATCAACGATACGATAGAAGGCCCCCCGATATTAAGTGTTACGGGTGGATTGCCATTGGTGATCTCTTCTCTTACCTTCAAATAATCCTCTCCGGAGAATTTTTCGAATTCATCCCTGAAAACCAGTTTGCCTGGAGACAACCCGCCATCACCCGGATTGACAGAGAGGAACAGTTTGAAACGTTCACTTGCAAAGTTTACCGGTGTGTAGAGATAATCAACCAAGGCACATCCTGTGCCGGATATTCGGAATGTTCTGTTACTCATAACCCGATAAACTTTTCATAATCCGAGACCAGCAGATGGACAGGATCCTCATCCTCTACTATTTGCGGAAATCTCCCTACTACTTCATGGAAGCGGTTATCGGCAGTATCATCGTTCACCGCGCTGACTTCACCCACAAGGACTGTACCCTTACCTGGTTCCCCATAAAACCGGTGATAGACACCCTGTTCAAGACAAATGCTTTCT
>Ga0209639_1001663_pt1 | contig 20675 bp, 20 predicted proteins | sample EPASupsiteHSE605_FD_187268 | JGI IMG/M metagenome (GOLD analysis project Ga0209639, IMG submission 187268) | Bioremediated contaminated groundwater from EPA Superfund site, New Mexico - Sample HSE6-05 (SPAdes) (version 2) | ecosystem: Environmental > Aquatic > Deep subsurface > Groundwater >...
TGACTTTACCGACATGCTGTTGTCCCCCAGAGGCTTTCGCATGAGGTTAGTCGGTTGTCTTACATCGCAATTGCAGGAGCGATGATTTCTATGAAATATATATGAAACGCACAACGTGCGCAATGAAGAGCGGGATGAGGGTGGAGGAAAAAGGGGAGTAAATAATTTACAAAATTATTTACACTACCTGTAAGTTTTTGATAATTTCGCACCCCGGGTTGATCTTACCCGAGGCACGTCGCGATTTTCCTTAGGGGTTTGAGTTAGCCCCTAACTTTATATAAAGCGTGGTTCCATGTGTAGTCTGCCAGATGGCAGATTCATGGCGCGGACGTTATCTAAAACCGTACGAAATAGGGCCGCGCATCCATGCGCTGATTTCGGTGAAGAAAATTGTTGGCATTGTTAATTCATTTGTGAAAGTTATTTATATAACAGGAAGAAGAATAAAAATAGTTATCAGAACAGATACGCCGGAGAATTTCTCAGATTAACTTAAAAAGTGGCGCAAATTGAGTAGCCGCTTTTCTTGTTGATAGGCGATAATTCATAACATCTATTAATAACGCAAGAAAATTCGGGGTGGAGGTGGATGTTATTACCTTGATCAGCTATTTATAGTTGTTTCTTCAAAATATTCTTTTTTACTGTGCTATAATTAAATTTTACGGGTCATAAAGTATTGACTTAACTATAACTTTATAGTTTACAATAGCTAGCAGAAGGAGGGGAGCTTTATAAAATGACTAATACAATAAAGCAGCTTTGCAGGCGTTTTAAGATTTCTCGCAGTACAGTTCTCTATTATGACTCAATTGGTCTTATTAAGCCTTCTACAAGAACAAACAAGAATTATAGGTTATATTCAGAAGAAGATATTTCTCGGTTTGAACAAATTTGTCTTTATCGCCAACTGGGAATACCCTTATTGGAAATTAAGAGTATATTAGATACTAATGATAACGAGGTTAGTAGAATTCTGGAGAAAAGATTATATGATTTAGACCAAGAGATTAGTAAACTACGCATCCAACAAAAATTTATTGTTAATATGCTTAGAAATAATAAATTACTAAAAAACTTACATTTCCTAGACAGAGATGTTTTGGTGAATTCACTAAGTGCTGCTGGATTTAGTGAGTTAGAAATGTTTAAGCTTCACGTTGAGCTAGAAAGAATGTCGCCGGGAGCTCATCAGGAATTCTTGGAATCATTAGGAATAAACGATGATGAGATAAAAGAGATTAGGTATAATGCCGAAGAACTAATTAAGAATAAAGTGCTCCCTATGCTTGAAATTAACATACAATGAGTAACGAAATTTATTTATACTCAAAATGAACTAATCGAAAGGAGAGAATCTGAAAAAGGGCACTTGGGGTAAGCAATTAAAGTATGTGTAAAGACGGGTACAGCAAACTAGGGCCAAGGTGGTTGGCCTTAAAAAAACTAAAGAAGCATTTAGTTATGCAGTGACTTCATCCTTGGTTATCGTGTAACCTAAGCGTTGCAAAAGAATAACGGCATGAGCTACCTTGCTTAACTGATTATCTGGCTTGCTCTGAGGGCTTTGAAAAAGCTCATAATCAAAAGGTTTCTTATCTTTGAGTATATAGCAGTAAGCATCATTCTTGCGACAGCAATAAGAGCACGTTTATGACCACGGCGACGTTTAATTGCTTCATAACGATAACGAAAATGGGGGTATCCTAACTTCTTGACACAGCATTTGCACATTGAACGAGTAACGGCTTGATATAAACACCAGCTCGACTGACGCGCACTGATTTTTTCTTACCGGCACTCTCATTGTTTTGAGGGGTAAGCCCAGCCCAAGAACAAAGGTGTTTAAATGTTGGAAAGACTGACATATCAACGCCTATTTCTGAAATGATGGCAATTGCTGAAAAATCTTTAATACCAGGTGTGGTAGCTACGAGGTCAACTTCTTTTTTAAACGGTTTTGCAAGAGAAATAACAGTAGTTTCAAGCTTTGTCATACAAGTTTCAACATTTGTAGTGCTCAAGGCATAGAGAGATTTTAGTGGCTTGTTCACTAGAAATTTCACCCTCTATCGCCAAACGGATATCATCTTCCTTTTTAAGCATCGAGCCGTGAAGTAACGGCAGGAAATCAAAAATTCTTTTCATTTGGGTTTTCCAACAAATGCTTAATAATGGCCGATGAACTTTTGCCGAAAGTGTCTGATACAACACTTGAGAGCATGATGTTTGAAACGGTAAGCGAATTTTGAACTCTGTTTTTTTCACTGGATTTAAAGGAAACCAACTTGTGTCGGTATCTTATTAAATCACGAAGCTCTCTGATTTCTTCTGATGGAATGAAGCTACCTGGTACAAGACCGTGTTTGTGTAAGTCAGCAATCCAAATGGAATCCTTTTTATCCGTTTTCTTGCCTCGAATAGCCTTGACATATTTTGGGTGTGCCAAGGTTATCTGGCAAGATTTCTCCAAAATATAGTACACTGGAATCCAATACTTGCCAGTTGATTCCATACAGACGACAGAACACTCGTTGTTGGACATCCATTCAGCTAAGGCGATTAAATCACGAGTAAATGTTGAAAAGCGTTTTGATACTTTGTAATGTTCTTCTTGTCGGTAGAAGCAATTGTCGCTATAACAAAGGTTTTGTGGACATCAATTCCACAGCAGATGGGGAAAACAATTTTTAGCATAAACACGCCCTCTCTCGTTTTCATAGAAGGTGTGCAGGTATTGACTGCCTGTCCTTTTACAAACAATGGAGTTGTTTATACAAAGATAAATCTACGTGGTCAAGTTAATGCCACACTTATTTGTGCTTGGGCGGACAGAGCGACACATATATAAATACGGTCAACCTAATAAGAGGTTGCGCACTCACCTCCCCGTGCTCTGTAGTTTACTTGCACACCTAACTCAATAATATAACTTAAGGCACAACCTTTTTCATTCCGTTTTGTGCCTTGAGTGAAACGAAAGGCATGGTTATATATGAGTAGTTTCAAGTCAAAAAGAGTAATCAAGAAGTTTGTGCAAAAATTAAATGCTTCACCTAATATAGTTTTCCCTTTACTTTGTCCCAAGATGGAATATAAATGGATAGAACCTTGGAATTGTAAAATGATTTATTCTAAATCAGGCTATGCTGAGGATAATTGTGTTTTTGAAACTAATTTTCCTGAAGATTTAGAACCAGAAACATGGTTCGTAAGCCAATACATAAACAATCAAGCAATCCAGTTTGTACGTTTTAATAACTATAAAATTACACGACAAAATATAACTTTGTTAAACAATAAAGACGGTAGTACTACAGCTATATGGGAACAAATAATTACTGGATTGAATGAAGAAGGAAACAAATATATTGACAGTTATACAGATGAGGTATATAAAGAAGAAATTTTAATGATAGAAAAGATGTTGAATTATTATCTTGAAAAAGGTCAAATGCTTAAAGTGAATTTACCGTAACGTTATAGTTAATAGACGACTTGAATGTGTTTGATAATAATTATCAAGTAATTGGAATTAAACTAAATTTTGCACTAATTTAGTTTAACTAGCCAGCCTTGTTGTAATGGTTATCTAAGTCGCTTAATAGATTTTATCGGCCCAATAATATTAGGGGTAAAACTGGAAAGATTTTATATATTCACCCTTCTGATAGCGAGAAGGAAGCTCCCTTCTTTAAACCTCGTAAGAAAAATAAATATTATAATAATGATAAAATTAGCTATCTGAAATGGACGGGCTGTTGCTGTTGCTAACAAATTGGGGCAGATAGATAAAGTTGCAGCAAGAATACAGGAGCTAATAGGCGAAAATATATAATTGAAAAAGCCTTTGGATTTACGATTATAAAGAGTGTCCAAGGCTTAAATATATGCTGTTAGTGCTAAACCCATGGGTATCAAAGATATTACCCCGGGTTTTTTATTTATTTATTGACATTTTAACACTAGAGAACCATAATTGAATATAGGAATTATATACCCAATTTGTTAAGTTGGAGGGAATATATATGGTACAAGAAAAATCAAATCGTCGCTCTTATAGCAGCCGTTTGCGACGCAATCAGAAGGAGAATACGAGGGATAGTATCTTGGCGTCGGTAGCGGAGATTATTAGTGAAGGTCACATTCTTGACTTTAGTGTAAAAGATGTAGCTGAGCGCACTGGAATCTCTTATGGTACGGTTTACCGCCATTTTCCGACCAGAGAATCATTTTTAGAAGCTCTTTATGAGTCAGCTTCAGAAATCATGGCTCAGAGTACTCCTTTTACACCGCGCTCGTTGGACGATATCCCTGCCATGGCAGGGAAGACATGGGGGATGTTTGAGGAAAAGGCAACAATTGTTCAGGCTTTCACGATAGCGTTGTTGGCAAATAATGTTCAACCTAAAAGTAGGCACCAGAGAGATGAAAAAATTCAGAAAATGGTTTTAGAGAGTAGCCCTGACATGACTCCGGAAGGCGCTAAGATAGCTACTGCAATAATTTCTCATCTCTATAGTTCTCTAACATGGGCAACCCTTAAACAGAGGTATGGTCTTAATTCAGAAGAAACAGCTGAAGCACTAGATTGGGCTCTACAAACTCTGATTAAAGATTTATAACTACAAGGGAGGTTTTTGGGTTGGAACCATTAGTTTATTTATTTAAAGATTTAAGGCCTGAAGATAGGCATTTAGGAGGAGGGAAGGGAGGGACACTTGCATACCTTTATCAAAATAATTATCCAGTACCTAATGGCTTTATAATTATGCAGACAGCTTTTAAAAAGGACGAGTTAATAAAGGAAGCCTGGGTCCAGATCCAAGCGTGCCTTAAGCAAATACGCCAGGAGGGAGGTGAAAGCTCTTTTGCTGTCCGTTCATCTGCACTGTCTGAGGATTCAGCTATGGCTTCCTTTGCCGGTCAGTTTGACACGGTACTGGATGTACGCACCGATAATGAAATCAGGAAGGCTATCCAAACTGTGTGCCAGTCACGGCATAGTAAGGAGGTGCAGGCTTACAGCGAGGTAAAAGGCATTAATGAGTCTCACAAAATGGCTGTGGTTGTTCAGAAAATGATAAGAGCAGATATTTCGGGCGTATTGTTTACAGCAGACCCGGTTAACGGTAACCGAAATGAAATGGCAGGGAACTTTATCTTTGGGCTAGGCGAAAAATTGGTGTCTGGTCAGGTTACAGCTTACACGTTCATACTAGGGCGAAAAACAGTCATTTGGCAAAAAGTAAACTATGATGGACCGCCGGAACTAAAAAAGTTTGCAGGTAAGCTTTACAAATTGGGAAATCGTTTGGAGAAAGAACTGGGTTGTCCCCAGGACATAGAGTGGTCAATTGTCGGAGGTGAATTATATTTGCTGCAGTCCCGCCCGGTAACGACTTTGATCGGACATAATCCTGTCACCGGGGAGTGGAATGACAGTATAACCGGTAGTTACTTATGGTCAAATGTTAATTTCGGAGAAGCTATCCCTCAGGTGATGACCCCTATGACTTGGACAGTACAAAAGCCCATATTCGAATCGTGGAAGGTGCTTCCCGGATATGAATCTTCCGGTAATATTGGTGGACGTATCTATCTTAACTTAAGTATTTATGCTTCGGTTTTAAGTGCTTTGGGAAAAAACAAACAAGGCATAATTAAGTTTCTGGAAGGTTTGTTATATACAAGGATCCCGGAAAGCATGGAGATTCCTATAATACCTCTTACTAAGCGAGCTACAATATCGGTTCTTACTAATTTTATTGGGATAATTATCAAACAAATTAATGCAATCCGAAAAATGCCTCGCTTCTTGGCTTCGAACCAAGCATGGTGTGAGGAGATGCAAAAACAGATTCAAGAAACGAAGCAAAAGGCTGATCTGATTTTCTTGTGGCGTAACGATATTTTGCCTCACCTGCAAAATACTGTCTGGAGTGTAATGGGCAGTGTGACTCAGTTCTCAGATTATACCATTAAGCTGCGACGTGAATTAACTGAACTGGTAGGACCAGAGGATGCAGATACGCTCATATCAGGCTTAAGCAGTAGTTCTGACTTAAAAGACGGATCAGGCTTGTTAGCAAGTCTTGGGCCTGTTCTTGGTATAGCAAAGTTGGCACGTGGAGAAATAAGCCGTACTGAATATATAGCTCAATATGGACACCGGGGACCAAATGAGTTCGAGCTGTCAGTTCCTCGTCCTGCAGAGGACCCGTATTGGCTAGATCAACAGTTGGCTCAGTTCGAAAAAACACCAATAGATGTAGAAGCTCTACTTTTAAAGAAACGTGCTGAATCAGATGCTGCCTGGAAGCGCTTCGAAATAAGATTTCCGCAGAAAGCAAAATCTATGCAGCGTCGTATAAAGAAGGTTGCTCCAAAAGCACGCATGCGCGAAGCTGTTCGTTCCGAATACGTGCGTGATCGGTGGGTTGCTCGTACTTTTGCTCTTCGTGCAGGGAATTTTACAGGTCTGGGAGACAACATTTTCTTCCTGACTATCGAAGAAGTGCTGGATGTCCTATCAACTGACAAGAGTGCAGTGAGATTTATCCCTGCCAGGAAGGACATCCATAGAAGGTACTCATCTTTACCTTCCTACCCCTCTATTATATGTGGTCGTTTTGATCCATTTCGATGGGCGGAAGATCCCAAGCGGCGAAATGATATTTACGATGCCTATGGTGGTTCTATTTCTGCGGACATGTACGATTCCAGTGAGTCAAAAGGTAGTGTTATAACAGGTTCGGCAGGGTCTGCTGGTCGAATTGAGGGAGTGGTTCGTTGCTTAAAAGGGCCAGAGGAAGGAGATCAACTTCAAAAAGGTGAGATTTTGGTTACAGCCCAGACAGATATCGCTTGGACACCGTTATTTCCCCGAGCAGCAGCAATCATCACAGATGTAGGAGCACCGCTTTCGCACGCTGCCGTCATTGCCCGTGAGTTGGGAATTCCCGCAGTTGTGGGTTGTGGCAATGCGACTATGCGTTTGCAGACTGGTGACCGCATACTTGTTGATGGTGGAAAAGGTACTGTAGTTAGAATTCTAGAGTGAATCATGTCTTAACAAATTCAGATGTTAAGTATACCTTTTAATGTTGACACTGATTAAAAATTGAGGCTATTAGAAGTTAAGCTATTATAATAGGAAGGAAAAATATTGTGTTTGCTTTTACTGGTATTCTCTTAGGACTGGTTTCCTCAATTATAATGCAAACGATTTTAGCAACTGTTTTACCAAGTGTAGTAGAAGATTTAGGCGGTGAAAATCTATACAGCTGGGTTTTTAGCATCTATTTAATTTCTTCCACTATCACAATTCCCATATTTGCCAAGTTAGCTGACCTCTATGGACGAAAACGTTTTTATTTAGGTGGTATGGTTATATATCTGGTTGGTTCAGCTTTAAATGGAATAGCTCAGACAATGGGCCAGTTGGTAATATACCGAGTGATTCAAGGATTAGGGGCTGGAGCATTAGCACCAGCAGCTATTGCTATGATCAGTGACCTTTTTCCCATCAAAGAACGGGGTAAAATGATGGGCATGTTGGCAACAACACAAGTATTAGCAAATATTTTGGGACCGTTTCTTGGTGGACTTGTTGCTGATAACTTTGGTTGGCAGTGGGCTTTTTGGGCAACTCTCCCCTCCGGGATATTGGCTCTCATCCTTGTAGCAGTAGGATTTACGGATTCTCCAAAAGAAAAGCCTAAAATCAATTTAAGCCAGATTGACTTTATTGGTGGTTTATTATTGGGGATAGCAATAGTATTTTTTATCCAAGGATTTGAGATGATTAAGGCGCAAGAGTTCAGGTATATTCAGACTGGCTTGATTTTTCTTGTTGCCGTATTCATTTTTGCAATATTTATAAGACAGGAAAGACATCATCCAGATCCGGTTGTATCCTCCTGCTTAATAGCTACTAAGAATATAAAGGTATGCTTAATGAGCACTTTTCTGATGGGAACGGTAATGTACGGAGCTATAGTTGTCTTACCTCTTTTTGGTCAGGCGTTATTTGGTAAAACTGCTCTGCAAGGAGGGAAACTATTAATACCTTTAGCTTTAGGTCTAGGGGCAGGCGGAATCTTTAGTGGAAAATTGACAAAAAAGATTAGTTACGCCAATTTTGTTATTAGTGGGTGGTTGGTCGTATTTTTAGGATTTTGCTTATTGGCTTTATTTTGTACAATACAGTTGAGTTATTATCCTCTATCCGCAATAGTTATTATTATCGGTTTTGGGTTAGGGGTAATCTTTCCAACCTTATTGATATCGGGCCAAAACGCAGTAGCAGAAAACCAACGAGCCGTTGTAGGCGGCCTTGTTCAAATGACTAGAAATTTGGGTGGAGCAGTTGGAATCCCGCTATTTACAGGATTTATTACGCAATTTAGTAACAAGATGATTAATGCAGATGAAAATAATTCATATTTAATGCTCTTTATATTATTAGCAATAGTATCATTAGTAGGAGTTGTAATAGGATCCCGCTTTAAAGGTTCATTCGACTAAAACATTGTGTCTAATAAATTTGGGCGGGTAACCCTTTATGATTATAAAAAGGAGGCGTATTAAAAATGATTTGTGTAAAATGTCGAGAAGAAATCCCTACTGGAGAGGAAATGAATTATAGAGGGCAGATTTTATGCGAAGACTGTTACGTTGATACCGTAAGCATCCCCAGAACCTGCGATGTTGCAGCGGTTCATAGCGCTAAACTAACAAGAAAGCTGGCGGGGCAAGAAGGCACTGATGGGTTAACCGAATTGCAAAAAAAGATATATGAATATGTAAAGACAACTGGCAAAGTTACCCCAGACGCCCTAATGCAAAAATTTCAACTTTCAGAGGCCCAAATGATTAGAGAATTTACCGTTCTGCGTCACTGTGAGTTATTAAAAGGTACCAAAATTAATGGAGTAAGATACATCTTAATCATGGAAGGCGGACCCGGTTCCGTTGACATGTAAAGCAGGAAATATTACTTAAACGCCATCTTTCGCCGTCACGGTAGAGATGCAGTCGCCCGATACCCTCCTCACAGATCCCGGCGAGCTCTTCTCCCGCTAAAATGGTGTGGGATAATGGAAAATACTACAAACCGTTGTATAGCTGGACTATTGCTCGGCTACAGCTGCATAGTGCTATATCAAGCAGAAGTTTGAAGAGGAACTCTGGAAGAACAAGATATTTACTCCTGTTGAAGAAGTAATCATTAGGAGACAGAAACAATGAGAGGATTATATCTTTAGCGCGAGAAGTTAAGAAGGGGCAAATCTTATTCAACCATGGCAATATCAGGAATAATAACCAAGTGGGGGATTACAACCAAGGCGCTAAACATGATGATGCTCTTGATAGCCTTTATGGAGCAGTTCAGTTGGTCGAAGGGATAGAGAGCTTAGGTTTTTTGATAGGGGTTTGTTGTTTTATCTGTCTTATTGAGTATTCGTTGGATAATGCGAGCTTAATGAAGTAAGGAATATAGTAGTGTCAAATTGATAGAAAGGAGTAAATCGATGCGTGTAAGGATCATAGAGCCAACTACTAAAAATCAAGCGGAAAAGAAAGGGTCTGTGCTTATGCAAGGGTATCTACCGATCAGGACAAACAGAGTGAGTCCTTAGAAAAGCAGATGACCTATTACGAAAACCTCATATCCCTAAATCCTGACAACGAATATGTAGGCGTTTTCTCCGATAGGGGAATCACAGGAACCAAGGATAACCGGGCCGGAGTTCCAAAGAATGCTAAGCCTTTGCCGAGCAGGGAAAATAGACATTACTCGCGTAACGTCTCTCGGTGATCGCCGTTACGGCAGGTTCCCGGAACCTCTGTTATGTTGGAAAATTCGACAATACTTTATGAATGAGTATAAATAATTAATTGATATTTAGATCGCTATAAGGTGAATGATATATAGTTTGTTAGAACCGTGGATACGTTAAGTTAGCTAGTGTGTTCGTGCTATTGTTATAGCGGTCATTATAGGACTCAACTCAATATATTGGTTTGATTGAAGAGTCGAAAGTGCCGCAGAGCAGAATGAAATCGTAGGTAAGGAACTACTTCTCGACGAAACTGATTGCCACACTCGACAGTGACGGCAATCCAAATTCGTCACTGGTGACGAATTTGATCTACACCCAGACGCTCATCCTTCTTGGGATTCCGTACTCGGCGTAACGTCTAGCGGGCTGTCATTTGTTGTCGGTCCGAGAAGGTTCCAGGTACCTTTGCGAAACGACAATAAATGACAACTCATGAGCGCGTTTCGCCGAATATTAAATGTTTAACAGGTATTATTAGAAAATTTACTTTTATTGTTGACGAGAAGAAATTGGGAATGGAAGTCTTAGCCTTTGCTTTTGTTAACTTATCACCCGATTCTCTCCGAAAGCATCAGGTTATATCCGTCGGGGTCGCTGAACGTGGCCAGTTTGACCACGCCAGGAATCTCAAAAATATCACCTTGGAACTCGACATCCTTTTGTCGTAGTGTATGAACCACTTGCTCGATGTCCTCTACTTCGAAAGTAATGCACGTCGAAGAAGGGACAATTGAATGAGTTTCAGCGAACCCGATATAGTAATCCTCGTTGTTTGTGGTCACCATTGCCTGTCCCTTGTACTCATCTATAAACAGCACCTTAAAGCCAAGCTTCTCGGTATAGAATTCCAAAGTACGCTCACAATTGTTAACATTGTAATGGAATCCAACTCCTGATTTAAACATAGGATTACCTCCATTTGCCATTACAAGCTTATCCGTTTAGCGATAGATTCGGCTGGGAGCTCATAAGCCAGCACCCGATAAAGGTGAACGTACAGACGTTCACTTCTTCATCAAACAATAAGGGCCGTTATTGAAACACTGATAACAAGAGCCCTTTCAGAATAACTACTTGTTGTTGACTAAACCTTTAGCCAGAGTTTCGTGGAAAGATATAACCATTTCTACCATTTCTTCTTTAGTTATATCCTTTAATACTACCCATTTGTACAACAGGAATTTTTCTACTGCCAGTATGGCGTTGGCGATCGGGGGGACCGAAACGTTAGTAAAAGCTCCTTTATTAATGCCATACTCAATATTCCTTGTATAAAACTCAATTAATTTATCCTCAAACTGCTTCAGGCAATTGTCAATGGCTTCACTTGTGCCTGCTACTCGACTATATATTTCAGACAGTTTCTCGTTCTGGGCGAAGATTTCCATGGTTACACGTTTTGTTTCTACAAATCTTTTGTACAAATCTTTTTCGGTTGTGTAATAGGTGCTATGGCCTGAAATAATTTGATCCGCGAATTCTTCCAGAAGCGTTTTTAAAATATCCTCCTTATCACAAAAGTAATTATAAAAGGTACCCGTTCCAAAACCTGATTTAACTATTATTTCGCGGACTGAAGTATTAAAATATCCCTTTTCACTAAATAGATCAATAGCACATTCCAAAAGTCTTTGCCGACGTTCTTTGTTTTGCCTTAATTTTGGGATAGGCATCTCTATACCCCCGTTCTGAGTGTACATTCGTTCACTTAAATTATAATACGATTGTTAATAACGGTCAACTTCAAATAACAACTTTCTATTACGATTTCTCCTCGATTACTTTGCATCAACTATAGCTTGCAAGATGAAATTTGATTTCCTTAAAAATAAGTTATGTAATTCTAAATACTTGGTTACATAAAATTAATTTAAACCATTAACATACATTGCTGTTCAGGCACCAATGCTGAGAAGGCATTGATTCTCCAAATAATGGATTATTTTTCTTCAAGTCCTAAGTTATGGCAGTGATCAGACTCTATGTTAATTTTATCTTTGGGAAAATTGGGAACGACATACGATAGAGGGGTTGGTAGCATCGAATTTGCATGGTAACGCTTGGTACGGTCATAACAAGGTTTTTGCCTTTAGCTTTATTCCATAATAATAAAGGAAATAATTCATTTATCACTTATTTTGGCAAAGTTTTGCCTTATTCCGCTATTGGTTTGTTGGTGGTATATTGCCTTAAAGGAGTCGATTTTAAAAGCCCGGCAAATATTGTTCCTGAGGCAATCGCTATTATTTGTATTATTCTGCTTCATAATTGGAAAGGCAATGCCCTTCCGAGCATTGGAATTGGAACGGCAGTTTATATGTCTATAGTGCAAAGGGTATATTAATTTAGTAATTTAAAAATAGAGATGGAGTGATTTGAGACTTTGTATTCTTATGGGAAGTCCGTGAAAGTATTATTCTACCTACACCCATTCCTGATGACAGTATTCCATGAATGGTCCTCTGCCCGGAAAGATGGCTCAATTTCTCCGGAGAAGTGGCTCAATGATCTCCGGAATAATGTGGCTCTCCTGAACCGTAATATTCATAATCAGTTCGCCGACTTGACAGCCGACGTTATCAATACTATATTAATGATACTAATAAATATATACTATAATAAATATATACATCCAGAAAGGTATTTACAATGACACGAAAGTACAATCATTATTGTCCTGTAGCTTTTTCTCTCGAGGTAATCGGCGGTAAATGGTCGTTTATTATCATTCGAGACCTTCTGACTAAACCACTACGGTTTAGTGACTTGTTGCAGTTCTCTAGTAACGTCACACCAAAGGGGCTTACGCTCGCACTGCGACAGCTCGAGGAGTCTGGCATTGTCGAACGGGAGGAACAGCCGGGCCACCGCGAAGTCTGGTACAGTCTAACGCCTGCAGGAGAAGACCTTCGACCTGTGGTTGAGGCAATGAAAGAGTGGGGCCTTAGGCACGCAATGCGGCCGCCGTTGCCTGGAGAGGTGGTCCGCCCGGAACTGGCAATGGGGACTTTAACCGATTCCCTTAATAAACGTGGCCGCAAGTTGTCACAGCCTGCAACTTGGCTGATGTGTTTTACTCATGGTGGAACCCATGTTTTGTCTTTTGATGGTGACCGTTGGTTAACTCGTCCAGGAGAGGAAGCAAATCCAGATGTTAGGGTGACGGTATCCCCTGAAGTTTGGGCTACCTTTCTTGCCGTCAAACGGAGTGAGCGAGGCCAGTATGTACAGTCGTTGCAGCTTGATGGTACACCAGAACGTGTTGAAGAGTTTTTGCGGACCTTCGCCGTTAGGGATACATCAAGCATGCCCAAGGAAACAAGTGGAAAAACAGAATATAGTCAACGGCTATAAAGTGTTATTCACAAAACGATATTATGGCATAGTAAGAGCCAGCATCTTAAGGGTGCTGGCTCCCCATTTTTTTTTACCACATATGCCCAAGGAATTTCTCCCCATGATCATCTGCAATTCCAATGACTGCGACTTCGGCCACGCTAGGGTGCTGAGAAATGACTGTTTCTAATTCTGACGGATAGATGCTTTCCCCACCGCTGATAACCATGTCCTTAAGCCGATCAACCACATAGACAAAACCTTCTTCATCTATTGTACCCAAATCACCTAAACGGATCCAGTCAGCGGAAAATGCAATCTCAGTAGCCTGCGGATTATTCCAGTATCCTTGGAATACCTGGCATGAAGATCGTAGTGCCAGAATATTTAAGCTATTTTAATTGAGCTGCGCTTCAGTGTACTTGACAGCTAAGGTTATTAATACTATACTTATAATACTATAATTAATATACATACTTTTAGAAATTTAATCACGATGACATGAAAGTACAATCATTATTTCCTGTAGCTTTTTCGCTCGAGGTAATCGGCAGTAACTGATGTTTTTCACGCACGGTGGAACCCATGTCTTGTCTTTTGATGGTGACCGTTGGATAACTCGTCCAGGAGAAGGGGGGGATTTTCTTAAAACAAAATGAATGCATGTTCATTCATTTTTAAATTATTAGGATACGTTCAAAATCTTCTCTGAATATAAGCGATGAACCTTGAGAGGGGTCGAGTATATCAAGAAGATGCAGGTATATTCCCGCTTGTTCATTGAGCTTAATTAAACGGCGTTATTGGCTTTGACTATTTAGGACCTAATTTGATTATAAGAGGAGGGGCAAACTTGAGCGAATGGAAAAAGACCGGTTGCGTACTTTGTGCTCAAAATTGTGGTCTCGAGGCACAGGTGGAGAACAATCGAATTGTTAAGGTCAGACCAGATAAAGATAATCCCCGCAGTAAGGGATATGCCTGTCGGAAAGGGCTCAATATTGCTTATTACCAGCATCATAACGACCGTCTTACACACCCGTTAAAAAAAGTGGGGAAGAATTTCGTGCGCATTTCCTGGGAACAGGCGCTCACTGAGATAGCGGAGAAACTTCGCTCCATTGTCAATGAGAACGGGCCTCGTTCCTTGGCCTTTATGGGTCTGGGCGGTTTGGGTGGACATTCTGAAGCGGTATTCGGACTTCGTCTTTTACGTTCTCTGGGCTCTAAATATTACTATAATGCCTTGGCTGGTGAACTTACCGGAATATACTGGGGCTATGGACGGACTATAGGGAGACAATACAATTTTACCATCCCTGATCACGACCGGACCGATATGCTTCTAGCTATTGGTTGGAACGGTTTGATGAGCCATCAGATGCCCCAGGCCAGACGGTTTCTTGATCAGATGTCCAAAGACCCCAGCAAACTTCTAGTGGTTATAGATCCGCGACGTTCGGAAACGGCTGCAAAAGCGGATGTTCATTTGGCTTTGCGTCCGGGCACTGATGCACTGCTAACCCGGGCTATGATTGCCATCATCTTGCAAGAAGGATGGCAAAACCAGGAGTATATTGACCAGCATGTCAGTCAATTTGAGCAGATCAACGCCTGGTTTATGGATTTTGATGCTCTAGAGGCCTGTCGGGTATGTGAACTGGACTATAATCAGGTCAAAGAAGTGGCTCGGCTTTTTGCCACCCGTAACTCGTCGCTCCATGCAGACCTCGGGGTATTGATGGGCAGACATAGCTCGGTGACTACTTATTTAGAGATCATTCTACTCGCCATCTGCGGTCGGCTTTTCGTACCGGGTGGGAATGTTGTTCCAGGCTATTTAATGACTATGGGAGCACATACAGATGATCGGAACCCTAAAAACTGGCGAACAATGAAGACCGGATTTCCTGCTCTTCTCGGCATGCATCCGCCTAACGTCATGCCAGAAGAAATAAACAATGACTACCCGGAACGGCTGCACGCAGTAATCGTCTCATCCAGTAACCCTATGCGCTCATTTGCTGATACCACGGCCTATGAACAAGCCTTCCCGAAGCTGGATCTATTGGTCACGATTGATATTGCTATGACTGAGACAGCCAAAATGTCGGATTACGTTCTGCCGGATCGCTCTGCCTACGAGCGTTGGGATACTACTTACTTTCAACTAAATTATCCAGAAATTTACTGCCAGATGCGCAGGCCCATCGTGGAACCAGAGGGTGAACCTCTCGAGGGTAGTGAGATCTTTACCCGTCTGGCCGACAAGCTAGGCTATATCCCAGATATCCCGGATTCACTTTATTTCGCAGCGGCCAAATCCAGGCTGGAATATGGTCAGGCGTTATTTGCATACATGCAATCTAACCCAAAGGTAGCGGCAACGATACCCTATGTAGTGGCCAAAACTCTGGGCAAAGAAATGGGTTCGGTTAACCAAGCCTGGATGTGGGCTTTGTTGCAAACAGTTCCTCGGAGTTTCAAGGAAAATGCAGCCCGGATCGGCTTCAAACCAGGCCTTACAATGGGCGATGACATCTTTCAGGCTATCATCGATCACCCAGAAGGGTTATGGATCGGTAAGGTGGACCCTGACAACAATTTTGCCAACATAAAAACCGACGATAAACGTATAAATTTATATATTCCGGAAGTCGAAGCATGGATTAAAGGCATAACCCCGGAATCTGAAGAAGAGCAACTGCAGTCTGATGGAAAGTACCCGTTTATTCTGCTAGCCGGAAGGCACACGGACATAAATGCCAATACCTTGATGCGCAATCCTGAGTGGAATCGTGGGCGACGAGCTTGCACCCTGGCTATGCATCCGGATGATGCCGAGAGGTTAGGCCTAAGTGACCAACAAATTGTCCAGGTTACCACAGAGGCAGGGACAGTGAACATTGAACTAGAAACCTCCGTGGAAACTCGCCCTGGAATGGTGATTATTCCGCATGGTTTCGGGTTGGAGTATAATGGGGAGACATATGGAGTTGGTGTCAATCGTTTGACCAAAAACACTCACCGTGACCGCATCGCAGGTACTCCCTTACATCGGCATATAAGGTGTAAGGTGGAAGCGGTTAGCGGAAGCTAAAAAGATGTACCACACATGAGTACCAGTTAAACGCTCTCAGCGAGGTGGAATAAAGCCTTTAAATAACGCAATAAGGGGGGGTTACTGTGAATTACAGAATCAACATCTTCCCGTCGAAAAAAACAGTCAAACCTCATATATTACTATAAGTTCCATAGCAAGCATAGATTCAAAGGAGGACAAAACTGTGCGTAAGCTTTCCTTGGAACAACGTATAACATCGATGCAGACTCTCTTTATCCCTGAATCAATAGCAATTATCGGGGCTTCGGCTAATCCCTCAAAGCCGAGCGGCCAGCCGCTGGCATCGCTGCTGGCCAACGGTTATAAAGGGAAGGTTTATCCTGTCAATCCCAGGTATAATGAATTGTACAACATTCCATGTTATCCCAGCATATTTGATGTTCCCGGAGATATCGACCTGGCAATTATTGCCATACCTGCGGCAATAACCCTATCGGCGCTGAAAGACTGCGTTTGCAAGGGGGTTAAATCCGCTGTGGTATTTACCTCCGGATTCGCAGAGATGGGCGGTAAGGGGAAAGTTCTGCAACAGGAGATGACCATTCTGGCCAGGGAAAGCGGAATGGTAATTTGCGGGCCCAACTGTATGGGGATATTCAGCGCCCACAACGCACTCATGGCCAATTTTGCCGTGACCAGACTTCCTGAAAGGACGATTACAGACAGTTTCCTCGGGTTTATAAGCCAAAGCGGCGGTTTTGGTGCGGCTTGTTACAGCTCAATCAGTGAACGGGGTATTGGTTTCAGCCATTTTGTCAGCACTGGTAATGAAGCTGATTTGGAGTTTTCTGAATACCTGGCCTATATGGTCGCAGACACCAACACCAGGGTTATCGGCGGTTACCTGGAGGGTGTGAAGAACGGGGCGAAACTGGCCAGGGCAGCGGAGATGGCCATTGAGGCGGGAAAACCCGTATTGCTGATGAAACCCGGAAGACACGAAGTGGCCGCCAGGGCAGCGGCGTCTCATACGGGGGCGATGGTTGGGTCTGACAGGGTTTATGATGCTCTTTTTAAGCAAAAGGGGATTATCAGGGTGGAAAGCGTGGAGGAGTTAAACGAAGTGCTTAACATACTTGTTTCCGGTAAGATTCCCCGGGGCAGGAAGGTTTGCATACTGGCCTCTTCCGGTGGAAGTGGCGTAATGCTGGCAGATAAATGCGTGGAATTTGGACTTGAAGTTCCCGAATTATCCGGAGATACACGCCATAAACTGGATAAACTGCTGCCTGATTTTGCTTCCAGTATTAACCCGGTGGATATCACCTCCCAGGTAATGACCCAGCCTGCGCTATTGCGCCAGTGTGCTGAGATTATACTGGCAGATCCCGGTATTGATATTTTAATGTTGTGCTACTGGGCCGAAACGGTGGGTGAACTTGAAATAATAGAACAGATAGCCGAAATAAGTGGTTCCACGGATAAAATGGTGTTAAATCTGGTGAATGGCCAAGAAGAGGCGGCACGTGTCACTCTGGAAAAGCTGTATGATAAACTTATACCCGCATCCCGAGATGGTGAATACGCCATAAGGGCACTTAAGCTGCTGACCTGGTATAATGAAAAGAAAACCGGCTACGGATCGGAACTTTCTTTTCCGGAACTGCCTGCCGGCGCCAGGGAGGAAGTGGCTGCCTATCTGGACGATTTCGTTCCGGAGGCAAGACTGACGGAGTTTCAAGCCAAAAAGATATTAAGGGCATACGGTATACCCTGCACCAGAGAGATACTGGCTGCGGGACCGGAGGAAGCCGTGGAAGCCTCCGCAACCTTAGGCTACCCTGTGGCAATGAAAATAGAGTCGCCTGATATTCTGCACAAAACCGATGCCAGCGGTGTTATGCTGAATATCGACAGTCCGGAAAGAGTGCGGGAGGCCTTTACCAGGATTACAGCCGCTGCCGGGGAATATAAAAGAGACGCTGATATCAGGGGGGTGCTGGTACAGGAAATGCTGCCCCCGGGTACGGAGTTGATAGCCGGGATAGCACGGGACAGCGTATTCGGATCGGTGGTATTGTTCGGATTGGGTGGTATATTTGTTGAGGTCCTAAAAGATGTTGCCATGCGTATACCGCCTCTCAGTGAAATCGACACCATGGAATATCAAAAATGTCCTTATGTTTAACTTTTTACTTATCGTAGAGCAGAGATAATCCGCGAGGAAGTCAGGGACCTGGTTAAATGGGCGGCCCGTCAGATGATCATGGACATTAAAAAGGTATCTATACAGTTGGTTGAAAAAATTCCTTCCTATATTATATAGGGCAATATTTGAAGCAGGTCTAGGCCTGCTTTTCTATTTTGAAGGAGTGAATATATTACATTCTTGGACAAGGGTTACGTCGATGCAAAACAGCAACCCATTAAGGAATTTCCGGTCGAGGATATAGCCCAGTCCTTCACCCATATTGTTCAAACGGAATTGCTTAAAACTCGTTTAGGAAACAATCTTCCGATTGACCCCATACTCGATCTACTTAAGACTTTAATTAAACAAGAACTTGATAAGTTTAACCTTTCGGAACCAGAAACGGTGGTAACCGAAACACCTATCATCTCAACAGGACAATAAAAAGTTGAACGATCGTTGTAAATGATCTGTCAACATCGATTTGTCCAAGAGGGTGGATATACTTATTTTAGGTCCGATATTTTTATTGATATTTGAATGGAAAATGGCTATAATAAGAACACTAGTTCGATTAACAACAGAATATATGTATCGAGGAGGCAGGCAAAATGAAAGATATATGTCTAGAATGTAGCCGAAAAGCGTATTGTATGGAGCCCTGTGAACAATGGTTAATTGAGCACGACAAATGTCCAGTATGTCAAAATAAACTAATCCGATCTGGAGGATGCACCGAGTGTATTACCGGAGATTGGGCAAAGTGCGGGTAATATGAAAGTACTTATGAAGCCAATCGAGGTCATTACAACGCATTCAAAAGAAGGGATAATACGTCCAGAGAAATATAGGATTTTGGAAGACGGGGAGATAATCGTGGTGCCCATCAATAAAATAATAACTCGAAATGAGGAGAAGTCTGCGGGTAGTCGTGAACTCATTTTTGGTTGTCAGGCAGTGGTTAACGGCTGCATCAAGCATTTTGAATTGAAATATAGAGTCCAAGAATGTCAGTGGTTCTTGTATAGAATCTGAAACGGATTTAATTAGCCAACTTTGTTTAGGTGGAGGTGTAATGATGCCAAAAATAACAGTAATTTGTTATCTTTCTTCGTTATTGTTCTATGGAATGGGGTATTCCAAAATGTTGGTCCTCAATACAGGACTGATGAATACTTATGACTTTACAAACTATGTATCTCTAGCAACGGGTTATTTTGTATTAACAATCTTCTTAGCTGTCATCGGATTTTTTTTCTTTTATGTTAAATTTCGAGTTAAAGCGGCTAGGAGGTTAGAAAAGAGAAGGCGAGCGCGCATATTGGAAGTAAAAGCTCAATTATCACAGGCTAAGTATGCTATGGATCTGGAAAGAAGGATGTCTTCCTAGGGCGAACAAAATCTATAAATCGGTAAAATTTTTGATTCTGATAGTACAGAGAATAAGAGCTAAAGCGAGCATTCGGGAGATCGTATTTTTTGCTAGAAACAAGTTATACCCTAAATATGAAAACTCCAAAATCAGACCCTAATATCTGGGCGAACCCCGCCGAGGTGGCGGTCTGTCGTAACTAGTACTTATGTTTATATCTGGGTTATCAGTATCTCTACCATTGGAAGATAGGGCATCCGGTCCATGGCGTGATCCCGCCGGGGTGTTCTTGAGAATGAGTATCTGCGGCACACAATGAAAGGAGGATCTTATGAGTAGTGGTTATGAACAAATTTATGAAAGCCTTATACCAAAATTGAGCGATTGCGATTTTATGGAGGTTGCCGAACGGCTTGGTCTATCACTTCAGCTTGACGGTACCCTATCTGTCAATTTTCTTGGCCGAGAATATGAGATTAGTCCCCGCGGTGTTAATCCGACGGATGGTAAGCCGGTTAATGTCAACAACCGCAGTGTGCTGGCTTACTATACCTTGTCCAAAGACGTGGGTGAACCTGCATTTTCATATGTGCCTATTTCTAATTTTGCCGGCGGAATAATATTAAGCACAAATATAAAATGGATGACCAAGCCGCTCGGTAAAACATTCAGTGGGGATTATGCAACATTCAGCGAAACTATGTGCAGTATAGGTGGGATTTTTAACGGCAAGTTGAATTCGGGTGGCTATTCATGGCTTCTGAAAGTATTGCCTAAAATCCTCCTGCAAATTGTTTATTATTATGGGGATAAGGAATTTCCTTGTGAGGTTCAGATTTTGTTCGATAAAAATGCTTCTCG
>Ga0209639_1001664_pt1 | contig 20667 bp, 23 predicted proteins | sample EPASupsiteHSE605_FD_187268 | JGI IMG/M metagenome (GOLD analysis project Ga0209639, IMG submission 187268) | Bioremediated contaminated groundwater from EPA Superfund site, New Mexico - Sample HSE6-05 (SPAdes) (version 2) | ecosystem: Environmental > Aquatic > Deep subsurface > Groundwater >...
AAATTGCAGGAGCCATGTTACAGCGTCAGCAGGCAACAGCCATCATTGCTGCACGTACCCGTATTGTTGAAGGTGCTGTAAGTATGGTGGAAATGGCGCTGAATCAGCTGAGCAAAAAAGGCATTGTCGAACTCGACGAAGAACGCAAAGCCGCCATGGTAGGCAATCTGATGGTTGTTCTCACTTCGGAACGTGCTGCCCAGCCCATTGTGAATGCAGGTACACTTTATTAAAATTCAAAGCCATGAAAACGTTCAGCGAAACCCAGCATACGCAGAAACCATTGTATATAGCCATTCCCATTGTTCTCTGGCTGGCGTTCATGGTGTTTGCCGTCATTGAATTGTACAATTATCTCAACTTCGGGACTCCTCTGGGCGACGAAGGCGAGGAGATGCCTATGGGAATTTTCATTGGAATCATGATTCTGATGAGTCTTACATTTGGATTCCTGCTTTTTATGGTGTTGCGTCTGCAATTAAAGGTAACTGTCAGCGAAAGCGGAATTTATTTCGAAATGCCGCCCTTTAAAAAGCCAACCACATTGAAACCCGAGGAAATTGAATCGGCTTTTGTGCGCAAATACTACCCTATCCGCCAATATGGCGGCTGGGGCTGGCGCGGCATAAAAGATAAAGCTTACAATGTGTCAGGTCGTTGGGGAATTCAGATTGTTCTGAAAAACAAAAAACGGATTCTGCTTGGCATTCAAAAACACGAGGATGCTGCTCGTGCGCTGGAATCGATCGGCTTTAACAAAAAACCTTAGCCATGGGCAAAAAAGCATTTGCACTCCGGATAGATGAGGAAGTGATGAAAGCCCTGGAAAAATGGGCTGCCGATGAGTTCCGCTCGGTCAACGGACAAATTGAGTGGATCCTGCATCAGGCGCTGGCTAAAGCCGGGCGTGCTCCGAAACAGAAGAACTCTGAACAAGGAACCTGTCTGCCAGCCAGGCAGGCAAGGAAGGAAGAAGGATGAAGTGAAGTTTGAAGTAAAATTTCATTTTACCAGACACTCTGTTCATTAGTCGTGGTCAAAAAAATCGTATTTCGTTTTTTTGAAACGTCGCTTATATTCTCACATATGACGAAGTCGTCACATTTCCTCATTATTTCATATTTCATATTTCGTATTTCGTATTTTTAAAAGCTGCCCAACAAGCAGCTTTTTTCATTCAGGCCATTTTTTCCAGCGGGCGACGCATCTGAAACCGGTCCAGGCATTGGGCTCTGTAGTTGGAATACTATCGCAATCATAGTTTGAAAGTGTTGAAATCCAGCTGCCACCATAAGCGAAGTTTGGCTTTGCACCCCACTCCTGCACATTTCCGAAAAAGTTCAGCACGGCACCTTCTTTCAAAGATACATGCCCAGAATAAATTTCTACGGTCGGGTTGATGCAGATTTGTTTTCCGCAGCAAACCGGTCCGATAAATATATGGTATGGCCGGCCAACCACCAATGAGTTTTTTCCATAAGTTTTAATGTACTTCCTTTTGAAATATTGCGGAGCAAGCGAATCGGTTCTGATTACGTATTTTCTTAAAGTGTCATATTCAAGCGAGTCGGGCAAGGTGTATTCAACATACCATCGCATGGCTGAATCGGGTTTGTAATTTTTATACTGGCCGGCAAAATATTTTTCTACTGTAAAATAATCCGTTGGACTGGCAGTTGTATTGATGGCGATTTTTTCGTTTTGCACCAAAATATATTCGAAAACCCTGTCTCGACGCCACTTGCAGTAATCGAGCGCCTGAGCCTGCGTCACACCAACCAGCGGATAATAGTTAAACCCGGGACTCCGGAAATAGAAATCGGTAAATGAGAATAAACAGCTGTCTGTTTGCATCCACACCATAGTATCGGGCAAAGCATTCTGATATTCATCCGACTTCGTTCCAAAAACCCTCATTGTCCAGTACAGATATTCGCGGTAATCTATATTGGCAATCTCACATTTATCGAAGAACATAGCATCGGTAACCTGTACCGCGCCCGGCGGATAATAATACCCCCTGTAATGCTCCAGTTTCCTGAGTTTCGCACTGTTGCACGAAAACAAGAACAAATTGAAGGCACTCAGGATAAAAATAATTCTAATTGGTGCATTTGACTTCATTCTCAAATATTTATTGAGTTCTAAACGAAATATTTTCAGTTTTGTTATACTTAAGCTTAATTCTGTCTTCGTCACCAAAATAAAAAAAACTCATTTCTGACCTGACTTTAGCCTAACAGCTTTTTCAGAAAGTGTATTTTACTTCGCATCAATATTTCGTTTCTTATCTCTGATCTCGTCCGCCGCAGCGGATTAAAACGTATCTAATATTCTCACATACGACGATTTATCTGTTTTACGTGAAGTCGTCACATCCGATCGCTATCGGATTTCAAATTTCCTCATTCTGATTTCGAATTTCGTATTTCGTATTTCGTATTTCGTATTTCGTATTTATAAAAAAAGCTGCCCGAAAGCAGCTTTTTTTATATCAGTCCATTTTCTTAAACAAGTTTAATCGGTTTCTTGTCTGAAGGATCGAGTGCAGCACTGGTTACATCAACATCTGCATCGATGAAATAATCCGATTTTTCATTGTCGGCAAAGGCGCCAACTTTTCCAAGAGCACCAAGAGCACCGCCTTTTTCCTTCAGCTCATCATTCGATGATTTCAGTATTGAAAACGGCAATGTGAATGGGATTTCTTTGGTTTCGCCGGTTTTAATGGTGAAAACTTCACTCAGTTTAACCTGCCCCAGGGTAAACTCTTTGGTTTCTTTGCTATCACCTCTTCCGGTGGTATACTCTTCAAGCATTTTTACTTCAATGCCTTTAATTTCCTGATCACTTTTGGTAGTCAGGACAATGGTTCCACTAACAGTTCCATCGGCTTTGCCGGCCTGAGCCGGAATACGAAGTTCAACCTTCACACCACCGATTCCGAGCTTACTCTTCATGTTTTGAAAAAATCCCATAATAGAAAAATTTAGTTGTTAAAAAAGTTATGTCGAGAGGGGGGAGTTCCTTTATTTCTTTCCGGGATACGCTTTCACAGCGGCTTCCAGAATTTCCATACTGCGTTTCATGTCAGTCACATTCAGTACATAACTGATCCGGACTTCATCTTTGCCCATACCCGGAGTTGAATAGAAACCCGTTGCAGGAGCCAGCATCACGGTGTCGCCGTTGAGATTGAAATCTTCGAGCAACCACTGACAGAATTTGTCGCTGTCGTCGATCGGCAGGCGTGCTACGACGTAAAATGCGCCTTTGGGATTCGGACAGAAAGCGCCTTCCATTTTATTAATGGCATCAACCACAATATTGCGGCGGGCTACATATTCGGCTTTTACTTCGGTAAAATAGGATTCAGGAGTTTCGATTGCAGCTTCCGAAGCCACCTGACCAAAGGTCGGCGGACTCAGGCGAGCCTGGGCAAATTTCATGGCAGCTGCCATCACTTCCTTGTTTTTCGAAATCAAAGCACCAATGCGGAAACCACATGCACTGTAGCGTTTCGAAACAGAATCAACCAAAATGCAGTTCTGATCAAGTCCTTCGAGTTCCATTACAGAAAAATGTTTGGCATCGCCGTAAATAAATTCGCGGTAAACTTCGTCGGCAAGTAAATACAGATCGTGCTTTTTAGCCAGTTTTCCAAGGGTTTCAATCTCTTCTTTCGAATACAGATATCCGGTTGGGTTGTTTGGGTTACAAACCAGAATGGCTTTGGTTTTCGGTGTAATCACCTTTTCGAATTCCTCAATAGCAGGAAGAGCAAAACCAGTGTCAATTTTTGAAGGAATCGGGACATTTTTCACACCACAGTTGACCGAAAATCCGTTGTAATTGGCGTAGAAAGGTTCCGGTACAATAAGTTCATCATCCGGGTCCATAATGGTGCTGAGCGCAATCAGAATGGCTTCGGATCCACCTGAAGTAACAATAATATCGTCGGCAGTGATGTTGATATTGTTTTTTGCATAATAACCCACCAGTTTCTGACGATAGGAGAGAATGCCGGCCGAATGGCTGTATTCAACCACTTTCTGGCTGAAGTTGCGAATGGCATTCATGGCCACATCGGGTGTTGCAATGTCGGGTTGACCAATATTGAGGTGATACACTTTTACTCCGCGTTTTTTGGCGGCATCGGAAAAGGGAACCAGCTTGCGGATGGGCGAAGCAGGCATGTTCTGCGCTTTTTTGGATATTCCGGGCATGACTATGTGTTTTTGATTAAAAAAAATCCCGTCAGGGTTTGACGGGACAAAGTTTCAAAAAAAAACTGACAATAGACAAATTATTGTCATTAAATAACAGTGCCTTTTATGACAATAACCACCGGCGAATTTTCAGCGTTGGATAAAACATTGATCATTTTTGTGAAAGGTCCGGTTTTATCAGCTTTAAAAGTGATTTTAATGGTATTTTTTTGCCCTGGCATAATTGGATCAGTTGGATACGATGGTACAGTACAACCACAACTTGACCTTGGTTCGGAAAGCAACAAAGGTTCCTTGCCGGTATTGGTGAACACAAAATCGTACGTGGCAGTTGAATCCAGTTTAACATCGCCCATTTCATGGGTGAGTTTCTCAAACGAAATAAAAGCACCGGTGACTACACCTGATTGGGCATTTGCATACAAAACGGACGCAAAAACCAAACAAACAATAAAGGCTATTTTTTTCATGGTCAATTGTTTTTATTGAACAAACGGAGATCCATTGTTATCGAAATTCTGAAATGGCATAACTTCTTCAGGCTTTTTCTTGACTTCGCCCGAAATTTTCAGTACGACCGAATTATTGACTGCATTCGACTCAACTGTTACCGTTTTGTTGATAGGCCCAACGCGGTTTGAATCGTATTTTACAGTGATACTGCCAGATTTTCCGGGAGCAATTTCTTCGTGAGGCCAGGTTGGAATAGTGCATCCACATGAGGAGCGGACATTTGAAAGCAGTAAAGGAGCATCGCCGGTATTTGAAAATTTAAATTCAATAGAAGCCGGATCGCCCTGGGTGAGTTGCCCGAAATCGTGAACCAGTTTCTCGAATTTAATATGAGCGCCGGTTTGCGCATTTGCCTGAAACACTGAAAACACTAAAATAAGTGCGAAGAAATGTACAATTTTCATGGTACAACAAATTTGAAAACAAAAATACAAAATTTTCGCGCCGGTTCAGCAAATCATATGCCAGTTTAATGGTTAAACCTGATGCCATTTTTATGCATCAATGTTTATTCTGCATATTTTTTTACATTTGTACATAATTCAAACGAGCTATGTCAAATATCAGCGTTAAACCGGCCTTTCATTCTGATGATCAATGCATGTGTGAAAACTGTGTCCTCCGGGGGCTTATTTCCAGTTATGTTCCCGATGAAGACAACGATGTACTGTGTCGGGTAAAACGTCAGAAATCATTTAAAAAAGGCGAAGTGATCGTAAAACAGGGCGAACCCATTGTTGATTTCTTTTACATCAAAAGTGGTATTGTAAAATTGTCCGCTACGACCGAATCGAACCGGACCCATATTATTGCCATAGCCAAACCGCATGATTATATCAGCCTGTTGACCGTATTCCATGGAAAGCAATATGCGTATACCATGACTGCTATTGAGTTTACCGAAATTTGTATTCTTCCGCTCAACCTGATTATTGATATGGCCATGCGGCACGGAAATCTGGCCATCGGACTGTTGAAAAAATCAAGCAAAACCTCCGATGATATCATTGATCGCTTTGTGCAGAACAACAGTCGCAATCTGCGCGGTCGTATAGCCATGACATTGCTCGATTTTTCGCAGAATATCTATAAATCACGCATCTTCGAAATGCCTATTTCGCGAAAAGAAATTGCAGAACTCATAGGCATGACCACCGAAAATGTCATCCGCATTCTGAGCGAATTCAAAAAAGAAGATATTATCCGGATTGAAGGAAAGGAAATTGAAATTCTTGATGCAGACCGGTTGAAAATGATCAACGACCGCGGATAGAAAGTCATGCACGAAATTGAGCCATTTTACAACTGGCGCCATCTGTACATCAGCGAGGAAGACAGCATGTCGCCCTTTTACGGGCGCGAGTACAGCGATATTTATTTTACGCATACCGTTTACAACTACTACATTCATCCGCAATGGGACGATTTCGGTTCCAATACTTTGTATCTGAAAATTATTTTTGCCGATTACCGCAGCAGGACTGCCATTATAGAATTCATTGGCGAATGGAATGATTTGCTGTACAACGACATCATGTTTCTGAAACGCAATGTCATTGAGCCTTTGATTGAAAACGGGATTGCACAGTTTATTCTGATTGGCGAAAACGTTTTAAATTTCCATGCATCCGAAACCGATTATTACGAAGAATGGGTGGAAGAACTGGACGAAGGCTGGATAGTGTGTGTCGGCTTTCTGCCGCATGTGGTGCAGGATTTGCGCAAAGCCCGGATGGGAAAACTGATGGTTATTGACGATGAAATCAATCAACTCCCCTGGCGCACGTACCTGCCCGACAATCTGATTCTGAAAATTGTGTCGATGATGTAGTTCGAGGCATGAGGCTAGCGGCATAAGGCATGCGGCGTGCGGCATAAGGCATGCGGCGTGCGGCATGAGGCAGGCGGCGTGCGGCATGAGGCGCAACGCACAGGGCTCAACGCGCAACGCGCTGCGCGAGTGAAAAGTTATAAAGTTGTAAAGTTTGTAACGGTTATGTAGCGCAACGCCTGACGCACAACGCACGGGGCACATCCCGACGCTATCGGTCGGGACTTGCAGACGCACAACGCCTGTCGCCTGATCACTAATGTCTGATTTTCCAACTCAAAGGTGCTTCGCGTGCTCTGTCCCCGCAGCCCTGAGCTTCGCATACTCAGCATTCAGGGCATCGGGCTATTATTGTTCGACTACGTCTGTAGTCGTTCTCAAAGGAACCAACTATCGTCATTTTTGGGGTAAACGTTTATTATAGTTAAATATCCACCGCTTTTCGACACGCTCAACGACCAGGCGGACTGCCTACTGGCTACTATATCATCCTTTATCCGAGATTTTGCTGAGCGCTTCTTTATTCAGAATTGAAATCTGGCTGGCATCGAAGGCGATGATTTTATCCTGGCTCATTTCGGACAAGACCCGACTGACACTTTCGCGCGAAGTGCCGATCAGATCGCCCATTTCGCCCCGCGTGAGCGGCATCTGAAACTCGTTGCTATCGAACAATTTTTCAGAAAAACAAAGTAATGTTTCGGCCACCAGTCCCGGAATTTGTTTCTGTGCAAGACTGGCATATCTGAAATAGTCGTTTAACTCGTTTCGGCACAATTCAACAATAAGCTCATAGGCAAATTTTCCGTTGCTGAAAATCAGATTGCGGAAAATGCCGAGGTCGATGAAACAGACTTCTGCATCGTTGATGGCAGTAACAGAGAACTGATTTATTTTTTCGCCAAAGCTGGTGGGCAGCCCCAAAAAGGTTGGCGCTTTTACAACACGCAGAATCTTATCGCGGGTAGGTCCCTGCATATGCACTTTGGCCATTCCCTTGCGCAGATAAGCAACATTCAGCGATAACGCATTCTGCTTTATGATAGACTCCCCTTTTTTAAACTGAACAGAAACACTGTTATTTTCAAGATCCTGAAACTCTTCATTGGTCAGATGACAGGTGGCTGCAGCTTTGAGTTTACATTCCTTACAGTTATGCTTTATCATGGCTGATCGTATTTTTTGTAAATATACGAAATTTAAACCAATCTGTGACAAAAATCACAATCATGTGTAGCGTATTTCACACTATTGTATGAATTTCAAATTAATAAGTGTCTTACATTTGTTTATTACAAAACAACCAACATGAACGAAGAATTCGAAAAACAATTTGCAGAGCTTCAGAAAAAAGTCGGTAAGATTGAAAAAGGTACCAAAGACCAGCTGACCATGGTCGTTTTTTCGGGAGATCTTGATAAACAGATTGCAGCCATGATTATCTCCACAGGCGCTGCAGCATTCGATATGAAAGTGAAACTTTTCTTTACTTTCTGGGCAACAGCCGCTTTGCGCGACCCGAAGAAAAAAGTGGGCGGCAAAAATTTCCTTGGAAAAATGTTTGGCATGATGCTCCCGAAAGGCGCACGAAAGCTCAAACTTTCGAAAATGCACATGATGGGAATGGGCTCAGCCATGATCCGTGGACTGATGAAAAAGAAAAAAGTTGCCTCATTGCCCGAAATGTTTAAAACAGCCGGTGAACTGGGTGTTGAAATCAATGTATGCGAAATGTCGATGGATCTGATGGGCTTCAAACCTGAAGAACTGATCGATTATCCGCACATGAAAATCTGCGGTGTGGCTACATTCCTGGCCGATGCCGCCGAAAGCAAAGTTCAATTGTTCATTTAATCAAAAAAATACTGACATGACTACAGAAGAATTAAAAGCACTGACCGCAAACCAAACCGTTGATGCACGTGGAACCGCTTGCCCGGGCCCGCTGCTTGCCGCAAAAAAAGCCATCGGCGAAATCGAATCAGGAGAAATTATGGAAATCCTTTCTTCGGATGAAGGAACCAAACACGACATTCCGAAATGGTGCGAAAAAATGGAGCACGAATTTCTCGGTATTGTAGAAGAAGACAGCTACTCAAGACTATTCCTGCGTAAAGCATAGTATCGTATAAGCCCTTCAGGGCCTCGTTTCGTGTGATTGTTGCGACAGCTTAATTGCCTGTCATTTTAGAATATTGTCCGAAAATTAATTGTTCAGCATATGGAAAACACAGCTTTCCGACCAAAAATCCTGGTATTTTCAACTGATAAGATTTCCGATCCCGGAATCGATCAGGCTGGATTGCGCAAGATTCATTATTCACCAACAGTATATGTGATCAGTATGCCCTGCTCTTCCGGCATCAAGCCACGCTGGATCATGCATGCATACGAACAGGGATTCGATGGTGTGTTCATTGCCGCCGACGGACATGAATGTTCCTACAGCCCGAAATGTCCTGAGTACACCAATGAAATAATAACCCAGACTCAGGAAATGATGAAAGCAAAAAACATCAGCCCCAAACGCATTCGTATGGCCGCCATTTGCTCGGTCTGTGCTGAGCCATTTGCAGGACACATGGAAAACTTCGCAAAGATTCTGGGTGAGCTCGGCAGTATTCAAAATGAACTTGGATCATCAACCAACGAAATTCAATGATCATGCACGAAGAAAAGAAAAAATTTGATACACTGGTGATCGGTGGAGGTATTGCAGGTCAGGAAGCCGCACTGAATCTGGCCGGCATGGACAATCAGGTGCTCATGGTCGAAAAGGGACTTTCGATCGGCGGCAAAATGATTCAGCTCAGCAAGGTGTTTCCAACGCTTGACTGTGCTGCCTGTATTACCACACCCAAAATGTCGGAAACCGCACGACATGAGAATATCACGCTGGCATTGAACAGCGAAATCAATTCGGTGGTGAAAAAAGATAACGGATTTGAAATTAATTTCACGAAAAATCCACGATATATCATTGCCGAAAACTGCACCGGATGCCAATTGTGCGAGGTCGCCTGCCCTGAAGTCCGCAGCGACGAATACAACACCAACCTGGCCGGACGAAAAGTCGCCTACATCCCATTTTCACTGGCCAATCCGCGTATTGCCACCATCGACCGGCAGGATGTTTCAGCTCCGTGCATCAATGAATGTCCGGGCGGCGTAAAACCTTATGGTTATATCACGCTTGTCAGAAACGGTCAGTACGAAGATGCCATGAAGCTGCACATGGAAGACATTCCGATTCCGGGCAGCCTTGGCCGCGCCTGTTATGCGCCTTGCCAGAATGCATGTACGCGTGGTAGTCTCGAAGCACCGGTCGATATCCGTCAGATTAAAAGATTTTTTGCGGAAGACTTTTATAATAAATTTCCTGAGGCACCTGCAGTCAATATTTCAAAACAAACCGGGAAAAAAATCGCTGTAATCGGTTCAGGTCCCGCTGGTCTTACAGCCGCTTATCAACTGGCTTTGAAAGGTCACAGCGTGAAAATTTACGAGGCTGCTCCGGTTGCAGGTGGAATGCTTGCACTGACACTGCCGGAATACCGCCTTCCTAAAACCGTGGTGGCACGCGATGTTCAGAATATTGCAGCAGCTGGTGTCGAGATTGAACTAAATAAAAAAATCGAAAACTTACTTCAACTGAAGGCCGAAGGTTTTGATGCAGTCTTTGTTTCAGTGGGTACACACAATACCGGTTCACTGGGTGTTGAAGGATCTGATCTGAATGGAATTGTTTCATGCCTCGATTTTCTGCGCGAAGCCAACATTGGCCAGAAGCAGGATCTGCGCGGCAAAAAGGTGATGGTGATCGGCGGTGGCAATACAGCCATCGATGCAGCACGCACATCATTGCGCCTGGGTGCTGAAAAAGTGACCGTAGTATATCGCCGCAGCAGAGCCGAAATGCCTTGCTTTGCACCTGAAATTCAGGAAGCTGAAGAAGAAGGCGTTCAAATTTCAATCCTGCGCAACCCTACCCGCTTCATAGGTGAGAATGGTATTCTGAAAAAAGCGGAACTCATTAAAATGGAACTGTCTGAACCCGATGCCAGTGGACGTAAAAAACCTGTCCCGGTCAAAGGTTCTGAATATATCGAGGAAGTCGATCTCGTCATTGAAGCGATTGGTCTTCAATCGTCGGCTACAGTTTTTTCCGGACAGATTGAACTTGATAAAACTGGCGTAATTAAAGTCAATGAAAAAACGCTGCAGACATCGGTTCCGTATATTTTTGCCGGAGGCGACAGTGTGAGCGGCGCAACAACAATCATTGAAGCAGCCGGTATGGGGAAACGTGCGGCTTTCTATCTTGACAAATATCTGGCTGGCGAAAATCCCGAAGTGTTTGAATTCGGTGATAAATTACCGGCTGTCGATAAAAACAAAGTGCTGAATCGTCCGGGCATTGAATACAAACGGCCACTGGCACATAAACTCCGCAGCCCGGAAGAAAGAAAAAAAGATTTTCTGGATGCTGAACTAACATTCACTGAAGCTGAAGTGAAACAAAGTACGGAGCGCTGCCTCGATTGCAGCAATTGCCGCGAATGCCATCAGTGTGTAACAGCGTGTCCGGCATACGCAATCGACTTCTCTCAGAAAAAAGAAACGATCACAACCGAAGCAAAATCGGTCATTATTTCTACCGGTTTCAAACTGTTTCCACCAAAAGGAAAACCGGAATACGGCTATGAAAAATACCCGAATGTGATTGATTCATTGCAGATGGATCGTCTGATCGCTCCAACACGTCCTTTCAACAATGTGCTGCGTCCGGGCGATGGAAAAACACCGGATAATATTGCATATGTTTTATGTACCGGATCGCGCGATTCAAGCATCGAAAATCATGCATGCGGACTTGAATGTTCGAATAATCCGATCTGTTCTCAAATCTGCTGCATGTATTCCATCAAGCAGGCTCAGCTGCTGATGGGCGCTCTGCCACTGGCCGACATCACCATTTATTACATGGACATCCGTGCTTTCGGAAAAGGTTATGAAGAATTCTTCGTTCAATCGAAAGGCATGGGCGTGAATTTCGTTAAAGGAAAAATTGCGAAAATAAAAGAGAAGGATGATGGCAGCGGTGATCTGATTCTGCGCTACGAAGATGTTACCACCGGAACCTATAAGGAAGCAAAACACGATCTGGTTGTGCTCTCAGTCGGTGTACTGCCTGATAAAACCATTCCGCAGATGTTTCCGAACGACACGCTGGAACTTGATGAATTCAACTTTGTGAAACAACCAGATGAATTACTCAATCCGGCCAAGACAAGTATTGAAGGAGTATTTGTAGCTGGTACAGCATGCGGTCCAAAAGACATCCCTGATTCAATTCTATCTGCTGGCTGTGCTGCTGCCGAAGTCGCTTCGTATTTAAAAACAGTTTAAATCAGACAAAATGAATAATAAAATAGGAGTATATATTTGTCATTGCGGCGGCAACATTTCCGATTATGTGGATGTGGCCGAAGTGCAGCGTCTGATGAAGGACGAAGACGGTGTTGTGATTTCCAAACATGTGATGTTTGCCTGCGCCGATTCGAATCAGAAAGAAATGATCGAAGACATTCAGTCGCAGGGACTCGATGCCATTGTAGTGGCTTCGTGTTCACCAAAGCTGCATACACACACGTTCCGCGGAGTTGCTGAACGCGCCGGACTGAATAAATACAATTACATACAGGCGAATATCCGCGAGCAATGTTCGTGGCCACACAGCGACAAACCGCTCGATGCAACGCACAAAGCGGTAGGTCTGATCCGGGCTGCCATCAAAAAAGCAGCATTGTCCGAAGCTTTGGAAAATATTGAAATTGAAGCAAAAGATGCATCGCTTGTGATTGGTGCCGGTGTTGCCGGAATGAAGGCTGCGCTTGAACTTGCAGGTATCGGAAATCAGGTTTTTCTGATTGAAAAAGAAGCTCATGTCGGTGGAAAATTGCTCGAAAACGGAAAACTTTTTCCGACAGGACAACATGGGAAAGATCTTGCATCCGGCTTGCTGAGCCAGATTAAAGCCAATCCGAAAATCACATTATTCACTGAAACCGAAGTGGAAAAAGTTTCCGGAAGTGTCGGAAATTTCTCAGTCGATGTAAAAGTCCGCATGGCTGGAACAAACACGGAGACAATGTCGCTCGCTGTTGGTTCTGTGCTGGTCGCAACCGGATACGCTCACTATCAGCCAAAAGAAAGCGAATACGGCTATGGACTTTCTGATCGTGTTATCACATTGCCGGAACTGAAAAAGCGCATGGAAGAAAACAATGGCGTGATCACACACAACGGAAAACCTGTAAAATCACTTGCATTCATTTATTGCGTCGGAAGCCGCCAGAGCAAAGGCGAAAACAAGTATTGTTCACGCATGTGCTGTTCATCAGCGATTCACACATCGTTGTTGCTGAAAGAAAACAATAAGGATATGAAAATCCTGCATCTGTACCGCGATATCCGCACTTATGGCAAGCAGGAAATCATGTATGAAAAATCATCGAAACAGGGCGATATTTATCTGAAATTCGAAGAGAAAGAAGCCCCTGTAGTTGATGTGGCTAATAATATTGTCACGGTAAAAGTGAAGGATTATCTCACACAGAAAAATGAAATTGAATTCCAGCCAGACATGCTGGTGCTGGTAACCGGCGCTGTGGCACGCGAAGACAGTGAAGATGTTTCGGCAAAATTCAAAATTCCCCGAGGTGCAGACAAGTTTTTCAACGAAATTCACCCCAAACTGAAACCGGTTGAAACGGTCATAAACGGTGTGTTTATCGGAGGTTCATGTCAGGGTCCAAAAAATGTGAGCGAGTCTGTTCAGTCATCAACGTCGGCTGTTTCGAAAATTGCAGCGCTCATCAAAGACGGACTTGTTCAGCTGGAACCGATCATTGCACGCGTAAATGCCGATGCCTGTCTGTGGTGTGGAAAATGTGCTGCCGTGTGTGAGTACGATGCCTTAAAAGAAGTAACTTTCAATGGAAAACAAATTGCAGAAGTAAATCCTGCAACCTGCAAGGGATGCGGTATTTGCACTCCAGTTTGTCCGACCGATGCCCTTGAAGTTAAAATGTATACCAATGCTGAAATGGAATCGATGATTGACGGATTCATGGAAATGGTCGTACTGGAGCCATCTGCAGAAGAAGCAGAAGAAGTGGAAACTGGTGGTCCCGTGAAAATGAAAGAGTATCCGCAACTGTGGCGGCAAATTGCAGCCAGTATTGCTACTGAGCATAAGACCATTCCTGAAATTGCTCAAAGCATTGGTGTTGATAAAGATCTTGTCACCTGGCATGTCATGACCATGAACAAGTACAATGTCGTGATGGCCGATGGTCTGGACAAGAAAGAACAGTATTACTATTACAAATTAAAAATCTAGCGGCAATGGCAACCATCAATTTTGAATTTGCTGATGATATAAAAAAATTCGGTGCGAAGGATTTCGATGCATGCTTCAATTGCGGCACCTGTACTGCGATCTGCGATTTGTCGGATGGCGATAATTCGTTTCCGCGAAAAATGATCCGCTACACCACACTTGGAATCACCGACGAAATAAAGACTTCGCTCGATCCGTGGCTGTGCTATTATTGCGGCGACTGCTCCACCAGCTGCCCGCGACAGGCTGATCCGGGTAACCTGATGATGTCACTCCGCCGCTGGCTCATGTCGAAATACGACTGGACCGGACTTTCAGGATTATTGTATCGTCACATGAGCGCCTACATTGTAGCTTTTCTGCTCATAATCGGAGGAATCGCCGGCGCATATATGAGCGATGTATTTACGCAGGAAGAATGGCTGCATTACGGACATATATTCGAAATGGTGGCCATCGGAGCCATTTTCGCCGTGATCCTTTTACCGAATATTATCCGCATGTGGTTTTTCACTGTGTGGAAACCGACAAAAAAATTCAATATTCCGCATCACCTGAAAGCGCTTGGAGACTTGCTTGTACACATGTTCACACAAAAACGATCACTCGATTGTGCCGAAGAACGCATAGATAAAGTCTGGTATTACGAGCATCTGCTGCTGGTTTTCAGTTATCTGTCTTTGTTATTCGTAACCGTTTTTCTTGATTGGTTCAGCACCGAAAGCGTGTTTGTAAATGTGTTTGGTTATGTTGTAAGCGGAATCATTTTCATTGTCACCACCGACTTTGTTATCCGCCGTATCCGCAAACGCAGCGAGAAAAGCAAGTTCTCGCATCCATCAGACTGGTTCTTTGTGATCTGGCTTCTCATGATGGGAATTTCAGCTTTTGCTGTGCGAGTACTGATTGACACCAATCTTCTTGAAAATACATTTGCCGTATATCTTTTTCATCTGACCGTACTTGTACAGTGGGCACTCATCATTGTCCCCTTCGGCAAATGGACCCATTTTCTGTATCGCTCATTCGCCATGTATTTTGAAAAAGTAAAATCATTTTCGCGGCCGGTGAAGAAGAAGTAGTCTTAGTTACAATATCTGAAAATATTTTTGCACAAAAAAATGGCTGCTTCATATTTGAAGACAGCCATTTTTCGCAAATAAAAATCAGATGATTGCAGAAACGATGTTATCAAAAGCCGCAACAACAGACTTGTTTGGCTGCTGAAACACGCACAGACCTTTTTCGGCTGCTTCTCCAACTTCAGCAACTAGCGGAATTTGCCCAAGCATTTTCACGTTACATTCTTCTGCCAGTTTCACGCCTCCACCTGATCCAAAAATGAAATATTTTTCGTCAGGATGTATGGAAGGAGTGAACCATGACATGTTTTCAATAACACCCAAAACAGGAATATTGATATCGGGATTCTGGAACATGGATGCAGCCTTGCGGGCGTCATTCAGTGCTATTTCCTGAGGAGTTGTAACCAGAATAGCACCGGAAATATTCAGTTTTTGCACAGCAGTAAGCTGTATATCACCAGTGCCCGGAGGAAAGTCAATGATCATGAAATCAATTTTTCCCCAATGTGTCGATTCAATCAGTTGGGTGATGGCGTTGGCAGCCATGGGACCGCGCCATATCAATCCCTGATTGTTTTCAATAAAAAATCCGATGGACATTATTTTCACACCGTTTTTTTCAATTGGCTGAATGACTTCTTTCCCATCAACTTCATCCGCTATTGGTTTTGCGCCTTCAATGCCAAACATTCTTGGAACTGATGGCCCATAAATATCAGCATCCACCAGCGCAACTTTATAGCCTTGCCGGGCCAGTGCCACTGCGAGATTAGCCGATACGGTTGATTTCCCTACTCCGCCTTTTCCTGAAGCAACAATAATTATTTTCGACACATCCGGCAATGCGATTTTTTCAAAAGCATCCATTACATTTCAATTATTTCGTGAGTAATATGCACACCCGCCTGCGTGTACAAAACACCAACAGGACATGTTTTTTCGGTAGTTTCGTAGCATTTTTCAATCTTTATAATTTCTTCTTTCGATTGAATTTTTAAAACAATATGCACATCCGTGATAGTTGGCGCACCATCAGCCTGAATTGCATTTACTTCGACATCGAGTTTCTCGAATTGAATCCGCATTTTCTGAGCAACCATTGCGAAGATTGTTCCGACGCAGCCGCTGAGCGACATCACGCACAGTTCAAGTGCCGTAGGTCCATTGTTACTGCCGCCTTTTACTTCAGGCAAATCAACAACAGTACTGTGATTACGTCCATTGTCAACAACGGACTGAAATTGTTTCGTCCAGAGAGAATTTGATTTCATTGTCAGTTTTGTTTAAAGTGAATCCAGTGCATTTTTTAAATCCAAAATAATATCGTCCACATCTTCAATACCAACAGAGAAGCGAACGAGATCATCGGTAATTCCTGCTGCAAGTTTGTTTTCTTTACTAACCGCTGCATGGGTCATCGAGGCCGGATGCTGAATCAGTGTTTCCACACCGCCCAATGAAACAGCAAGCATGGCCAGATGAACATTGTCCATGAGTTTTTTACCGGCATCATATCCGCCTTTCAGGCCGAAACTCATCATGGAACCAAATCCTTTCATCTGTGATTTAGCCAGTTCATACTGAGGATGATTTTTTAACCCGGGATATCTGATCCAGGCAACTTTCGGATGTGCCTGCAGAAATTCAGCAACCTTCATGGCGTTTTCCTGTGCCCTGTCGATGCGTATCGAAAGTGTTTTAACACCACGTAGCACCATGAAAGCTTGAGTCGGATCCATATTACTTCCAAGATATACCATGGAGTGTCTGATCTTTTTATAGATTTCAGGATCTTTTGTTACAATAATACCACCCACAATATCAGCATGTCCATTGATGAATTTTGTTACAGAGTGTAAAACCACGTCTGCTCCCAAGTCCAGCGGCTTCTGCAAATATGGAGAACAGAATGTGTTATCAACAACAAGGATGAGGTTGTGTTGTTTTGCAATTACCGCACAAGCTTCTATGTCCGTAATATCCATGGTAGGATTGGCAGGCGTTTCTATATAAAGAACTTTTGTATTGGGTTTGATAGCGGCAACAATGTTGTCAGTGTTACTCGTGTTCACAAAACTTGCTTCGACATTAAATCTTGAAAAGTCCTGTTCGAGAAGTCCTCTGGCAGGTCCATATACTGCATCTGAACTTACAATGTGGCTGCCAGCGTTCAGCAATGCCATATAAACAGCGCTGATGGCACCCATTCCGGAGCTGGTTGCAATGCCGTCGAAACCATTTTCAAGTTCAGCAATATTATGTTCCAATGCTTTAATAGTTGGATTGCCGATTCGCGTATAAATGAATCCATCGCTTTTTCCCGAAAAACAATCGGCACCATGTTGTGCATTTATGAACCGGAATGTAGATGTTTGATAAATCGGCACCGATGCACTACCGTATACATCATCAAATGCGCCGGCGTGAACCAGCTTGGTGTTGAAACCTTTGTCTTTTGTTTTCATTATCCTGTTTTTTCTGATTTCAGACCTGCAGATTAGCTGGCTTTACCGGCTGTCCGAGATCTTCATTGTTAAGTCCTTTGTATTTGGCATCAGCATTATACTGAATCCCCAATTTATCCATCAATGGTTCGACAGATACCTGATGCACCTGCAAACCAATGTCCCATGGATCATAGCCTAAAAGCAAGCCTGCCAATTCCTCGTAAGTCAGAACAGGAATTCCCATTCCGTTTTCGCCATAAGTAATGCCTTCCATTTCGGCAATTACATATTGCCAGCGATCAAGAAAATAGGTGCAACCCGGGCAATTGGCAATGATGCAATCGGGCTTGTATGGCTGCATTGAGTCGAATTTTATTTTTGAATTGGCAACAGAATATCCCCGGTTCGATTTCAGAAGATATTGTCTGAAACCAAATCCACAGCAGTGGCGCCGCTCGGGATAATCGACCTGTGCTCCGCCCCAGGCATCGATCATGCCTGCCAGCACATAGGGAAATTCAGCGCCACCAACGCCACGTTCAGGAAAAATTTTTGCATAGTGACAGCCCACATGATCAACTACTTTGAGTTGTTCATTGGTGTGTTTATTCAGTAGTTTGAACTTTGCCTTTTCGGCAATTTCGTTGCGGAATTTATAAATCAGATCGCTTGTGTGAGCCACGTTTTTCGGAATTTCGAATGTCATTCCGGTTGTCCGTTTCAAAATTTCGCGTGCTTCTTTTTCCTTTTCAGGAAATTGTTTCCATGTTTCAATCACTTCGGAATAAATTCCAAACGATGTGACACATGAACACACAAAATTTTCGAATCCGGCTTCTGTCATCAATGCAAATTGCCGGGCAACAACGGTCATGGTTGTTTCGAAAGGAATCACCCCCGAATGATAGGCAATGCCGGTGCATGTGGTCTGACGCGGATCGTCGAAAATATTTTTACCTACATCATTGCGGATTATTTTCATGAAAAGATCTTCAGCTGCCGGAAAGAAATTCTGCCGGATGCAGCTTCGGGCCAGATAGTAATTATCATTGGCAATTTCTTTCTGATGCTTTTCCCAGCTTTCGTTATTCTGGTATTTCATTTTGTATTCTCCTTTTTAATCACCATTGTAGGTTTTGTTGAAATATTCATCGTGACCACTACTGTAGTCAATTCCATGTTCGGCAGCATACCGGGCCGATGCTTCTTCAATTTTATCAAATCGCGCTGTTCCGCCGGTTGCATCGAAAATTTTTTGTAAGTCAATCAGTGATTGTTTATCTGTGTTACGCAATGCTCCTGCTTTGTCCTGCTTGTAACTGGCACCCAGCCTTTGCAAAACATCGGCCCTGTTATCACGCATCCACTGCCAGACCGGTCCCTGCTCAGGATACATTTCGTTGGTGACCTCATCAATATATACACAATAGCCATATTCAAGAATATGATCTCCTACCGTGCGCTTGATGGCGAGCTGCCTGCGGCCCTGCTCACTTTCAATAAAAAATCCTTTGTCAACCGATAAAGCCCGCAATGCCTGAATGATGTAGCAAGGTACATTGTCTCGTGGACAGCGTGTTTTGCATGAAAGGCACTCGCCGCAACGCCAGATATCATCACTTTTTAAAAGCTCTTCGAGATCTTTTTCATTTTCTTTCTGAACCAGATCGACAATCTGCCGCGGATCATAATCACTCACTGCAGCTGCAGGACAAACAGCCGTACAGGTTCCGCAATTGATGCAGGCTTTCATGCCTTCTTCGTAGCGGATGTCTTTTTTCAGTTCATCGTATAGTGTCATAATCAATCAATTTTATCAACAATTCGGATGGCGCCTGTAACACATACAGAAACACATTCACCACATAAATTACACAACTCCGTGTCGCACACAAACCGAGTCGGTCTGCACGGAACATCCATCGAGGTGCAATACTTTACACAGCGTGCACAACTGTAATTGGTCACACGACTGATGGCATGTAGTTTACAGACGTTGTAACACAATCCGCAGTTTGTACATAAGTGACAATCAATATGTACCTCCTTTTTCCCAACCATGGTCTCTCGTTCTTTCATAATCCTGTTTAAAATTCAATTCCTTTGCGGGCCTCAACTCCGCATGAATAATAATGTTTCACTTCTTTCATTTCCGTCACGAGATCGGCAACATCCATCAGCTGTTGTGTTGCATAACGGCCTGTCATCACAATTTCCGTTTCATCCGGCTTCAGTTTCAGCACATCCAGAAATTCTACCATAGAAAACAATTTGTAGTACAGGGCAATACAGACTTCATCCAGAATTATAACATCATACTGCTTGTTGCTGATGATGGCCGAAACGGTGTTCAGGCCATGTCTGGCTGCGTCAATGTCTTTTTGTGTCGGTTCATTGACAATGAAACAATCCAGACCGAACTGATGAATTTCAATTTCAGGAAAACGTTTCAGGGACTCCAGTTCGGAATAGTGCATTCCTTTGACAAATTGCGCAATGAATGTTTTTTTGCCGGCACCTGCAGCCCGAACGGCCAGACCGATTGCCGCCGTTGTCTTTCCTTTGCCGTTTCCTGTGTATAAATGAATGTATCCTTTCATGACATTGCCTGAATATTACACGTCGAACTTCCGTAAATAATAAAAATGATGGTCATGCTCTACCTTAACGATGAAGCCGTTGCTGATCAATTCTGCCAATATATGTTCATCCGCATTGTCCTTACGCAACATTTCCATCATTACATCATCACGGATCGGGTGGACTGAACACATATTTACAATATCTTCAATGGCATTTCCGGTTACGCCCACATACGTGCCCTCGAATCCTGTAATCAATTCTGTCTTGATTTTTTTGTCCGAAAAAAGATTCCACGCCCGGTTGATGTTATTTTCATCCGGAGCCTTGACCGATGGAATAGCTGGTGGACGCGTAGGTATGGAAATGAAGGCAGTTGCAGGCGATAATGCGGCTACCAAAGTTGCAGTCTGAGCAACCGTTTCAGCATCGTTGTTCACACCTTCCACCAGCATGGTTTCGGTGATCAGTTTGCCTGTGTACATGTCTTTGAATGCCTGAAGTCCTGTCAGATATTTACTAAAAATAAGTCCTTTCGCAGGCCGGTTCAACTTCTTCCAAACTGTTTCGCTGGGCG
>Ga0209639_1001665_pt1 | contig 20667 bp, 27 predicted proteins | sample EPASupsiteHSE605_FD_187268 | JGI IMG/M metagenome (GOLD analysis project Ga0209639, IMG submission 187268) | Bioremediated contaminated groundwater from EPA Superfund site, New Mexico - Sample HSE6-05 (SPAdes) (version 2) | ecosystem: Environmental > Aquatic > Deep subsurface > Groundwater >...
TTATAATATACTATTATTAACATAAATCGAAACTTTTATAATTATATATGAAATTTTCTAAATAATAGATAATTATTAATCGGAAAAGATTTCTTGAGTATTAATTATTATTTTGAAAAAAATATATATGAAAGGTAGGTGAAAGTTTCTGTATGAGAAGAAAACCTATTTACTTAATAACTTTAATAATGGTATTTCAAGGCTTCTTTTCCTTAAATGTTAATGCAGAACCTATGAAAATTTATGTAAATGCTAGAAGTGCCATAGCAATGGATAGCAAATCTAAATGTATAATGTATGAAAAAAATTCAGATATGATTGTTCCTATTGCTAGCACAACAAAAATAATGACAGCTTTAGTAGTACTTAATTATGGTGATTTAGAGAAAAAAGTTGAGATTTCTGAAAAAGCTTCACATATTAAGGGATCTGTAGTTGATTATAAGAAAGGTGAAAATATTTCACTTAAAGAATTATTATATGGCCTAATGTTAAGATCAGGAAATGATGCTGCCATTGCTATAGCAGAAGGAATAAGTGGAAGTGTAGAAGAGTTTTGCAAATTAATGAATGAACAGGCTTATAATATAGGTGCACTTAATACTCATTTCGAATCTCCTCATGGACTTGACAGTCAATATCATTATTCTACTGCTTACGATTTAGCGCTAATCACAGCAAAAGCAAAAGAGTATGACCTATTTAATAAGATAGTCAGTGCAAAGGAAGTTAAGGCTGAGGATTTAGGCTTTACAAGAAGCTATCATAATATAAATAAAATATTATATAAAATTCCATCAGCTGATGGAGTAAAGACTGGTTATACTGGAGATGCTGGAAAATGTCTAGTTACTTCTATTCATCAAGGAGAAAATGACATTATTATTGTTACATTAAATTGTAGTAATAGATGGAATGAAACGGAAAAAATATATAATTACGTAAACAAAAATTATAATTTTACTAAAGTTGTTTCAAAGGAAGATAAGGTTGAAAACATTGAAATTAAAAAAGATAATAAAATAGAATTGTCTACTAAAAACCATATAATAATCCCAATGAGAAACAATGAAAAATACGATATAAACATAATTAAACCTAAAATAATACCAAATAAAATCTCAAAAGGTGATGCATACGGTAAAATTACTATTAGTAAAGGCAATACAACTATTTACAGTGAAAGCTTATATATTAATAACAATATAGAGTATAAAAATAAAAGCCTATTAGAGAAAATTAAAAATAAATTTCACATTAATTAAACTAGGGAGAAGTCTTAAAATATAAGGCTTCTTTTTAATTTATGAAAAAAATAATTTATTATTTCAATGAGTATTTTTTCTTTTTAATAGAATATAAATTATATTAGAGCAAATAAATGGAGGGAATAAAATGAGGCTAGCACTAAATTTTAAAAACGGTGTTAAAGAGGTGCTGAGTGAGGAAGAGACATCAAAAGTAATAAGTAGTTTAAATTACTTAAAAATAATTAAATATCTAATGAATACTAAAAAAATCGAAGTTACAAAAATTAAAATTTTAGATAGAGAGATCTTATCAGAGGATTTAAGATCCATGGAAATTCTATTTTGAAATCTAATAAGCTTATAAGTTATTATTTTTAAATTTAGTAAAATTAAGCAAAGAAGGTTTTCTAAAGGTAAGAGATTACTTTTGGGAAACCTTTATTTTATTCGTTAACTGTGTAACAAAAGCCATGGAGTTAAAATATTTTAATAGTATAGTGGTTAAGGAGGCGCATGTATGAAGTATGAGATAGTTGATTGTATAGATGCCGGAACTGAGTATTGTCCTTGCCATCTAGCCGAAACCGGGGACTGTATTCTATGTTCTGAGCTTTGTAATAAAACATTTTGTGATTGTATTAATTGGAAGGGAACTTGTATATATCAAGAATTTATTTGGAATGAAAATAAAGCCAAAGAAGATAGAAAAAGCTACTTGTGCAAAATCATTAATAGGACCATAATTGATGAAAAATTGCTTATTATATCCATAGAAGCTTCGCAGGATTTAATTCAACCACTAGTTCATCCTGGTAGCTATGTATTCTTAAGAAATCCTGATTACAAAGAATATTTTGATGCCCCAATTTCAATAATGGATATTGATTCTGATAATAATACATTAACTTTTGCAATAGAAGTAAATGGAGTTAAAACAAAAAAAATTGAAGAATTAAATATAGAAGATAACATAATGGTGAGAGGACCATATTGGAATGGTGTCTTAGGTCTTAGAAATATATTAAAAGCTAGTAAAGGGAACTCAATAATAGTTGCTAGATCAATTGGTCTTGCACCTATGCTTCCTGTATTAAAGAAATTATATAGTAATGAAAATAATATTACAGTTATTATTGACAAGGCTGAATACAAAGAGATTTTTACTAAAGAATATTTAAAAAAATATAATATAGATTTAATTGAAGTTTCTACCTTTGAAGGTGGAGATTTAACTAGTGAATTTAAAAATTTATTATTAAATCTAATAAAAGAGAAAAATCCTAATCTAATTCATTGCGCAGGTGCAGATATATTAATTTATAAAATTTTAGAATTATTAGGTGATGAGTATAATTACTCTTGTTGCAACAACGCAAAGATGTGCTGCGGTGAAGGAGTTTGCGGTGCATGTACGGTAAGATTCAAAGGACACGTTATAAAACGTCTTTGCAAGCTTCAAGTAGAACCAAAATACTTATTTGAGGGGAGGAGACTAATATGAAGATAATAGTTATCGGTGGCGGCTGGTCGGGATGTGCCGCAGCTATCACAGCTAAAAAGGCTGGAGCAGATGTAACCATATTTGAAAAGACTGATATGTTATTAGGACTTGGCAATGTTGGTGGAATAATGAGAAATAACGGAAGATATACCGCCAGCGAAGAGCTAATTGCTCTTGGAGCAGGAGACTTAATAAAATTAACTGACGAAAATAGTCTTCATAAAGATATAGAATTTCCTGGTCATGAACATGCATGCCGTTATTAATTGCGACATTTACATTAAAAATATTAGCACAGAAGATTTAGTAAGGAGCTAGTTTTTTTTAGCTCCCCAAAGATTAATAGTGACTTCATCAGTTTCTCCATCCCAAAAAATTGAATCAATTATTGTCTCTAGCAGAAGTTTTTTCTTATGAACATCTGGGATAAGGTCAATAGTTGTATTGAAATTATTTAAAGACTCTATAATAATGTCTATGTTTAACTGTTTTTTAAGAGATAATTCTTTATTATTTTCAAGATTATTCAATTTTAGTTCTAGCTCTTTAATTTCACTACCTAAAGATTCAATCTTAGAAATTATATATTCTGAAGCAATAGAATTGTCTATTTCAGATAGTTTAATTAATAGGCTATCCATTTGTTTATTTTTAAGCTGTAGTTCATTTTGAATTTCAGAAATGTGGCTTTTATCTAATGCACTATCTGATTCTGACCTATAGGCTTGTAGCTCACCTAAAAGGCTTGTTTTATCAATTTTCTCTATACTTTTAATTACATAGTTTTCTATTTCATTACCCTTAACATTAGGGTTATTACAACGTGTTTTTCCAGAATTGCACTTCATAACGCAGGTATAATAATATGTTCTAATGCCAGTTTTATTGTTTAATCTACCATAGGATACTCGCATTGGATTTTCACAGTGAGAGCATTTTAATAAAGCAGTAAGCAAAGCAGTTTTAGAGGTACCTAAGCGCTGCTTTGAGTGATTTTTGTTATTATCCATAATATATTGAACTTCTAGCCATTTTGAACTATCAATTACTCCATTATGATTACTTATAGCTGCATACCATTCACTTACATCTTTAGATTTATATTTAGAATTTTTTTTATTATATATAAGTATACCTTTTCCATTAGCATTACCACAAGTATTCATACCTCTTTTTGAAAGATATTCAAATACTAAAGCATCAGATTTTACATACACGGGATTTCTAAGTATATCCTTCAAAGAAGTTATCCCAAAATCACCACCTTTTTTTCCTTTTATATTATTAGCTAATAAATATTTTAATGTACGCGATAGGGAATGAGTTTCTAAATATTTTTCATAAATTTTTATAACTATATTCAGTTCTTCAACAATATGAGATAATTGAAACATTTTTTTCTGCTTAAAATCATCACTTATATAAATTACTGATTTACTTTCAAAGCCTAAAGGGGTTTGACCACCAAGCCAATGACCAGATTTAGCAAGCTCAAGCATATTGTCTTTTATTCGTTCTGCTATAGTTTCTCTTTCAAGTTGTGCAAAAACAGAAGCTATATACATCATGGCTCTACCCATAGGGGTTGAAGTATCGAATTGTTCACGAATAGATATAAAGCTTATATTATAATTTTGCAACTCCTCAATGAGGTTAGAGAAATCAGCTATATTTCTGCTTATACGATCTAATCTATAGCAAATAAGAATATCAAATATTTTTGATTTAGCATCCTTCATCATTTGCTTGAACTGCGGTCTATCTGTATTGCTGCCAGAAAAACCTTCATCTTCGTATACAAGAAAATCTTCAACTTGCATATGATTAAGATATTCTTTACATAGCTGAATTTGATTTTCTACAGATTCTCCTTTACCAGTAAACCTGCTTTTCCTAGAATATATAGCAGCTTTCACTAAAACTCACCTCGCATTCACTATTAAAGTATATTACTTTCATATGGCCAAATATGTAAGCAAAAATCGGTGTAATAGATTAATCAAAGGTTGATAAGTATAAAGTCTACGTAAATCATTATTAATTCGTATTAATATCATTGGAGGCAGAGCTTATGGCTAAAATTATGAAGGTCATAGTAAATCAACCTACCAAGGAAAATAAATTAGAATTTGAAAAGAAAGTAGCTAAGATAGCTGCAGAAATATTTATAGATATACTCCCTACAGAAGTTGTAGATGAGCTTATAAGGAGATTAAAGATGGAACAGAAGTGATATGCGTTATTGTATAAAATAGGAAATTATTTGATATGATTGGGCAGTTATATATATATTCATTGTATAAATTATTGAGATATGGATATATTTTTAAATAGAACACAAGTTCGCAAGACGAAAAGGGGATGTAATATGTCAGTAATTATAGAAAAACAGAATGAAAATATTATTGTAAAGTTTGATTATTCACCTGAAAGAATTAAAAAGATAAAATCATTTAAAAATTATACGTGGGATTCTAATAATAAAATTTGGATATTGCCATTTAATCAGGAAAATATAAATAAACTAAAGGTTATCTTTAGAAATGAACAAGTAAGGGTTCAATTTGAAGATAATAATATATTTGCTAATATCATAAAACAGGTTGAAGAAACACTAAAAGTAAAGGGATATAGCTTGAAGACAATAAAGTCCTATTTAAATCATATAAAAAGATTTTCAAGTTTTATAAATAAAAATATAAGAGAAGTAACCTCAGAAGATCTGAAAGTATATACTCTATTTTTATTAGGAGAAAATAAATCTCATACTTATGTAAATCAAGCCATTAGTTCAATAAAGTTCTTGTGCAAAGAAGTATTAAATAAGGAAAATGTTAATACCAATGTATATCGTCCTAAAAAAGAAAATAAACTACCAAAGGTTCTCTGTAAAGAGGATGTTGTGAAAATTTTGAAGGTTGTAAAGAATGAAAAGCATAAAACAATATTATTTTTAACTTATTCAGCAGGACTTAGAGTAAGTGAAGTAGTGAAACTAAGAATAGAGGATATTGACAGCAAGCGCATGCTCATACATATAAAACAAGGTAAAGGTAAAAAAGATAGATATACTATATTATCTGAAGCAGCATTAATACAGCTTAGAAAGTATTATAAACTAGAAAAACCAGAAGTTTGGCTATTCCCTGGGGGTAAACAAGGACGGTATATAACGGAGCGATCAGTTGAAAAAATTTTTGAAAATGCTTGCATTCTATCAGGCATTAGCAAGAAGGTAAGCATTCATGTTTTGAGGCATTCTTTTGCAACCCATTTGTTAGAAGACGGCATAGATCTAAGATACATTCAAGAGCTATTAGGCCATTCAAGCTCTAAGACTACAGAAATATACACCCATGTATCAGAAAAAAGTATCCGAAATATAAAAAGTCCTCTAGATAATATAGTATTCTAAATATAAAGAGAATTTTAATATAATTTGTTGATTATTAATATAATCAGCATTAAAATGGTAATAAAGTTATTTGTTTGTAAATTGATAAGTACAGCTAGAGTTAGTATTTACGAAATATTCAGATATAACTTACTTATTAAGATATTTACGAACATTTCGGAAATGCAATAGTTAGCTGAAATCTAGCAAACTGTACCATAAGTATGTATGCAAAATAAAATAGGCTTAATATTTTCATTGCTTTGTAAATTAAAAACTATAATTGGAGAGTGAACTATGTTTAAAAAGCATCTATCAAATCTACCTGACAGGATTAATTATGATTATGTAAGATATATTTGTCCTTGTTGTGGCTATCCGACTTTAGATAGTGAAGGAGAATATGATATATGTATCATTTGTAATTGGGAAGATGATGGTCAGGGAGATCATAATGTTGATAAAGTTTTAGGTGGATCCAATGGAAAATATTCATTAACTCATGCTCGGGAAAACTTTAAGAAATATTTATGTATGTATAAACCTGGTGAAGATATGAGAATGACAGGTGGGGACAGACAGGAAGAGATTGAGTTAAAAAAGGAATTGATAATTGCATATAAAACTATAGAAGATTATTCAAATTTGCGAAAATATAAAAAGGAATATAGAAAAGTATTAGAGTTAGAGCATCTACTACATGAAATTCGCAAAAAAAGAATTAATGAATATACCAATTCAATTAACAAGTAGATGGACATCAGCTAACAAAAAATTGCAGTTCGTTGTGGCAGCTATCAGGTCAAGCCTCTGAGGTCGCCACAACACATGTCTTCACCGGGTGTCAACACCGCGGTTCAGCCACGTCTGCAATTCGAGACGTTATACGTAACTTTAAAAAGAAAGACAATTAGATAAAGTTTTTTAGAGCTAGGTCTGTTGAGATGTGATTATATTGTATTTTTCAACAGTAGGGGGGATTAGGATGAATAAATTGGGGTTAGGGATAATTATTATAGGAATAATCTATCTACTTTATTCAATTTTGTTCAAGAATAAAGTTAACATTTATAACAAAAAAAGTTACTATGTAGTATTAGACAAACACAAATTTTTAAAACTGCAATTATATATTTCCATTATAAATTCAGTTTGTGCTATTCTCTTTGGATTGGTAGCATACATTTATAATTTGTCTAATTCTTATATACTACTTTATCCACTGGTATTTCATTTAATAAATTATGTAACAATTCTTATAGGTAAAAGAAGACAATATATCAAATACAAGTAGATACAAGATTATTCTTATAATATGAAGTAGATTCAGTTTTTTAGCATGCTTAGTTCAAAGTGAAGTGGCTAAAGCTACGTATAACAATGCACTCAAGTTCGCTTTGGCTGTTTATGGTAAAGCCTACGAAGAAGCCAAAGCACATGCCTCAGCTAACCGAGCCGAAATTTAGAAAAGCTAACATAAGAGCTATGTAGGCTTTCCTAAATTCCTGTAACGCAGAGGCACGTCTTGAATGCGGAACGTTATACGTAACTTTGAAAAGAAAGAGCAACCGACCAAAAGTTTTTAGATTTATTGAGACGTAATTGTAGGATAAGGCGAATTAAAAGGAGGATATTATGGTAGGAAAGTATAAAGTAATAACTTTGTGCGGGAGTACGAGGTTTAAAAATGAGTTCTTGAAAGTACAAAAACAATTAACTCTAGAAGGGAATATAGTTATTTCAGTAGGATTGTTTGGACATGCTGATGGTGAGTTTGAAAATGTCATCACTCCTGAAATTAAAGTAATGCTTGACGATATACATAAAAGAAAAATCGATATGTCTGATGAAATTTATGTGATTAACAAAAACGGATATATAGGCGAAAGTACAAAAGGTGAAATAGAATACGCTATAAAGACTGGAAAAAGGGTTGATTATTTAGAGTGCCATAATGCTTAGTCTGTTTCGCAATATTCTTTTAATACGTCGTAAATCCAAGGTTTATTTAATAGGTTTAGTTCAAAGTGAAGTGGCTAAAGCTACGTATAACAATGCACTCAAGTTCGCTTTGGCAGTACGGGGGAGGTCCTTGGAAGAAGCCAAAGCACATGCCTCAGCTAACCGAGCCGGAATTTAGAAAAGCTAACATAAGAGCTATGTAAGCTTTTCTAAATTCTTGTAACACTGAGGCACGTCTTGAGTGCGGAACGTTAGACGACAGAAATTAAAGTGTTGTAGCATATATGAAGTTATTAGAAGAAGGCTTAAATAAATTATATGAAATAAGTGAGGAAATTAAATTGATAGAAAGATATACAGCCCCGAATAAAACGATATATGATTTCTATAATAAAATTTATGTTAAGTGTCCAAGATGCAGTGCTAGAGCTAAGATAAATAAGAAAGATAAAGAGAATTCTGATTTATATTCTCCTGAAATATTGTTTTGTGACAGCTGCGGTTTTATTAAAGAAGGAAAAATGTTATTTAATACTGAAAGGTTAGAATTATGGTTACAAGTCAAATGCTGTGGCAACACTTTATGGGCATTAAATGAAGAACATTTGGATTATATAGAAAAGTATATTGGAGCAAAATTAAGGGAAAGAAAAAAGGATACTAACTTGGGGTGGCACAATCAGAATATGGCAAGCAGACTTCCAAAATGGATTAAAGATTCAAAAAATAGGACTGAAGTAATAAAAGGAATTCAGAAGCTTAAAGAATTGATTTGATTTTTTTCAGTGTTATAGTGATTTTTTCCGTCGTCTAACAAAATGTTCAAGTTCGCTTTGCATGAGAAGACTGCAAAGCACATCTGCCAGCTAACCGAGTCGGAATTTAGAAAAGCTAACATAAGAGCTATGTAATCTTTTCTAAATTCCTGTAACGCTGGCAGACGTCTTGAACACGAAACGTTAGACGGCATTGTATAATGTACTTGTATCTAGAAAGTTTATAAATCACTATTATAGATTTTTAATATAGGATATAATAGAAGTAAGTATTAGATAAATATTAAAGGTGGGATTGATATGGATACAGCGAGAGATATAATATTAAATCTTATTGAAGATATTCCAGAGGCTGATCTGCCAGAAGTTATAGATTTTATAGAGTATTTGAAAACAAAAAGAGAAAAAGAACTTCACAAAGATTTACAGAAAGCAAGCGAAAGCAGTTTAGATTTTTGGGATAATGCTATCGATGATGAGGTATGGAATGATGTATAAACAAGGAGATATATTACTTATTCCCATACCTTTTAGTGATTTAACGTCAAGTAAAAGAAGGCCAGTACTTGTACTATCTAATTCTGAATATAATAAAACTACAGATGATTTGGTTGTAGCTGCAATAACATCAAATTTGAAAGATAGAGGATATACAATTTTATTTACAAATAATGATTTAGAAGTAGGGAACCTAAAAGTAGATTCCTGTATAAGAACTGATAAGATATATACTTTATCTAAGAGTATAGTAATTAAAAGGTTTGGAAGTGTAAAACCAGAAGTTCTAGCTAGTGTTAAGGATAAAATTAGAGACCTATTAGAAGATAAATAGCCCACAATTAGATGTGGGTTTTTATATAGCATCATATGTATTTAAATGTAAGAAATGATAATAGTTTACGCCGTCTAACAATGTATTTCCGCAAGGCTATGGCTTTATTAGGGTGAGTCTCACGGTAGTAAAAGCCATAGCACATTCACCATCCAACCGAGTCGTTATCACAAAAGCTAAGATAAAAGCTATCTAAGCTTTCATGATAACTGTAGGGTTGGTGAACGTCGGAAATACTAAACGTTAGCCAACATAAACACTAAATATTGGAGGGAATTTTAATGAATAAGTTATTGTATTTTCCATATATATCCTTACCGAATAATCAATGGGTGAGTAGAACATTGCTTTATTGGGAAGAGGTTGCTTCAATTGTTCCATTTGATTTTATAAGTCGCCCTCATATGCTTGGACAGTATATGAGAGAATTAGTACATAACGGTTTAGTGAAACAGATTATACCAGAGCAATACGTATATGATTTTAATGATTTTGAAGCCAATTTCTTTAATTATATTGAGAACGATTCATTCTTCAACCACCTTTCTGCACTAGGTCAATTGGGGGAATTAGGTAATGGGAAGATTCTAAGAACCCAAAAAGTTCATATGGGAAAGATGAGATATTTAGGTGATGAATTAGTAAGAAGGGGTCTTGCGAAGCCTTGTAATGATTGGTTTGAAGTTGAAGAATATACTGCAAACTCATTTATGATTTATTTAGCAATACTTATTGGTAATAAAACGCAATATGTTCCTTCAACCGATCGATATAATGGGTTTAATAATATACTAGCAAGAACCAATGACGTTGATATTATGAGGAATACCAAGCGAAGAGTTCGGGATGAGTTAAGAGCTAATATCCTTGAAAAAATATTACCTGTACCAGAAGGTAATATAGATTGTTTGGAACTATTAAGATTCAAAGATAGACATAGCGAAGAGCTTGTAAGATATAGAAATTATGTTGAAAATTTTTTGATTGATTTGGATGCAATAAACATTGAATATAAAGATGAAAGAGTGAAAAGATTTTTAGAAGAATCTAAAGAAGAGGTTGAAAGTATTAAAGAAAAGTTAAGTGTATTTGGAAGCATTAATTTAGATTTTATTTCTTTATGTTCTATTTCATCAGCTATTTTTCCAGTAGTTGATGCAATCAACAGTGGTAACCAAAATAGTTTAGCAGGGGCTATACCGGGGCTTTTAGGAGCAATTTATTCTACATTAAGAAGTAGTGATCATAATGAAATTAGAAGACAGCCTCTTGCATATGCAGCGATAACTTCACGAGACTATAATCGATTTAGAAGGAATATTGTGATGTGAATTTCGTGTTTACATCAGCTAACAAAATATTTCCGTACGCTTCGCACACCCCTTCACTGGGTGCAAGCACCGCCTGCGAAGAAGGGCCAGAATTGTCGGAGATACGAAACGTTAGCTGAAAGTATTATAGAAATAGTGCTCAATACAATCTTGTTTCGCAATCTATTGAATTACAAAGTAGGTTGTCGTAAAGTTAAGTAAAAGGTGGTGTGGATATGAAAAACTATAAAGATGAAGTTATTGGACTTATTGTTAATGAAATAAGTGATGATATTGTTGAAAAAAATGTAATAAAAGATAAGCTGTATATTTTATTACAATATTATCATATCACGAAACTTGAGGAAGATAGTAGTCTATACGATATTAATTATAATATAGAGAAGTTTATTAAAGATAAAAAGCGAGAAGGATGTGGATCTAAAACACTATACAATTATAAGAATCAGCTTAATCTATTTGCTAAATATATAAACAAAAAGGTACATGAGATTGAGGTGGATGATATTAAAGATTTTCTTGACCATAGAGAAGAAAATTTCGGAATAAGTAAGAAAAATAGTTTAGCGACATTAAGAAGAATATTGAAGGTATTTTTTGATTGGTTACAATCAGAAAAAATAATACAATATAATCCAATATCTAAAATTAAACCATATAGGACCCCTCAAACTATAGTAGAATCACTAACAGTTGATGAATTAGAAATATTCAGAGAGAGCTGTAAAACTTTAAGGGAAAGAGCAATTGTAGAATTTTTATATTCTACTGGTTGTCGATTAAGTGAAATGATTCAGGTTAAACAATCTGATATAAATTAGGAAGAAAAGAAAGTAAAGGTTAACGGTAAAGGACAGAAAGAAAGGATTGTATACATATCTCCAAGAGCAATAATATATCTTAAGAAGTATTTACAAAGTAGAAAAGATGATTCAGACGATTTATTTGTTTCAACAAGAAAACCTCATAAAGGTTTAGGGGATAGGGCTATTCAGAGAGGAATTGATACAATAGCAAGTAGGTGCAAATTTAAAAAGAAAATTACTCCACATGTATTGAGACATACATTTGCCACATTCATGATTAATAAGGGATGCCCTATGGCTGTTTTACAAGAATTATTGGGACATGAACAATATAGTAGTACTACAGAAATTTATGCAAGAGTATCTGAAAAGAGCAAAAGAGACGCATACGAAAAATATTTATATCAGTAAAGAGTAACTAATGGAAAGGTTATATAAATTATAAGTATAATAATTTCTCTTAGTGATTTATAAAATGTCCAAGTAATACCATAAACCATTTAGCTAACAAAATTTTGCCGTCCACCTTGGCTGGTGGACTTCTTTTATATAGAAGTGTGCAAAATAATGGTTTATAATCTAGATATAGGTTAGCATTGTAAAATCGCCAAGGCACATTCCTTCAACAAGCGCGTGGCGCTAAGGTTCAGGAACGTCGGCAACACGAAACGTTATCTGAAAGCCTAGTAGAAGTTTGAGATATTTGATTAATAATTGAAGATTTTACTTATACTTAATGATATAATTAAATATAAATTATAAACAAAAGGAGAGATTCTAAATGAAGTGGCAAGAAATCAGGAATCTATATCCAGATCAATTTGTAAAGTTTGAAATAGTGGAATCACATATTAAAGAAGATAAGGAATATGTTGATGAGGTAGCTTTTATACAAGCAATAACTGACAGTAAAGAAGCAATGAGAGAGTTTAGAAAATGTAAACAAGGTCAATTTGTTTACAGTACAAAAAATGAACACTTAATTATAGAGTTGATAAAACATGTAGGAATAAGAAGGAGTATGTAATATGGAAAGGCTAAACTTGAAAGACGGATTATTATATACTTCTATCAGCATAATTCATGATGGTAAGAAAGTAATAGTTAAGGATGTTATTGTAGATACTGGGGCATTTCATACTATAATAGCACCAGAGTTCTTGGATGAGTTAGATGTTGGATTTTCTGAAGACGATAGACTTGTTAAAGCTTCGGGTTATGGTGGCACTGTTTGCTATTCTGTAAGGAAGAATATTGATAAAATACTTTGTGGAGATATTGAGCTAGAAAATATAAAATTAGACTTCGGAGATATTGATCCAAATGAAAGAGTAAATGGATTATTAGGTTTAGACTTTCTTAGAAATGCGGGGGTTATTATTGATTTGGTAGATTTAATAATGGATAAGAAAAATTAAATCACTAAAGATAGAATGGCCTCCAGATAACAAAGCATTCCTGTCCGCCTTGGCTGGGCGGATTTTTTAATATATTTTAGTGTAAATATATTACTTATAATATAATTAAAGGTATGAAAATAATCAACGCCAAGGCATACCTAAGAGCCTAAGACAAGAGCTGTCTAAGGATCTCAGGCATCAGGAATGCAAAACGTTATATGACATTTTAAATCTAATAAGTTCATGTTTACGCATAAAGTTTCTTATTAGATTTACATAATACAGAATTAAAATTGTAAGATATTGTGCAACTAAAAATTATATATTGTGAGGCTAGAAAAATGAAAATTAAAAAAATTCGATTTATTGAGCCAGGCAATTTGCCATACAGAAAGTCAATCAAAAATTTATATGTATACGATAAATACATACGTACCCCTTCAGTCGGTTTGCTGACACTCACAACGATAGTTAAGAATTATGTTGATGATACTTCTATGTATAGTGAATCGATATCGGAAATTAAATGGGACGATGTATTAGATTCAGATATAATTTTTATGGGCTTCTTTACTTTTGCTGCGAACAGGGGATATGAATTGGCAAATTATATTAGGCGGAATTCAAATGCTATTATAATATTAGGTGGATTACACCCAACATTAAATTATGAGGAAGCCTGTAGTTATTGTGATTATGTATTGATGGGTGAGGGTGATGAATCTGTATTGGAAATAATCAAAGCCATAGAATCAGAAAATAATATATCAATACCTGGTGTTGCTTACAAGAAAGATAATGTAATTGTTGTTACCACAAAGCGGTGTCCGCCAGAAAACATTGATACTATTCCAAATCATAGCTTGCTTTACAGATTCTCTGATATGGTTGGTCATAATACAATTTGGCCTCAGGTACATGCTTCACGTGGGTGTCCGCATAGTTGTGATTATTGTGCTCTTATTCATATTTTTGGCAGAAAAGTCCGCACCCGATCACCTAAAAACGTTGTTGAAGATATTAGGTGTACTATTAATTTTTTCGATTCTAAACACCACAGATTGGCAAAAATGCTTTGGATAACTGATGATAATTTCTTTGCAGATAGGGATTGGGCGCTATCAGTGTTAAAGTCTATCATAGATAGTGTAATTAAATATAACTTTACTATTCAAGCAAGATATGAAGTTGGATATGATGATGAAATGCTTAGAATGCTAAAAAAGGCTGGATTTATTGAAATAGCTATGGGGATAGAATTTTTGGAAGATGAAGCCTTTGATACCTATAATAAAAAAAGTAAATATATTGATATTGTTGGTTCAGTGAAAAACATCCAAAAGCATGGTTTAAGAGTGCGTGGATTATTTATTGTAGGTGCTGATAATCATACAAAAGGTGTTGGACAAAGACTTGCGAATTTCGTAATTGAAAATAATATTTGCGGTGTTCTTATTCAATCTATGTATTTTATACAGGGTACACCAGTTTACGAGACGCATAAGGGTAAATTGATACACACAAATTGGTCTAAATGCATAGGAAATGTTGTACATTATCCAGAAAATATCACACCACATGATTTACAACAAGAAATAATATATGCAAGTAAAAAAATCTATTCCCTAAGACGATTATTATCTGCAATATTTAAGAAGCGGGGTATTGACAGAATTTTATTTATAGGTGAATTTTTTTGGCAAAAAAGTGTTCGTGCTGATTTAAAAAAGGAATTGCCTTTTCTAAAAAAATCAACACAAGAGTCAGAATTATATTGACTTAAATGAGCATAACATTAAATATATAATATTCTTATTTTGTGGATTAATAGGAAAGGAACATTGATATGGGGAATGTCCACGAACATAGATAGCAAAAGATTTAAAACATCATATAACAAAAAATTTCCGTTCAACTTGGCTTGAAAAGACAGGCAAGTTATACCAGTGAAGCTAAGAAAAGAGCTTTCTAAGCTTCTCGGCGTCGGAAATTCGAAACGTTAGTGCGCCAAGCAAAGCTTGGTGCTTCTTGCAAGGTGAAAGTCCTTGTTGGCTAAGGTCTAGCCAATCATCCATATCGAGTGTTGCGCCGAAGTTGGTAACAATTAGGTGAAGCGTACACAGAGAATCATATAGGCCATAAGGGAGACCGTAATCCCTGAAGCATATTCAGCCTCGTAAGCGTATGAAAGCAGATGGTGACATATTTAACGTTATGGAAGCCTATACAAAGAAATCAATTTGGCGAGATTTCTAAGGATCTGTCGGGATCCAAGAACATGGCATGTATGAAGAGAAGCACTAGGAACTTGGGAGACCCTACGGGTTCCAATATAATAATATTGGTAGTACCATCCAATCGAAAAAGAGGAAAGACGAAGACTTGTAGGGAGTCGGATTAACTCATACTACTCTGAGGTCGGGAGAGCCGACTACATGGGGAAGGAGTTGACAGAAATATGTATCTTGCAAAGGAAACATTGCCCAGACATGCAGGACTGGTAAAAACAATGCGAACCTCACTGCGAGAAATAAAGCAGAAGGCAAATAAGGAAAGAACTTATAGATTCCGTAACCTATATAGGTTAATAAACAAAGAATCTCTTAAAATTGCTTGGAAGAAGATTAATAAGAATGCTTCGGCGGGAATAGATAAAGTTACTGCTAAGGAATTCAAAGAAACATTGGATAGCAACGCTAATCAATAATAATTCAGATGTATCAATAATTCAAAAATATATTCGATGGATTATACCAACTGTGATAGGTATAAAATATACGGCTGTAGGCGCAGTCCTATCGTTTATGGATAGTTTTATTTTATTTTAGATTCTATTATTAAAGGTTGGAGTCCAAATTTGTTTTTAGATGGTAAATTAAAAAAAAGGATTGATTCAAACATTGCTAAGTATGATAAGGAAGAAAAATCAAGAATAATAAAAAAATATTTTCCGAATTTAGTTTATGGAGATGAGTGTCCTTGTAAAAGTGGTAAGATATATGGTAAATGCTGTGGAAGAATCAAGTAAATGTTACTGTTATTGGAGGTTGTTCTAGATAAGCTAGTTTTTAAAATGATTTATAAAAAATATTCTGGGATACAGTAAATATTATTCGGTTGCGACTACGTATAACAATGCACTCAAGTTCGCTTTGGCTAAATTAGGGTCAAGCCTTTGAAGAAGCCAAAGCACATCCATTCACCAAGCCAAGTCTGGCTAGGTTCATGGACGTCTTGAGTGCCAAACGTTATGTGACATCTTAATAAGTGAAAATATGTAAATTAGATATGACTTAAATAAATATATTAGTGTATAATATAAATAAAGAAATTCGAAAATTGAGGTGAGATGTATATGAGTTTAGCTGAGAGACTTATAAAGGATTTTGAAGAGTTACCTGAAACTCAAAAAAGAGAAGTTGTAGATTTTGTTGAATTCTTAAAGCAAAAAAATCAAAAGAAATTAGAAGATATGATGGACGAAGTAATATTCGAAAATAAAGATGCACTAGAGGAGCTTGCAAAGTAATGGAACTTATAGATTTAAACAATGTTTTATTATTTCATAAGAAAATTGTGAGTAAGACTGGTGGAAGTGATGGAATAAGAGATTTAGGTTTAATAGAGAGTGCACTAAATAGAGGTTTTATAACATTTGACGGTAAGGAACTATATGCAAGCATTGAAATGAAGATAGCTGTTATAGCACATGGGCTCATAAAAAATCATCGGTTTATTGATGGAAATAAAAGAATAGGTGTAGCAGTTATGATATTACTATTGAAATTAAATAATATTATAATAAAATATTCCCAACAAGAATTGATTGATCTTGGATTAAGAGCAGCAGAGGGTAAATATAATGAAAATGATATTTTAACATGGATTGAAAGTCACAAGTAATAAGGTAAAAAGCCTTATTATTTTTTCGTATAATACGGAAATATATACAAGTAAGGTAAGTGTTTGGACGTCTCATAACAATGCATTCAAGTTCGCTTTGGTTGTTTAGGGGCAAGCTCACGAGAGGGAGCCATAGCACATTCACCAGCCAACCGAGTCGTTATCATGGAAGCTAAGATAAGATCTATCTAAGCTTTCATGATAACTGAAGGGTTGGTGAACGTCAGAAATACTAGATGTTATGTGTGCAATAAGCACTAGAATGGAGAATAGAGCTAGTAATTATAGCTCATAGAGTATGGATATTGTTTTTATTAGTGAGATTGAAAAATATTATCTTGATTTAATATCCTTAAACTTTAGAAGTAAACATATCAAATGTGAAATAAAGAAAATATTAGTTAAATATATTGATTATAGCAAGTTTGAAAAGAAAAGAGTTTTATCTTTATTATATAGAACTCTAGAATCAAGAAATGATTTACCTGATATCTTTGGCAAGTTTTATGATATGTATTGGCATGGGTATTATTTTTTTGAAGATCTTGAACTAGGATATGGACTTACTTGCGAACTTCCGCCTAGTCAATATAGTTCTGAAACTTGGGAAGGATTAAATGATAATAAAAAAAGTAAAATAGTTACAGTTCTAGGCGATACACATAAGTTTAGCAGGTAATAGTTAAAAATGAATAAATAATAAGACAGACATGATAAATATATAGGCTAAATAATAAAAAAGACTTATAAAATATTAAATAATTACTTTAAGTTATTTAATAATGTGGCGATACGTATGATAATTTTTAATCCATTGCCTATATAGAATGCTTCTAATTAAAATTAAGAATCAATATAAAAGAGGAGGTTTTATAGTGCATGAAGTGGCTAGGTTAATAAAATATGGTGAACTAAGTGAATTATTAAATTTATATGAGCAATTACAACCTGATGATCCTGATGTACATGAGAATAAAGAATTAAAAAAAATTTGGAATTCAATATATAACGATCCAAATCTATACTATATTGTTTTTGAAGTAGACGGTAAGATAGTATCTTCATGTAATATATCCATTATAAAAAACCTCACTAGAAATTTATGTTCATATGGATTAATTGAAAATGTTATTACTGATTTAAATTATAGAAAAAAGGGATATGCAACAAAAGTATTAAATATGGCAATAGAAATTGCAAAAGATAATAACTGTTATAAGGTTATGCTTTTAACTGGGTCAAAAAAAGATGAAACACTAAGATTTTATGAGCAGGCAGGATTTATTAGAGGAGTAAAAACAGGTTTTATCAAAAATCTATAGGGGAATTAGAGTCCTAAATTCCATGGTGGAAATTAATTTATAAGGGAGGAGAATACCATCATGAATACATATATAGCACTGTTACGAGGCATTAATGTAGGTGGGAAAAATATTATTAAGATGGATGATTTAAAAAGAGTATTTGAATCAATCGGACTTAATGATGTAAAAACATATATTCAAAGTGGTAATGTACTATTCAAATCAAATGAAGCGGAAGAATCACTAAAGATGAAAATTGAGCATGAGATTGAGGCTATTTTTGGATTTTCAGTTACAGTTGTATTAAGAACTGATGAAGAGTTAGAAAAAATAATTTCAAATTGCCCATTCTCAAAAGTGGAAATATCAGAGGCGGAGTCTTCGTCAAACACTGAGAGCCTATATGTGTCAATGTTGACCCATACTCCTTTGCAAGAAAAGATTAAACTGTTAAATACATGTAGAGATGAAAGCAATGAGTATCGAATTGTAGGACGTGAGGTATTTCTTTTATTCCATAATAGTATTAGAACTTCAAAACTTGCTAATAATCTTCATAAATTGGATGTGACATCTACTGTGCGAAATTGGAAAACGATAAACAAGCTTGCAGCCTTAGCAAAAGCTATGAATTCTTGATTTGAACTACATAGATGTTTGTAAATTAGTATATTTATTGATTGGCTTATTAGGAAATTGTCAACTTAACATATCTTATACATAATGAATCCTTTCAAGTTAGGTGTAACTTTAAAGGGTAGTAATAAAAATATATATAATATGGATAAGCTTGCGGATAGACATTTATTGTCTATCCGTAATTTTTATAGAAAAATTAAAGTAAAATGTAAAGTGTACTATACTTACTGAAAGGTAGTGATAAGTTGCAAACTAGGATACAGGATCTAAGAAAAGCAAGAAAGATAACTCAAAGCGAACTTGCAGATGCAGTGAATGTCACAAGGCAAACAATTATATCCCTGGAGAATGGAAGATATAATGCTTCATTAATATTGGCTCATAAAATAGCACAGTTCTTTCGTGTCATGTACTGAAAAGTAGATACCATAAAAAGGAATATATATCCTAAAAATAAAAAAGGCATTGCTGCCTTTTTATTCTGGTGAACAAAAAAGAAGATAGCGAACCAACTTATACTTCGCATTATGCTTAATTTCTACGTTCTTTTTGTGTAGGGTATCTTCTTGAATATGCAATAAAGATATTCAGAATCTCATTCTCACCATGAATAAATAATATAATATACGAGGTAATCCGATAGCAGATAGTATTGTGATTGCAGTATGTACTTTTTTCTCATCTCGTAATATAAACAATAAAAACTTATACCCTAAAATACCAATCAATCCACCCAAACAATTTAGAATTATATCATCAATGTCTGATGCTCCAATGCCTAAAAGCCCCTGAATGATTTCAACAAACAAACTCACTATAAATATAAACAACAAATTGGTTATTACTCTTTTATCATTTTTGAATAATGACAAATATGTACCAAGGGGAATAAAAATAACTATATTGCCAACCACATTACTAAAAGCAAATGCTTTTATATTCGCAGATCTGCCAGATATATATTCCATTATACTATAAAAAGGAATGAGATTGATTGACCTATGCTCCAAATGCGAAATTCTTGATAAGAACAATATTTTAATTAACAAAAGTATGTAACAAATGAAAACACCATATAAAAAGACTGTTTTAATTCTCTCTCGTTTATTCATAATACCTCCATTTTTCATTTCATCCCTGCTTATTCTCTGACGTTCAGTTTATAAATAATCTTCAGTTCGCACTTATATACCAGGGTGTATTAATATGCCATTTACAGGCTCCGCGGCAAGGCGCAGATTAAACACCTTGTGATTCTGATATTTCATATCAAAGCCTGTCCGATTCGGCAATTCCATCTTACCGAAATCAAGCAGGCGATGTTGGAATTTTTGTTTATCAAAATCTTAATAAATTCTTATGAAAAGCTTATTATTTTCCTATACTGTTATATACAGCTAATGCATCGGTAATATTATACTGTTCCGAATGGTGATCTCCTTTTGCACCAGCTGAAATCAGAATATATTCTTGTTTACCCACTTTGGCAAGCCTCGCGAGACATAGACCGGCCTCATCGGTATACCCAGTTTTCCCTCCTAAAATTTCCCCACCAATAATGTTTTGATT